>Ga0210040_10000365_pt1 | contig 76957 bp, 65 predicted proteins | sample CryGeyCG12114_NA_FD_185462 | JGI IMG/M metagenome (GOLD analysis project Ga0210040, IMG submission 185462) | Groundwater microbial communities from aquifer - Crystal Geyser CG19_WC_8/21/14_NA (SPAdes) (version 2) | ecosystem: Environmental > Aquatic > Deep subsurface > Groundwater | place: USA...
CCGCTGATCGCGCTCGACCGGTTGAGCAAGGCCTATACGCGCGGATCGGACGAGATCCGCATCTTCGACGACATGTCGCTCAGCTTCTCGGCCGGCGAGTTCGTGGCGATCATGGGCCCGTCCGGATCGGGCAAGACGACGCTGCTCAACATCCTGGCCGGCATCGACCGGACGGCCAGCGGCGAGTATTTTTTTGCGGGCGAGGCGGTTGGCGGCCTCGGTGAGGCGGCATTCTCGCGCTGGCGGGCCCGCCATGTCGGGCTGATCTTCCAATCATATAATCTGCTCCCGACGCTCGACGCGGAACAGAATGTCGAGCTGCCGCTGCTGCTGTCGACCATGGACAGGCGCGAGCGGCGCCTGCGCGTGGCACTGGCGCTGGACGTCGTCGGTCTCGCCGACCGGGCGCGCCACCGGCCGGCCGAGCTGTCCGGCGGCCAGCAGCAGCGGGTCGCCATCGCCCGCGCCATCGTCGCCGATCCCGAGTTGATCCTAGCCGACGAGCCGACCGGCGACCTCGACCGGGCCAGCAGCGACGACGTGCTCCGCATGCTGGCGCTGCTCAGCAGCGGGCTCGGCAAGACCGTGATCATGGTCACGCACGATCACCGGGCGGCGGACGTCGCGCAGCGCACACTCCACCTCGACAAGGGACGCTTCGTGACGCGGGAGCGGCTGAAGTGACGCGGGCGCGACTGATCGCCAAGAACCTGTGGCGGGCCCCGGGGCGCACGATCCTGCTGATCGTCTGCATCGCGGTCGCGTTCGTCACCTTTGGCGTGCTGAACGGCTTTCTGGCCTCGATGTCCCCCAACGACGAGGTGAGCGGCAGCCGCGATCTGATCGTCCATAACCGCGTGAACCTGCTCCAGACGCTGCCGATCGCCTACTTCGACAGGGTACGGCGGGTGCCGGGCGTCGCCGCCGTGTCCCACCTAAACGTGCTGGGCGCCTATGGCGAGACGCCGGGCGACACCGTGCCGCTGATGATGGTCGATCCCGATTCCTACCTTGCCCTCCATGCCGACCAGATCAAGCTCACCGCCGCGCAGCGATCGGCCTTTCTTGAGGAGCGTGACGGCCTGATTGTGGATGCGTCGACTGCGTCCAGGCATGGGTGGGCGGTGGGCGATCATGTTGTCCTGCACAGCAGATTGTACGTCCATCGCGACGGCGGAAACGACTGGCCGTTCCACATCGTCGGCTTGTTTCCCACGACCGAGGCCGGAGGATTGGGCGCGTTCGGCCGGTACGACTATCTGAACGGAGACCTGCTCGTCGGCGGCGACCAGGTGCACTGGTTCACGGTCCGCACGGCGGATGCCGCGTCGCGCGACCGGGTCGCCGCGACGATCGACTACCGCTTCGCCAATTCGAATTTCGAGACCAAGAGCGAGCCCGCGAGCGCCATGGCGAGGGCGATGCTCGACCAGATCGGCGACGTCGCGCTCGCGATCCGCCTGATCGTGAGCGCCGCGTTCGTGACGATTCTGCTGGTGGTCGGCAACACCGTCGCGCTGTCTGTGCGGCAGCGCACGGCCGAGTTCGGCACGCTGCGCGCGATCGGCTTCGTCCCGTGGCAGCTCGCCCGGTTCGTACTCGCGGAGACCACCGTGCTGTTCCTAGTCGGCGCGAGTATCGGCCTGGCGATCGCCGGTCTGATACTGACGGCGCTGGCCTCCGCATCGGGCGGCAGCCGAGGCGCGCTCGGGCTGCCGCATGCAGTGGCGCTCCAGGGCATCGGGATCGCTCTGCTAGCGGCGCTGCTGACGGGGGCCGTGCCTGCGTGGCGTGCGCTTCGCATCACGCCCGCAGCCGCCCTGCGACGCTGAAGGAGGGATCCGATGACAATGCTCCGTGAAACAACCGCTGCGATCCGGATCGCGCTGGGCGGCGTGACCAGCCGCTGGACGCTTGCACTCGCGACGATCATCGGCGTGGCGCTGACCGTGCTGGTGCTAACGGGTTTCCTCGCCATGGCGCATGGATTCCGGCGCACGCTGGAGCAGACCGGTAGCCCCGAGGTTGCGATCATCACGAGCAAGGGCGCGGCCACCGAGGCAAGCAGCCTCGTACCCGCCGACGCTGTGCCGCTCATCGCGGCGCTGCCGGAGGTCGAGCAGGTCGGCGGCACCCCCCCGCTGGTTTCGGCCGAGCTGTACCAGACGGCGTCGGTGACCCGGCCGGACGGGTCGGTGGTGGGCCTGACGCTACGCGGGGTGGGGCCAGCCGCCATGCAGGTCCGCGGCGGCATGCGGGTTGCCGCCGGCCGCTGGTTCCGGCCCGGCACGGCCGAGATCGTGGTCGGCAGTGCCGCTGCGTCGCAGTTCCCCGGGCTCGGCTTGGGAAGAACGGTGAGGCTCGGCGCGAACCAGTGGCGCGTTGTCGGCCTCTTCAATAGCGGCAGCGCCGCGGCGGGATCGGAGATATGGGCGGACGCGCGGACCGTGCAATCGCTCTACCACCGGCCGAACGCGGTGCAGTCGGTCCGGGCGCGGCTGCGGGAGCGCGACATGGCCGCGTCCTTGGCCGACGCGATCGCCGCCGACCCACGCCTGTCGCTGTCGGTCGAGCGGGAGGATCGCTTCTACCGGGCACAATCGACCGGCCTGGTGTCGCTGATGGAGAAGCTGGGATGGCCGCTGGGGCTGCTGATGGCAATCGGCGCCGCGGCGGGCGCGATCAACACCATGTCCTCGTCCGTCACGGCCAGGACGCGGGAGATCGCGATGCTGCGTGCCATCGGGTTCGGAAGGCTCGCGACCTTCGCCGCCGTCATGATCGAGTCGCTCGTGCTCGCCGCCATCGGCGGGCTGGCCGGCGTGGCGGCGAGCTGGATCCTATTCGACGGCCTCCGCACGTCGACGACCGGAGCGGGCATGAATCAGCTGGTGTTCAGTTTTTCGGTCGGAGCGGATGCGTTGACGCCCGTCATGATGCTCGCGCTCGCCATCGGCTTCGTCGGCGGGCTCGGCCCGGCCATCCGGGCGGCGCGCATGCCCGTCCTGCGCGGCCTGGCCGCCGGCTAAGTAGGCCGCAACAAGGGAGAAGGTCCTGGTGCAGACGTCCAAGCAGCAACCCCCGGCCGCCAAGCTGCCGCGCGTGATCAGGGAAAGTTGCCCGCCGCGCGCGCTGATCGCGGTGGGGGTCTCGGTGTCGCTGGTCAGCGTCGCCGCCACCCTCGCCTTCCCGATCCTGACCAGGCACCTGATCGATGCGCTGGCGGTGCGAACCTTCTCGATGTCGGCCGTGCTCGGCCACCAGGCAATCCTGTTGCTGCTGGGCGTGCTGGTGGCCGGCGCGGTCGCAGGAGGTGTCAGCAGCTTCCTGCTTGGGCTGGCCGGGCTCCGGATGACGCGGACCCTTAAGGCGCGGCTGTTCGCCTCAATCATCCGGGGCGACCTGCGCCGGTTCGATGCGGGCGAGAGCGGCGAGCTGGTCAGCCGGCTGGCCAACGACACGCAGGTCATCGCGCGGCTGATGACTAAGGAGCTGTCCGGGCTGTGCACCGGGCTGCTGCTGCTCGTCGGATCGGCGGTGGCGCTCTGTTTCCTAGACGTCGCGCTAACGGTGACGATCTTTGGCGTGGTGCTGGTCGCCTTTCTCGCGATGGCGCCGATCGTGGTGAGAATGGCCGGCATTACCCGGGCGATCAACGACAGCACCGCGCGGCTTTCGGCCCACATGACGCGGGTGTTCGGCGAGATCAGGCTGGTCAAGGCCTTCACCGCCGAGGCGGTCGAGATGCGGGAAATGGACAACCGCCTGTCGCAAGTGCTGACCGACACTCGCCGCGCAACCGGCGTGGAGGCGGTGCTCGCGCCGCTCAACGGGCTGGCGCTGACGGTCGCCATGGTCGCCATCCTGTTCTATGGCGGCACGCGGGTGCAGACTGGCACGCTCAGTGCCGGGACGCTGACCGCCTTCATCCTCTACATCTTCAATATCGCCGCGCCGTTAATCCAGCTGTCGACCTTCGCCTCCCAGCTCCAGGCGTCGCGCGGCGCGTCCGACCGGATCGCCGAGCAGCTCGACGGCCCGACCGAGGTCCGCGTCCGTCCTCATGCGACGGCTTCGCCGCCTCGTCTGCCCGACGACGGGCCGTACGACTTGGCCGTCGAGAACGTCGTCTTCAGTTATGTCCGGGGGGCGCCGGTCCCGACGCTCGCCGTCGACCGGCTAGTCTTCAAGGCGCGCTCCCAGACAGTACTGCTCGGACGCAGCGGCTGCGGGAAGACCACCCTGTTCTCGCTGATCGAGCGCTTCTACGAGCCGGACGCGGGGCGGATCACCTATGGCGGCTCCGACATCGCGACCCTGCCGCTCGACGGCTGGCGGCAGAAGATCGGCTATGTCCCGCAATCTGCGCCGCTGATGCTGGGCACGGTTCGCGACAATGTCTGCTACGGAGACCTGGGCGCGCCGGACGACGACGCGGTAATTGAGGCGCTGCGCGCGGCCAATTGCGTCGATTTCGTCCGCGCGCTGGAGGCGGGGCTCGACACCAACGTCGGAGAGGGGGGCATCCGCCTGTCCGGCGGGCAGCGCCAGCGGCTCGCGATCGCGCGCATGTTCTACCGCAACCCCGAGATCCTGCTGCTCGATGAGGCGACCTCGAATCTCGATCCGGAGAACGAGGCCGCGGTGCTCGCCGCCATCGAGCAGCTGACCGACGACCGCACCAGCATCATGATCACTCATCGCGTGACCTCCATCGAGCAGGCGAGGCGCGTGCACATGCTGGGGCCCGGCCAGCGGATCGACTTAACGCAGCAGCGGCGACCGCTCGAGGCGAGGGCGTGAGGACGGATCTCACCGCCGGTCGATCGAAGCCCCGGAGATCGGGCCGGCTTCGTCCAGGCGTGATCGGGTCGCTAGGCAACATGCCTCGCCCACGCAAGCCAGCTAGCCCGTTTCGCTACTTCAACTCGTCACCCTAGCTGATCCGCCTGGTGGTGCTGATGTACGTGCGGTTCCCGCTTTCGCTGCGGAACGTGGAAGACCTGCTGTTCGAGCGCGGCATTGACATTTGCCACGAGACGGTGCGGTTCTGGTGGAACAGGTTCGGGCCCATTTTCGCCGGCGACATACGCCGGCAGCGGGTGAACCGGATGCGAGGCTTCCGCCATTGGCGCTGGCACCTCGACGAGATGTACGTGAAGCTGAACGGCGAGGTGGTCTACCTGTGGCGTGCTGTGGGTCACGAAGGCGAAGTGCTCGAGAGCTACGTCACCAAGAACAGGGACAAGGCAGCCGCGCTCACGTTCATGAAGAAGGCGCTGAAGCGCCATGGCAGGCCTGAGGCGATCACCACCGAGGCCTGCGCAGCTACCGGGCGGCGATGAACGAGTTGGGCAATGCCGAGAAGCAGGAGGTGGGTCGCTGGGCCAACAACCGGGTGGAGAACTCACACCTGCCGTTCCGACGAAGAGAGCGAGCCATGCTCCGCTTCAGGCAGATTAAGACACTTCAGAAGTTCGCCTCAGTGCATGCCAGATCAGCCTGATCCCGTACGCCCGCCGCCCGCCGCTCGCCGCTCGCCGCTCGCCGGCGATCTTCCAAGCCCAGCAGTGCCGCCTCTCGGCGGCAGCCGCTGAAGCGCGGACCTTGACACAAAGCGCGATAGAGAAGCGGACATTCAGGGACCACGCTGCGAACGTCGCCTGATCGGCCGAGGACGGCCTTAAGCAGCTCGCAATTCGCTGAGGAACGCCTCGGCTATCTCGCGGAGGATACCGGCACGCTCCGCGACGTCCCGGGAAGTAGCACTCACATGATGCGCCATTTCGTTCACGACCTTGGCACTATCTGTAACGATCGACATCCGCAGTTGCAGATCCTGTCCGTTGCTCGCCATAAGGGAAGTCTGCTTACGCATTGCGTCTGCGGCGTATCCCTGCTGGTGGATCGATGCAGCGATCGCGGTGGCAATCCGGGCCGCGCCCTGAAACCGCTCTGTGATCTCCTCGATACCGGCCACTGTTGCATCGATGCGAGCAACGATGCCGTCGGTCTGCACGGCCACTTGGCTGGTCGCCTCCCCAGCACGCTCAGCCAGCGACTTCACTTCGGAGGCCACCACGGCAAAGCCCCGACCTGCGTCACCCGCCCGTGCTGCCTCTATGGAGGCGTTGAGTCCGAGGAGCTTGGTCTGGGCGGTGAGCTTACCGATGATGTTGGCGATACCGCGCGTCTTGCTCGCTTCCTTAGCCATGGTACGCATCTGGCCAGTGCTGGTGGCCGTCATGCGCTGAACTTCATTGCTGAAGACGGTGTGCTCTTCCACCTGCTCCCGGATGACGGCAATGCTATCAACAAGTTCGGACGTGATCGTTGCCAGCGTCTTGATTGCACCGGACGTATCCTGCGTGCGCTCCGAAGCGTGAGCCACAGCATCGGCCGACGAGTGAACCGCCCCGAACAGTCTGCCAGCGGTCTCATCCAGGGTAGTCATAGCGGCGGATTGTGCCTCCAGCATTGAGACAACGCTGTCCTCGAACCGCTCGGCGAGGCGGATCATCGTGGCTCGGCGCGCTTCCTCCGCTCTGCGTACGCTTTCCGCCTCTTGGCGAGCCGCGGCCGCCTGTTGTTCAGCGGCGTCACGGTCGGCGGCATCGCGGAGGGCTTGCTGCTCTCCTTGAGCTTGATGCAATTGTGCCGTCGTTTCGGCGGACGCCACGAAGAGCCGGCTCTGCTCGACTGCGAAAAAGCACGTAATTCCGAGCAATGCCGCCAGCAGCGGATACATAACCAACAGCTGCCCTTGGGGCACGCCAAATACCATAAGCAGCGGCACGAGAATGGGGCAGGTGAAAGCCAGAAAGGCGACTGGAAGGTTCAGATAACCGCAAGACCGCGACAGTGACTGGAGCGGCTTCGGACGCGCCCTCCACGCAGGTTGTCGTGGTCCCGCTGAGCGGTTTGCGCATCATTCCCATCAATTAAGCCGCGAGTGCGGCCATAAAAAGGAAACTACAATGAAGCGCTTGATCATGCTCGCCATCGCAGCCGTTGGACTGCTGCCAGGAACTGCTTCAGCAGGTGATTGGACCGTCACTGGGAGGGTCACGATGGTTGAATCCACTTTGATGCCTGGGACGCTTAGCTTTGCCCTGGACACGAATGCCGGAACCTGCCCCGCACGCACGTACATTTATTATATCATCCATGGCGCCGATGCTGACACCCAGCGCCGTAACGCAGAAGCTACCTACGCGCTTCTGCTGACAGCCAAAGCAACGGGTCAGGTTGTAAGGATCGGCGGATACAATAACGGCTGCACAGCGGAAACGATCTACTTCGGGTCGGTGGATCGCTATTGAGCAATCTGGCGCAGGAAAGACAATAAAGCCGATGCTTAACGGCCTTCACTTAGGCCTCGCGAGCTAGTTACCTCCTCGATCTCAGGGACATCCTCATGACGACCTCGACACCCGTCGAGCGGCGGCGGGCGCGTGCGCGCCTGGCGTTGCTCTCGATTAGGCAGTTATATACTTGACGTAACAGGTCCCTACAGGTAGTCGACTCCACATTGGAGCACGACCATGACGTTCGATCTTACCAACCCGATATACAGCGATGCGACTGCCGCTCGCGAACACCTTGAAGCGCTGCACTGGCCCGATGGTCCGGTGTGCCCGCGCTGTGGTGAGAAGGATCGGGTGCGTCGTGCGACCGGCAAAAGCACCCGTCCTGGCGTCGTGATGTGCAATCCCTGCCGTAAGCCGTTCACCGTGACGGTCGGTACGGTGTTCGAGGACTCCAAGATTCCGCTGAACAAGTGGCTCCTCGGCTTCCGCCTAATGGCTGGCAGCAAGAAGGGCATCAGCGCGCACCAGCTCCACCGCTCGCTCGGGATTACCTACAAGTCGGCGTGGTTCATGGCTCACCGCATCCGCGAAGCTATGGACATGGACGACGGGCCGCTCGGCGGCGACGGGATCACTGTCGAGGTTGATGAGACCTACGTCGGCGGCAAGGAGAAAAACAAGCACGCTTCCAAGCGCCTTCGCGCGGGCCGCGGCGCCGTGGGCAAGAAGCCCGTTGTCGCCCTGGTCGAGCGTGACGGCAGGGTCGCGAGCCGCCATGTCGCAAGCGTGACGCATAAGGAAATGCGCCCGCTGATCGTCAGCAAGGTGGACCGTGCGAGCAACCTGATGACCGACGAAGCGGCAATCTACACGCGCTTGGGCCGTGAGTTCGCGATGCACGCCAGCGTCAACCACTCGGCCGGCGAATATGTCAGCCACGGTACCCTGCACACCAACACCGTCGAGAACTTCTTCTCGATCTTCAAGCGGGGGGTAATCGGCACCTACCATCACATGAGCGAGGCGCACCTGTCGCGCTACTGCGTCGAGTTCGATTTTCGCTACAACACGCGCAAGCTGACCGACGCCGATCGAGCGGACGAAGCGCTGCTCGGGAGCCGCGGCAAGCGGCTAACCTATCGGCGGCCTGATCTCGCAGCATTAGCGAGACAGCCGCGTTCTACCTGACGCGCAACTGGCGCTGGCGTCGCTGGCGTTGAACCTATAGGCTGCGAATTGCTCGGAGGCGTGACTTCCGCCGGGCAACGCATCGCTGCGTCGAAACACGGGTCCCCGCTATGTCGGGCGGCCCACGAAATAGAACACCCTCACGGGGAATACGTGGGGGCGCGTGCCCGTGTTCGCGCAGTCAACCGTCCCGGCGCCAGCCGGGCAGCGCGGATGAACTGCTATGGGCAAAGCCATTCTCGCGGCCGTGGGGCTGCTTTTCGGATTCATTTTGATCTGTTTTGCATCCGGTCGATCACCAGATGCGGTTAGCCGGCAATGCCGATCAACTGTTGCGCAAGCTACGCTCAACGTGGACGCCTGGCAGTATATTCAGGCGGTCTGCCCCGAGTCCGAGCAGCAGGCATTATTGAGAGAGTTTCGTCAGCGCGGGCTCTCGACCGAAGCGCTGGACAAGAGCCGCTCCGGCCGTTGATGCGAAGGCGCAGTCCGTAGCGCTTTCATTAATCCTCGCCGCAATGCGGCTGTCACCTGTTCGGGCTTCCGGTCGGGCTCGGGTGCGGTATGGTCGGGCATGGTGACGACCTATAGAGCAGAACCGTCCGAATTGCATCCTGGTGCGATCAAGACGGCCCACTTAGCCGCGATGGCGCGCCTCATTCGGAATTGCGCGGAGGTCGAGTACCTCGTTACCGGCTATATCGCGAAGCTGTCCGGTGGCACATTCGACCTATGCGAGTTGATGTTGGGGAAGACAGCCATCAGCCGTCGCCTCGTGCTTGCGGCGGACCTTGCTCGCGCAAGCGGAATCGCTGCTGTTACCAAGCACGAGCAGATATTCCGTGGCTGGGCTGAAGTGAATAAGGTTCGTAACACCGTTGCTCACGGCCACTACGTCGGACACGATAACCTCGGTCGCTACACCTTCATGGTACAGGACATTTCAGTGGAGTCCGACAAATCGCCCTCTCGCACTGCCTTGAGCATCAAGGGAGATGACATCAAGTTTTTCGTTCGTGATGCGGCCCACATAGTAGCGCTCTTACGTCGGCAGGAGCTGCCGCAATCATCACACGAAACAGATGGTCAACCGTCTCTTGCGGGTCATCCAAAGGCTCGCCGCAAATAGACATCGACGAAAAGGCCGAGCCGCCCGCCTGAAGCATATCCTCAGTAATAATGACATCGGCGTAGCACATTTAGCACCTGTTACGTTACGTATATAATTGCCCTCGATTACCACCGCCCTATGCTCGGGATTGGCCGTCCCTGCCGCAGCACAGACCGTCGCACCGGCACCGGTACGGCAGTCGGTGGACGCCAATGGCGTCGATCTGTTCCTGGGCACGCTCAACATCGCCTCGCCGCAGATCAGCATGGGACAAGGCGAGGCCGGCTTGGCCTTCCGGTACATCAACAATGGTGGCGGCTGGACCGACACGGCCGAGGCCGCGCTCAACCAGGGTAGCAACTCCGTTACTGTCACGCTCGGCGGCGTCAGCGATGACTTCTCCGTGTCCGGGACGTCCTACACGTCTGTCCAGCAGCATGGCGCCACGCTGACCGTGAGCGGCAGCGTCTACACCTACACCAGCGCCGATGGCACGGTGGTGCATTTCGACAAGGCCAAGTCCGCGGGTGCTCCGTATTACGCCAGCCTGGGTCGGGCGGACGACATCATCCGTCCGTCGGGCGAGCGGGAAGCGTATAGTTATACCGACTTGCGCTATTGCGCGAACTTCTCGTTCTCGACCGGCCGATGCACGCAATTCGGTACAGCTTACCGGCTCAGCTCGGTGACGAACAGCTACGGCTACCGGTTGACTCTTGCTTACGCTGAGGAGACGGAACAGGTTATCGACGACTACAACCGGTTCGTCGACCCTACGCGCGGCTGGAACACGGTGGTGGGCATGACGCTCTCCAATCTGGAGCAGCCAGCCGCATCAGGGGTGTCGTTGCAGTCTCAGACCGACAGCTCCGGCGTGGTTTCCATCACCGATCCGATGAACCGTACCACGCGCTATCGTATGAGCGGGGTTCAGGTGGCCGGGATCACGCAGCCGGGCAGCACGTCTGAGAGCCTGACCGCGACCTACACCAACGGGCGCGTCAGCAGTGTCGCAACCGCTGCGGGGACGTGGAACTACGCGTTTTCCGACGACGCAAATGGTGGCCGCACGGTGACGGTCACCGATCCGGCGTCGCAATCGACCCGCTACGTCTTCGAAATCTCTTCGCAGCTGATGAAGTCGATGACCGACGCGCTCGGGCACACCACAAGTTGGACGTACACGCCCGACGGCACCGGTCACGTGCGGACCGCTACCGCGCAGGAGGGCAACTCCGTCGAATACGGGTAACTGCCCGCCTCAGCCCACCCTCGCGCTCAAGGTCCTCCACGGCGCGGCCTATGCGTCGCGCACGGAGGCGGTCGCCACTCCGCCTGTGCAGTTGGCGCTTCAGGTGCTGTTGCCTTACGTTTCGAACCGCGCCGGGCTGCTTGAGTACTGGGATCGTGCTCAGCACCCGGCGCCCACCCCCTGGCAAAGCTGCCGCCAGCCGTATCACAAGATTGCGGTCGCCCTGCGTGCTGCGGGCTGGGACGCCCCAGTCTGATCGACGCCCCGCCAGGGTGAGATTGAACCTCCGCTATCGCCGTGGAGCAATTACGGCCATAGCGGCACAATGCACTTGCCAAGCCCCGAAGCGCTTGCCGACTTACAACGGCGCGTTGCGCAAGCACTCATGCGAGCTGATGAGTTGGGACTTACCGAAGCGGCGCTGCACCTCAACCAAGCGCTGGTAAGCCTCGATGGGAGGGGTCTCGGCCCAAATGAACGCGCCGAGCCCAATCGCCCTAACGAAGGCTGAAATCCAGATCTGCGAGATGCCGCGACATCAAGTCCAGGCCGGCTTCGGTAAGCAGCAAGTAGGAACGACGACCATCAAGGTGGTCGGGGCGGCGTGCGATAAACCCGCGAAGGACTAACGCTTCGATGTAGCGCAGGGCGGTCGTACCGGGTGCGCCCGAGGCGATAGCCGCGCTGCTGATGCTTATCAGCCGCCCTTCACCGTGAGCAACGAACAGGTCCAGCAATATGTCGTAAGCTGGCTCGCTGAACAGTCCGGGCGTAGCTTCGTCCCGTCGGCGGCGAGCTCGGTGTAAAGCGGCCGCCAGAGTGAGCAGGCGCCGTGGCTCGTGCTCGTCGGCAATCGAAGACCCGCGGGGATCACTGTTGTCGCCGCGTCCCTTGATCCGCGCCAACGCCTCCGTAAGCGCAGCGACATCGGCTGCGCTGACTTCGTAGCTATCACCATCAAGCGCACCCATCAGCGCCACCTCAGGACGGACCAGTCGGGTTCGGGCCCGCGTAGCGAGACGCGCCGGACGTGCCGATGAGTGCCTACGACCAGCAGAGCCATCATCGGATACGCCATCAATCCGACTGCGGCGCTGTAGACTGACGGAAGAAGCTGCGAGTCGTAGAGACGCACGCCATGAACGGCGATCGCCAGCAGCTGGAGCGCTGCGACCCACATCGGCCAAAAACGGTCAGCGCGGACCGCAAGGATGCAGAGGCACCCAAGGAAAACAAGGTCGATTGTCAAAACAGGCAGCTCCACTGTGTAGTAGCTGACGTGCGGCCGCACCGGGGATGCGACCGTCGCCAGAGCTGCGACGGCCATCATCATCGCCACACTTCGCTCGGGCAACGCTCCGCGCCGGAGGGCATACCAGCAGGTGCCCGCCTGTACGGCGAAGAAGATGATCCGTCGCAATTCCAAGGTTAGGCTCCTGTGAAGGCAGGGTCGTCAGGTTTTGACTGACCATCGCCGTATGCCGACACGTCGATCCCGACGCTCTTTGCAAGCTGCTCGATCAAGCGGTGGACGCCGGCGATCTCTTTCTGGCCTTCGCTGAGTGCCAACATCGTCTGAGCGACACCGCGGGTTATCGAGTGCCCGACGATCTCAGCCAGACCTGCTTCCCGACGAGCGGCGATAAGGGCCGTGCTCAGTTCGCCCGCTTTCGCGTAGACGGTGCTCATCAGCGTTTCGCACTCGCTCAGCAGTCTCGCGGCGCGCTCATTTGCGAGTACGGTGTTCGACGACGACGTCGTTGGCGACGCGGACGGCACTAGCGACAGCGCCGAAGCCGACCGCGATCGCCGCGGCGATGATGAGGATCCAGCCAACGCGCTGGAGGACAGAGAGGTCATTACGCTCAGCTCCTTGACGAACCGGGAGGAGCGATCGTCGAGGCACCGGCGCCCCGCACTGCTCATCCGGTGCCGCAAGTGATGCTGGTGGAGCGGGTGCCGCGTCCCCCACCAGAATCTGATACCCCAAATTCTGGTGGGTCTCTTCGTAAGCCCTTAGCGCGGCGACTGCACCCTGCCGGCCGCCCGCATCCACGAGCGCAGCGGCCTGGCCGATATAGCTGTTGGCGGTATTTTCGCTGACCCCCATTTGCTGGCCGATCTGCTTCGCAGAGAAGCGGTCCGCGTACAGCCGGAGGGCTTGAAGCTGCCGGGGAGACAGGCTTTCGATCCGAGTCACATCCATTGTGGGGCAAAGCTTACCCGCGATGCCCTCCCTGTCGAGATGGGAAGTCGCCTTCTCACGCGACCCCCTTGCTCCATCTCAACCCTTCCGGCAGCATCAGCCCTCCGCAAAGAGAGGCTGAGAACAGATGCTCAGAACGTCAGTGTTCCTCGCCGCCACGCTAGCCGCGGTCGCTTCACCCGTCGTCGCCGCCCTGCCGGGACTGAGCAGCCCCCACCGGGTGGTCCGGTTTCATAGTTAGTGCATGGTCTTCTCCTCCGCCATTGCCGGTCGGAGGTGGAGCGAAGCGGAACCGGAGGCCGGCAATGGCGGTGTCGCCGCCCCCGGGGCCGGCGGGCGGTAGCCGAGGCTGCTGTGCGGCCGGACGGTGTTGTAGTGGCGCCGCCACGCTTCGATCAGCGCCCTTGCCTCGGCGAGGCTGTAGAAGATCTCGCCATTGAGCAGCTCGTCCCTTAGCGAGCCGTTGAAGCTCTCGTTGTAGCCGTTCTCCGCCGCGCTGGCGGAGTGGCGGATCCTGGCGAGCTAGGCCGCCGTACTCAAAGAGCGCACTGCGTCGTGTGGAGACGAGTTCGCATTAGACTGACAGCACCGCCAGCTAGTCCGAAAATCTGCAGAGACTTGCCCAAGCGGGCCAGGAATGGCGCGTTTCTGGGCCTTTCACGCCGAATTTCGTAGCGCGGAGGAGAGCGCTGGGCCGCTTTCCGGTCGGATAATGCACATCGTCTCTGCGCCACTGATCGACACTACGGTTTGGATATCCGTGCCGTTGTTCCCATTTTCGTGGGAATGTAGTGGGAAAGCGGTCTAAAGTGCTTGTTTGATCCGGGCCTGCACCGCAAGAAGAACGAGCGGCCGGTATGGGAAGCTTTCGAGGAAGCCTGGACGGCGACTTATGGGTCAAAGCAGGCAGTGCGGCCGTCTACCAGCAAGTCAAGATCGCAATTCTTGTGGCAGGCGCCATCAGCATTGAAGATGGTGCTTTCCCCCGAGGCGCGACCATGTCGTTACGACCGGCGTTCAACGGTAGCTTGGCGAATGTTCCGCAAAGGCCAGCGCTCCCGTACCGGAGAGCGCTGGCCTTCTGCTTACTTGCTGACGGTAGCTTCGGCCATGGCAGGCGCAGAAGCGATGTCGGGAGCACCACCCATGTCGCCGTTCTTCGTGCGGCCAGCGCCGGGACCTGCGCCCAGGTCGGCCCCAGTGGTAGGATCCGCCGAGGGATCGGACATGGTCCGTTCTGCCATCTTAGCGGCGACTTTCTTGTCCTTGGAGTCCAGCTTCACGCTCGCCGTGCCGTCGCCGCCGTCTGCCGGCATCACCTGCTCCAGGTCATCGACCCGATCCCATTCGTCACCAGCGTTCCAAGGCCCGGTGGTGTCGCCTTCACCTTGCGAGGTGTTGACGTACATGCTGGCGAACTTCTCCACGCCGGGCAGCTTGCCTGACGGGAAGTTGTTCTCGATCGCGTAGAGTGCCTTTTCAAACGATTTCTGGTGAGCGACTTCGCGGGTCATCAGGAAGCCGAGCGCGTCCTTGATGCCGGGATCATCGGTGATGTTGATCAGCCGCTCGTAGACGATCTTCGCTCGTGCTTCGGCCGCGATGTTGGACCGCAGATCAACCGTGGGCTCGCCACGCGAGTCCACGTAAGCTGCTGTCCACGGGACGCCGGCAGAGTCGCACAGCGCGGGCCCGCCGCCGAACAGGATCGATTCCTTGGCGCTGCTGCCGGTTGAGCCGACCATTTGGTAGAGTTCCGCCTCCTTCATCGTGCCCTCGGCGAGCTGTGCCTTGAGGCCCTTGTTGAGCATGGCCACGATCGAGCCGATGATCTCGAGGTGGCTGAGCTCCTCGGTAGCGATGTCCAGCAGCAAGTCTTTCCGGCCGGCGTCATCCTCGGCCAGTCCCTGCGTGAAGTAGCGCATAGCGGCGGCCAGCTCACCGTCAGCGCCACCAAACTGCTCCATCATCATGGTCGCCAGGCGCGGGTTCGGTTCCGAGACGCGGACAGTATATTGAAGCCGCTTGTTGTGCATGAACATGGGAGAGGTGCTCCGGCAAACCCGGAGGGGTTCACAGTCTGGACAGCGATCCAGCCGGCCCGACGTTCCTAATGACATTAACTCTCATCAATGGGCGCCAGGCCGGCTTCCCTCCCTGGCGAGATCACAACCCGCTGATCCCTGTACGCTGAGGACGGATTAGGCCCGACGCGCTCGTCGCTCGAAGGCGTCCACTGCTCGCTCGGCCAACGTAGCGAGGTACCGTGTCTGAAAAGTCTTCAGCCCACCGCGTGGCTCGGTATCGAGCACGCACATTGTGCCAACTCTCGCGCCGGCGCGACTGCGTAGCGGTGCACCGGCATAGAATCGGATGCCCGGATCCGTGGTGACCAGTGGACTGTCTACGAAGCGGCGGTCCGCAATGGTGTCAGGGACCACCAACACATCCGGTCCGCGGATCGCATGTGTGCAGAAAGAGCCGATGCGGGGCAGCTCCTGCTCGCTGACGCCAAACTTGGCCTTGAACCAGCATCGGTCGCTGTCGACGAGCGAAATCAAGGCACGTGGTGCTTGCAGAATTGCCGCGGCAAGCCGGACCAGTTCGTCGAGTTCAGGCTCCGCGGGCGTGTCCAGCTGACCGTATGCGGTCAAAGCTGCTATCCGCGAACGCTCCTTTTCATCCATTGGCGATCGTCCTGTTCCTCGGCGCATTGTGTGCAGAGCGCTCGGCCGCTGCGCGCCTCATCCGCGGGCAAGCTCGCCGCGTAAGCCAGAAACGTAAACGAGGGGTGTTGTGAGCCGCCGAGTAGGCAGCTGGAAAGCCGACAGGCCCACCTTGATGGGACGGCGGACTCGGCAGGATCGAAGGCGGGCTGAGCGTCCGGATCTGGGTGAGTTCGTTGCAGTGCCGAACAGGTGGTCTACGTCGAGTAAAGTGCCGCTGCCCTCAGCTATGGCCGGCCTGGCGCCCTACTGTGCCGGTGGTTCGGCCGGCTGCGCCTCGCGAATGCTCTCCATGGCGGCGGCGGTTCTGAAATCCACCAGCTCCACCTGGAACACGAGGTCGGAATTGGCCGGGATCGGACCCGATTCCCGTGCGCCGTAGCCCAGAGCCGCAGGGATGCAGAACCGTGCGATCCCCGACTTGGTCATGGTCTGAAGTCCTTCGGCAAACCCGGGGATCACGCCGTTGACCTCTAGAGCCGAGCGCATGCCTTGGTCGAACACCGCTCCAGTAGCCGCCAGATAGCCAACATAGTTCACCAGCACGACATCACTCGCGGCGGGCTTATCGCCCGACCCCTTCCGAAGCATGGAATAGCCCAGCCCCGAGGGCGTTCGGGACGCACACAAGCGCTGCGCCGGCGGCACTATGGGACTCAGGGGCAGCGGTATGATGGCTGGGCTTGCGGCGATCGGCCTTGTTGCAGCGGGATGCGCTTTAGCCTTGCGCACCGTTGCACCGTCAACGGCAAGCGGCGCCACCAGCAACGGCAGGACAACGGCGGAAGCGAGACGCCGCGGCGAGCGGGAGGGGAATATCATATCCGCGGCTATATTTGAGTCTTATCCGGTTCTCCAGCCTTGTGGCCCAGATCAGCGGCGGATCTGAACAGACACACAGCCTTGCTGCTCACCTGAATGAACGTCGGGTTTCGAGGAGCAAGGCGCCGCCTCTGAATGTCGGCTTTGGGTCTAGTCGCACAATGAGCGCTGGCCTCAGTTTGCCCTGAGTGGACGTCCGACGGCGATCCAGCGGCTGACGCGGCTCGAACACGCGCTGGGCCGCGGCGACTGCCCACCCATTTACGTCAAACGCGACGACCTGATGGACATCGGCGGTGGCGGCAACAAGCTCCGCAAGCTGGAGTTCCTGATCGGCGAAGCTGTGCTTGCGCTATCGGGTCTTCATCAATGGCTGGATGCGTGCACCGAATGCCTCGATGCCTTCAAGGAAGTCGTCGAACGTCAGCAGCACGCCGCCGGTGTTAGGGACCTCAGCCATCTCGTCGAGCATGCGCGCGACGCTTTGATAGCTGCCGACGAGCGTGCCCATGTTGATGTTCACCGCGCCCTCGGGCGCGGCGAGCTGGCGGACGTTGGTGGTCGCGTTGACCGTGTCGGCGGCGCCCTGGTTCTTGAGCCATGCGATCGCATCGACATCGACGCCGTCGTTGTAGTGGCGCCACTTTGCCATGGCTTCCGCGTCGGTCTCGGCCGCGATGATCATGACAAGGACGAAGACGGAGACATTGCGCCCGGTTTTGGCGGTGGCTTGGGCCAGCCGCTCATTGTTGAACGCGAATGCGGTCGGCGTGTTCACGCCCTTGCCCAGGCAGAAGGCATAATCCGCCCATTTGGCGGAAAAGGCGAGCCCCTCGTCCGAGGAGCCGGCGCAGATGATCTTCATGTCCCCGCTCGGCTGCGGTCGGACCAGGCAGTCGTCCATCTGGTAATAGGCGCCTTCGAAGTCCGAGCGCCCAGTCTCCCAAAGGTCCCGCAGGATGCAGGCATATTCGTCCAGCATCCGATAGCGGTCGCGGAAATGCTCCTCGCCGGGCCACAGTCCCATCTGGCTGTATTCGGGCTTCTGCCACCCGGTGATCAGGTTCAGCCCGAACCGCCCGTGGCTGATCGAATCGATCGTGTTGCACATCCGCGCCGCGAAGGCGGGCGGGATCACCAGGGTCGGGCAGGTCGCGTAGATCTTGATCCGCTCGGTCACCGCCGCCAGCCCCGCCATCAGCGTGAAGCTTTCGAGGCCATATTCCCAGAAGTCGGTTTTGCCGCCGAAACCGCGCAGCTTGATCATGGATAGCAGGAAGTCGAGCCCATGCTCCTCCGCCTTCAACGCGATCGCCTTGTTGAGATCGAAGCTGGGCAGATACTGCGGCGCGTTCTCGCTGATCAGCCAGCCATTGTTGTTGATGGGGACGAAGACGCCGACCTGCATGTGTGGCCTCCCTGGGGCTAGCTCTTGAGGAATCGGAGAACGATGCGGTTGAAGAGCGCGGGATCCGTGACGTTGCACGCGTGGCCACCGATCGGCATCGCCTCCATCCAGCGGCCGCCAAGTTCATCGTACAGGCGCCGCCCCGCGGAGGATGGAACCAGCATGTCGTCCTCCGCGACCAGCACGAGGACCCTGTCAGATAGATGTTGAAGCCGACCCGTGACATCGAACCGGGCCAGCGCCGCGATCCGTTTCTCCATCGTCGCCACGCCCGGAAAGGTCGCGAGCTGGTGGGGGAGTTCCTCGTCGAGTTCCGCGCTATGGGCGCTGATCCAGTCGGCCGGGTAGAGGAAGATCGGCTGGGCGCGCAGGAACGCTTCGACGCCGCTGTGGCGCAACAGGCTGAGCCGCGCCTCGAAGCAGCGCAGGAAATGCGGATCGGCTTTGGCCCACCCGTTGACCACCACCAGTCTGTCGAGCCGCTCCGGAGCGCTGAGTGCCAGCGCGAGCCCCGCGATCCCGCCCGCCGCATGGCCGACGATGTGCGCACGGGGGATGCCGAGCGCGTCCAGCAGCGCCACGATGTCGTCGGCGAGATCGTCGACCGTCACCGGGTCCGGCAGCGCGTGGTCGCTGCGGCCCGTGCCACGGTGATCATAGGCGATCACACGGCAGTGTTCGGCCAGCGCGGCGATGTTCGGCGCCCAGTAATGTGCCGATCCGCCGAGGCCCGAGGACAGCACCAGCGGCGGCGCTTCGGCATCGCCGTGCAGCTCGTAATAGAGCCCGGCCGCCTCACCCAAGGTGCGCGACGCTCGCGATCTCGACGAGGCAGTCTGGCTTCACCAGATCGCACCTGATGCAGTAGCGTGCCGGTTTCGGCCCGGGGAAGTACTCCGCATAGACCTGATTGAACGCCGCATAGTCGGCGAGGTCCTTCAGGAAGATGTGGTTCATCGCGACGTCCGCCATGCTCGCTCCGGCGGCCTCCAGCGTGGTCTTGATCACCTCCAGCACATGCCGCGTCTGCGCGGCCGCGTCGCCGACGTGGAGCACCGCGCCACCTTCACCCAATGGGAGCACGCCGGACACGTAGACGGTGTTCCCCGCCTTCGCCGCAGCGGAATAGGGCGCGATCGGGGCCGGGAACTGCGGCGGGTTGATGGGCTCGAACGGCATCACGCCTCCTCGGGAACAGCGGGCGTCGGCAGCTGGCCGACCGCGCCGCAGAAATCGGCGACGGTAGAGACCCAGCCGAAGAATTTCTCGACGTTGTAGACGGTCGCCTGCTGGATGAATTCGGGGCCGAGATGATGGGTGGCATCCTCCAGCATGATGCCGAAATACTCGAGGTGAAACCCGTCGCGCAGCGTCGATTCGACGCAGACGTTGCTGGCGATGCCGACGAACACGATCGTCCTGATACCGCGCGCGCGCAGGATGCTGTCGAGCTGCGAGTTGAAAAACGCCGAATAGCGCGTCTTGTGGACGCGGATGTCGCCGGGCTTCGGCGTCAGCGCGTCGACGAGCTCATAGTCCCAGCCGCCACGGGCGAGCAGCTGGCCCGCGAGTTCGGGCCGTGCGCGCATCGTCTTCAACGCGTTCGACTTATGCCAGTTGGGAGAGGCAACCGTTCCGGCCTCGACATAGTCGGGATCCCAGCCGTTCTGCAGGAAGATCACGGGCATTCCCGCCGCGCGCGCCGTGTCGAGCACCTGCCCGATCCGGCCGATCACCCCGGCCGATCCGGCGATGTCGAACCCCGCCAGGTCGACATAGCCGCCCTCGGTGGCATAGGCGTTCTGCATGTCGATGACGACAACGGCGGTGTCGGCCGGTGACAGCCGGATGGCTTCCGGTCGCGCAGTGAGCACCACCGTGGCGGGTGCATCCTCCGGACGATGATCGACGATCTGTGCTGGCATGACCGCATCGTTGCGTATCGGCGTGCCGCAGGCAAGTCACCGCGAGGTGATCCGCTCAACGATCATGCCCAGCCTTGTGCCAGGATGAACGAACGTCCGGTGCTGGGAATAGCCCGAAGCGGGCTGAATGGCGGGTTGTGGCTCTTACTAGCACGCGGACGCCTGGCGAATTTATCGGCCCAGCGGGTGCGCCTACCCGTTTTGCATCAGCCGGCTTGGCCATCCGATGCGAACGAGCAGATCATCGGGGCCCTTGTAGAGCGGTAAGCTGCTTGATCGAACCTGTCGACAAAGTACGAAGTCCTTCGTTGACGGCGTACGAAGCCCTTCGTTAAACGTGGACTGTGAAGCGGCTGCAGACCTTTCCCGATAGCGACGTGCCGCTGCCGACCGAAGCCGAACTGGAGATCCTCCAGGTGATCTGGAAGCAAGGCCGCAGCACGGTCGGCAGTGCGCATTACGACCTGAACGAGCAGCGGCAGCGTGGCTACACCACCGTCCTCAAGTTCTTGCAGATCATGCTCGCCAAGGGGCTGGTCACTCGGCTCGATAAGGAGCGGATGCACTTCTACTTGCCGGCCGTGACAGAGGCACAGGTGCGCGCCGCCTATGTCGAGGAGGTCGCCCGCAAACTCTTCTCAGGCTCGCTGTTCGGTCTCGCATCGTTCGCGCTCGGGCTCGTGCCAGCCGACGATGAGATCGACGATATCCGGGCGACATTGGCGGCGCACGATCACTTCGCCGACCCTGAAACTGACCGCTGAAATAGAGAGAACCGTCATGAAGAAGCTATTGGTCGCTGCGCTGCTCGTCGGTTCGGCGTCCGGGTCTAATGCTGCCTCTAACGGTCCGGTCCGGCTGCCGTTGGAGAGCTATCGCAAGGGCGTCGCTGCGCGGGTGGAAGTGGCCGGACGCGCGCGGCTGTTTCAGCTCGACACGGCAGGCGGGCTGACGGTGATCTCGCCAGCACTGGCGAAGGAGCTCGGGTGCCAGCCTTGGGGGGCGATCACCGGCTTCCATATGACAGGCACCAAGATCACCGCGCCACGCTGTGACAACATCTTGATACGCTGGCAGGGAGCGCAACTGCGCAGCCCGGTGGCGACGGTGATGGACGTGGGTTCACCCGACACCCCGATTGACGGCCTGCTTGCGCTCGACGCCTTCGCAGGCCGTACCGTGACGATCGACTTCGCCGGGCGTGAACTGATTTTGGAAACCCCCGAGAGCGCAGCCGAGCGCAGGTCGGGAGCAGTGGAGGTTCCCGCGCATTTGGCTCGCGAGATTGGCGGTCTGGCCTTGTCCGTCTTCGTGGAAGCACCCACCGCACGTGGGCCAGTGCGCCTGGAACTGGATAGCGGCAATGGCGGTACGATCCTGGTCGCCGACCGGCTGCTGCCGTTGTTGAGTTTGAGGGACGTGGCGGGCGAAGGGCCGCAACAAGGCAGCTTCCAGGTCGCGCCAAACGTCGAGGCGTCCGGATTGATCTTCAGCCCCGACATCGTGATCGATGGTAACCTCGGCATGCCGTTTCTGAAGAACTGGGTGGTCACCATGGACCTGGCCCGAGGGCGTGTCTGGCTGCGGCATAGCACGGTCCCCGCCCCGGTCGGGATGGGGACGCCGCCACCGGTGAAGCCGGCGGCATAGAAGAAGCCTTTCACCACCCCCGGCTCCGATCTGCGTCCAGTTCCTATCGCGGTTTGCACCGTTGATCGGGAAAGGAGGAATGTCCGCTTTCGCCCAACTGCGGACATTGCGCCGCAACGGTTGACCGCACCGGCAGCACATCGGTATTGATGCGTCCCGGGCGGCCATCATCGGGCCGCCCTTTCTCGTTTGGAGAAGAGGAGAAGTCCCGTGTCCACACCCGCACTCATGCCCGTCTACCCACGGTGCGGCGTGCGTCCGGTGCGAGGCGAGGGCTGCTACCTGATCGGCGAGAACGGCGAGCGCTATCTCGACTTCGCCGCCGGCATCGCGGTCAACGCGCTCGGCCATGGGCATCCCAAGCTGGTGAGCGCCATCGCCGAGCAAGCGGCGACGCTGATGCACGTGTCCAACCTCTACGGCTCACCCCAGGGCGAAAAGTTCGCGCAGCGGCTGGTGGATGCGACCTTTGCCGACACGGTGTTCTTCACCAATTCGGGCGCGGAGGCGGTGGAGTGCGCGATCAAGACGGCGCGGCGCTATCACTATACCAACGGCCATCCCGAGCGGCATGACCTGATCACCTTCGACACCGCGTTCCATGGGCGGACGCTGGGGACGATCTCGGCGACCAACCAGGCCAAGATGCGTGACGGGTTCGAGCCGTTGCTGCCGGGGTTCAAATACGCAGCATTCAACGATCTTCAGGGCGCGCTGGCGCTGATCGATGACAACACCGCCGGTTTCCTGGTGGAGCCGATCCAGGGCGAAGGCGGCATCCGTGCCGCGACGCCTGAGTTCCTGCAGGGGCTGCGCCGCGCGTGCGACGAACGCGGCCTGCTGCTCGTCCTCGACGAGGTGCAGGCGGGCTATGGCCGCACCGGCAAATTCTTCGCGCATGAACTGTACGGCATCACGCCCGACATCATGGCGGTCGCCAAGGGCATCGGCGGCGGATTCCCGCTCGGCGCGTGCCTGGCGACCGAAGAGGCGGCCAAGGGCATGGTGTTCGGCACCCACGGTTCCACCTATGGCGGCAATCCGCTCGCAATGGCGGCGGGCGAGGCGGTGCTCGACGTGATCCTCGAGCCCGGGTTCCTCGAACACGTCGAGGCGATGGGGCAGCGGCTGCGCGGCGCCCTGGAGCAGATGATCCCGAACTTCGACCACCTGTTCGAAGAGGTGCGCGGGCACGGGCTGATGCTGGGGCTGAAGATGAAGCACGACAGCCGCCGCTTCGTGGGCTTCCTGCGCGACGAGCACGGGCTGCTCACCGTCTCGGCGGGCGAGAACGTGGTGCGCATCATCCCGCCGCTGGTGATCGACGAAAGCCACATCGCCGAGTGTATCGACAAGCTCAGCGCCGCCGCGCGCGTGTACGAGCCGGCGAGCGACGACTGACATCTGAAGTCCCGTTCGCCTTGCCCGAACGGTGGAGGGGTTGACCCGAATGACCATCCGCCATTTCCTGAACCTTTCCGACGCGGGCGCCGACGGCGTGGCGGCGATGCTCGCCGACGCGATCGATCGCAAAGCGGCGCGGGCCGGCTGGGCGAAGGGCAAGCCCGATACCGATGCACCGCTCGACGGGCGCCTGCTCGCCATGGTGTTCGAGAAGAACTCCACGCGCACCCGCGTGTCGTTTGACGTGGCGATCCGGCAGCTCGGCGGCGCACCGATCGTGCTCGATGCGGGCACCACCCAGCTCGGCCGCGGCGAGACGGTGGCGGACACGGCACGCATCCTGTCGGGCTATACCGACGCGATCATGATCCGCACCGACGATCATGCCAAGGTCGAGGAGATGGCGGCGCATGCCAGCGTGCCGGTGATCAACGGCCTCACCGACCTGTCGCACCCGTGCCAGATCATGGCCGACCTGCAGACGGTGCTGGAAGCCGGCATGGCGCTGCCCGGCCTCAAGGTCGCGTGGCTGGGCGATGGCAACAACGTGCTGACGTCGTGGATCGAGGCGGCGGGGCTGATGCAGTTCGAGGTGGCCGCCGCATGCCCGCAAGGGTTCATGCCGACCGACGAGCAGGTGGCGCTGGGGCGCGGCCGCGCGCGCGTGGTCGGCACGCCCCGCGAGGCGGTGGAGGGAGCGGACCTGGTGGTCACCGACTGCTGGATCTCGATGGGGCAGGCGCATGCCGACACCAAGCTCGCCGCGATGATGCCGTTCCAGGTGGACGCCGCGCTGATGGCGAGAGCCAAGCCGGAGGCGAAGTTCCTCCATTGCCTGCCGGCGCACCGCGGCGAGGAGGTGACGGCGGAGGTGATCGATGGGCCGCAGTCGCTGATCTGGCCGGAGGCGGAGAACCGGCTGCATGCGCAAAAGGCGGTGCTACGCTGGTGCTTCGGCCAGATCGGTTGATTTAGCCCCGGCGAAACCCCAATTTCGTCACGCCAGCGCAGGCTGGCATCTCCCGGTAACGAAGCGCGCCCTTGCGGCACGAGATCCCAGCCTTCGCTGGGATGACGGATGAGTGTGGAACGACGAGGTGGATGTGGACGAACCCAAGGCAATCGACCTCGATCGCGCGCTAGGATTCGCGATCCCGTCGCGCAGCGCGCGCGGACGCATCGTGCGGCTCGGGCCGACGCTCGACACCGTGCTCGCGGCGCACGCCTATCCGCCGGCGATCGAGGCGCTGCTCGCCGAGGCGCTGACGCTGGCGGCGCTGATCGGCTCGACGCTCAAGGATGCGGATGCGCAGCTCACCATGCAGACGCGCACCGAGAACGGCGTCGTCCAGCTGTTGGTGTGCGACTATCGCGGCGGCGAGGTGCGCGGCTACATTCAGTTCGACCCCGACAAGCTGGCGCAGGCGCCCGAGCAGCCGACGCTGTTCGCGCTGTTCGGGCAAGGCTATCTGGCGATCACCTTCGATCTTGCGACGAGCGGCGAGCGCTATCAGGGCATCGTGCCGCTCGACGGGGACACGCTGGCGCAGGCCGCGGAGAGCTATTTCGTCCAGTCGGAGCAGATCCCCAGCCTGGTGCGCGTCGGCATCCGCAAGGAAGGTGGGCGCACGCTCGCGGGCGGCCTGTTCCTCCAGCACCTGCCGGAGGGCGAGGACGGGCGCGAGCGGCTGCATACCCGGCTCGACCATCCCGAGTGGGAGCATGTCGCCGCACTCGGCAGCACCATGGGCGTGGACGAACTCGCCGACCCCTCGCTGCCGCTGGAAACATTGGTGTGGCGGCTGTTCAACGAGGAAGAGGATGTGCGCGTGCTGGTGTCGACGCCGCTGGCGCGCGGGTGCCGCTGCACGGCCGAGCATATCCAGGGCGTGATCGCCAAGTTCTCGGCCGAGGATCAGCGCGAGATGGCGGACGCTGACGGCGTGATCCAGGTCGATTGCGCGTTCTGCGCGCGGCAGTTCCCGGTGCGGCTCGATGCGGCGGCGGCTTAACCGGTCGTTCATGGCTCGCGGCGTAGGAGGATGCGTGCTGTCGGCACGATTTCTTCCTTGATATGGCCCTTGCGGCCACACCTACGGGCCGCTTTCGCAGCGGCCCTTTTTGTGTCGGTGTTGCCCCGGGGCCGCGCAATCCCTAGCTGCCCCCGATGACCACGCAGCCCCGTTCGCCTGCGGTCGTCCTTGTCTCGGGCGGCCTCGATTCGATGGTATCCGCCGCCACCGCCCGCGCCGAGGGGCGCGCGGTGCTGGCGCTGTCCGTCGACTACAACCAGCGCCACCGCGTCGAGCTCGACGCCGCCCGCCGCGTCGCCGCCGCCATCGGGGCGGAGCGCCACATCATCCTGCCGCTCGACCTGTCGGCGTTCGGCGGCTCGGCGCTGACCGCCGATATCGACGTGCCCAAGGGCGGCGTGGCGGAAGAAGGCATCCCGGTCACCTATGTGCCGGCGCGCAATACCATCTTCCTGTCGCTCGCGCTGGGGTGGGCGGAGGCGGCGGGCGCGCGCGACCTGTATATCGGCGTCAACGCGCTCGACTATTCGGGTTATCCCGATTGCCGGCCCGAGTTCATCCACGCGTTCGAAGGGCTGGCGGAACTCGCCACCAAGGCGGGGGTGGAGGGCGAGCCCTTCACCATCCACGCGCCGCTTCAGCACATGACCAAGGCCGACATCGTCCGCGAAGGCGCGCGGCTGGGGCTTGACATGGGGCTGTCCTGGTCTTGCTACGATCCGACGCCCGACCTCAAGCACTGCGGTTTCTGCGACAGCTGCCGCCTGCGCCACAAGGGATTCGAGGAAGCGGGCGTGCCCGATCCGACGGTCTACGCCGCCAATCCATGACGTACGCGGTCAAGGAGATGTTCCTGACGCTCCAGGGCGAAGGGGTGAATGCAGGCCGGCGGGCGGTGTTCGTGCGCTTTGCCGGGTGCAACCTGTGGTCGGGGCGCGAGATCGACCGCGCGCGCGCGGTGTGCCGGTTCTGCGACACGGATTTCGTCGGCACCGATGGCCTGGGCGGCGGCAAGTTTCCCGACGCTGCCGCGCTGGTCGACGCGGTGGAGGGCTTCTGGGGCGAAGGCCGCGACGAGCGGTTCGTCGTGCTGACCGGCGGTGAGCCGATGCTGCAGGTGGACGATGCGGCTGTAGAGGCGTTGCACCGGGCGGGCTTCCGTATCGCGATCGAGACCAACGGCACCCTGCCCGCTCATCCCGCGATCGACTGGGTGTGCGTCAGCCCCAAGGCCGGCAGCGAGGTGGTGCAGCGGCGCGGCGACGAACTGAAGCTGGTGTGGCCGCAGGCGGGGATCGACCCGGCGGCGCTGGAAGGGTGGGATTTCGCGCACCGCCTGCTCCAGCCGATGGACGATGCGCGCGGCGACGCCAACCGCGACGCCGCCATCGCCCTGGTGATGGAACGTCCGGCGTGGCGACTGTCTCTCCAGACGCACAAGCTACTGGGGCTGCGGTAAGGACCGGTTCGGCGGGCGGGCGATGCGGCCGCAGCATGGCTGGGTCGGGCGGTCGGCACCAGTTGCCACATTGCGGCGGGAGATGCCGTCCCCTGCCCGCGGCGCGATGTCCCGGATTGCAGCGGAGGGACATGGACCACGCTTGCCCATGGCGTCGGAAGGCGTAGTCTGTCCCGTGGAGAGGAACGCAAGATGCTCACCGGTAACACTCAGAAGAAGCTGCACCACGAACTCGACTATGTCGGCCTTCGGGCCCAGGCGACGGCCGTCGGCCTCCTGCAGCTCTGCATCGAACTCAGACGCGCGAACGTGATCGACCAGCCGGCCGTGGAGCGGATCAAGGGCGCCATTGCCGAAGAGATCATCGTTGCGGCACCCCGGGCGGTGGCCTGCGATGCGTATCGGCGGGATGTGCGCGCCCGGCTCGACAGGCTGTTCGCCGGCGACGAGGAGGTGGGCTCTGCGGAGGCGCTGTCGTTCGGAGCGCCTCAGCACTAGCCCTGACGAGGTGATCGGCTCGGCCAGTCGCCGGGGCGGCGTACCGAGCCGACGCGGCAGTATGTCGGAACCGTTCGGTAGGCGACCCGTGCTCATCGCCCCACCTTAGTGAAAATATTGCTGAACTTCGCCGCCTGCCCGGGGGTTGGGTGGGCCGCGCCTTCCAGGGCGGATGGAGCACTCCAATGCCGACAGCCTTTCAGATCATGTTCGCGCTCATCTTCGCCCTCTTGGTGCTCAGCATCTTCAGCGCTGCGCACCGGCTGCGGAGGCGGCACCGACACGGCAAGGAGCTCGGCAAGGCGCGGCCGGGCTCACGCAGCGATCTTTGACGGACGGGTTTCCACCGGCCGGCGCGTGAAGCGGAGCCGCACGGCACGGGGCTAGTGGTGGCGGTTTCGCGGTCGGGCAGGTCCGGCAAACCGAAACCAGGCCGGGTCATTCGCTCGGCCCTTGTCTCCCACCGCGTGGAGCGGCAACGCATTGGCGATGCGCGCTGAGACCGACCTGGAAACCACTCTGCTGGGGCCGGTGCTGGCGAATCGTGCCTGCGGGGAGTGCACGGCGTGCTGTACCGAGCTGACGGTGGATACGCCCGAGTTCGCGAAGCGGCCGGGCACGCCATGCGTCCACCTCGCTGACCATGGGTGCGCGATCCATGCGGTACGCCCCCGAATCTGCCGGACATGGTTCTGCGCCTGGCGTCGAGTTGCGAGCATGCCAGATGACGCCCGGCCCGATCGGTCCGGCCTGCTCGTGTCGCTCAACTTCGTCCGCGAGCCGCAGAACTGCCTGGAGGGCGTGTCGATCCATGTTCGAACGCTTGGCGACAGCGACGCGATCGCAAACGGCATGGCCGCCGCCGTACTCGACAGCCTGTGCGACCAGCTGATCCCCGTCTGGTTCAGCGATGGATCAAGGAAGATGTTGATGCATCCCGACGATGCCGTGGCGCGCCTTGTCATCTCGGGAGGTTCCGCCCCTGCCCATTTGCAGGACGAGGTTGCCGCCTGGCGCGAGCGCTACGGCGTTTTCGCTCCAAAGAACTAGAGCGATCGACCTGTCGCCTTCGCGCTGGGTGAAGTCGAAACACGGGCGAAGCGCATGGCCTTCGACTGCGCTCAGGCCGAACGGAGGATGGTGCAGCCGGACCGAACCGTCCAGGGCCGGTGGGTGCGATCGCGCGCTACCTGTGAGGCGTCGTTGGCCGAACGTCACCGCGACACGGCAGGACCCTGGTCCGACAGCGGGCGTGCTGCCGGACCAGGGTGCCACCGCATCAGAAGCGGATGCCCAGCGCTACCTTGCCGCCATAGTCGGACCACTGGCCCGACGTGGAGGCAAAGCCGCTGCCGCCGATCGTCAGCCGCTGGCCGATCGCGAGGTCGGCCCCGCCGTTCACGTCCATGCCATGCCGGCCGAGCGTCGTGCCCGAGAGCGCGAACTGGCTCGCGGTGCCCGCGAAGCCCGCCAGCCGCTCGTTCCGCACGTCGAAGCCCTGGGTGTAGGCGATCGACAGGCGCGGCAGCAGCGTGACGCCGGTCGTGACCGGCGCCTCGCCGGTGACGCGCACGCCCGCCGAGGCGAACTGATAATGGTGCTCGTCCCGCGCCACCTTGAGCGCGCCGGTACCGGTGGTCTCCGTCAGGCCGTCCAGCTCCACCTTGGTGTAGCTGACGCGCGCGAAGGGGCTCACCGTCAGCGGACCGGTGATCGCCGCCCAGGCGAGCTCGCCGAACGCCTGGATGCTATGGCCGTCGTTGCCGCCGGCGACGGAGCCGAAGCCTGTCGAGCGGGTGGTGTCGATGTCGTGCCAGGCGTAGCTGCCGCCGATCGCCGCGATCACCGGCCCCCAGGTGTAGGCCGCATGCGCACCAACCGTGGTGGTGCGGGCGGTGGCGCGGCTGCCAAGCGTCGGCACCCGGATGTGGTCGCGGACGAAACCGCCGTCCACGCCGATCCGGATCGCCCCCATGCCGTATTCGACGCCGCCGACCGTGCCCAGCCGGTCGGTCGACACCGGCGCGTGAACCGACTGGTTGCGCGAATCCGCCAGATTGCGGATGCCGTCGACCCATAGCGCGATGCCGTCACCGGTCACCGACGCGCGATCCAGCACCGCTTCGCGCAGGCGCTTGCCGCTGTCGGCGAGCACCGCGGTTTCGCTGGCGTAGATCTCACCGGAGAGTCCGGCGAGTGCCGAACGGGCCCCCGTCACGGTCAGCGGCAGCAGCGCGCGGTACAGCGCGTTGTTGACGCCCAGGCCCGAGATCGCATTGCCCACCGCTACCTGGTTGCCGTTCTGGCCCACCGAGCCGAACGTCACGTCATTGCGCGCCAGCGTCAGCGTCACGGCGTTGGCCGAATAGGCCAGCGACGGAGACAGGAAGGCGAGGTTCGAGGTGGTGCTGGCGAACTGCCCCGACACGCCGCCGGCAGCGGTGAGGATCGTATAGCTGGTGAGGTTGTTGTAGGTCCCCGCCGCGGCGTTCACCGCGACCGTGCCGCCCTGCAGCGTTGCCGTGCCGGTGGCGTTGACGCGATCCGCCTGGCCCGCCGCATTGGCCTCCACCGCGAAGGTGGAACCCGCCGCAAAGGTGACGTTGCCGTTCACCGTCTGCGTGCCGATCGAGTTGCCCGGCGCATAGGTGCCGCCCGAGGTGATGGTGGTGGTGCCCACCGTACCGGTGCCGCCCAGCGTGCCGCCCGTCGCCACCGTGACCGGGGAGACGATGCTGCCGTTCACCGACAGCGTGCCGCCGTTGATCGTGGTCGGTCCGGTGTAGGTGCTGGTGCCGGTGAAGGTCAGCTTGCCGGTGCCCGCCTTGGTGAAGCTGCCGTTGCCGACCAGCGCGCCGGCAAAGCTGGTGTCGGTCGCCTGCGTGTCCGTCAGCGACCCGCCGGCGATGTTGACGCTGGCGGCGCTGCTCGCGCCGGCGAGCTCGGCGACGCGCTGCGCGCTGCCGGAGAGGTCGAGCTGGCCCGATCCCTCGACGTCGAGCTCCGTGGTCGCGGCGACCGGCGCCGTCAGCTTGATCGAACCGCCCTGGATGGTGGTGGTGCCCGTGAACGCATAGCCCGACCCGAACACCAGCTGGCCCGCGCCCTGCTTCACGATCGTACCCGCGCCAGTGAGCGCGCCGCCGAACGTGTAGGCGTCGGAGTGGTTGACCACCAGCGTGCCGTTGTCCACCAGATTGCCGGTGAAGGTGCCGGTCGTGCCGCCATTGCCGATCTGGAAGGTGCCGGTGGTGCCGGTGGTGACCGTCCCGCCCTGCGTGCCGGTGAGCAGCAATGTGCTGCCGCCGTCGACGGTGATGCCGCCGGTGTTGGCAAGCGTGTTGGTGCCGTCAAGGCGCGCCGTGCCGGTGCCGGTGAACAGCACGGTGCCGCTGCCGGTCACCGGCGTCGTCCCGAAGGTCGAGCCCGCGGAGGCCGCGGAGCTGCGCACCACCAGCGTGCCGTTGTCGGTGATGGTGGGTGCGGTCAGCCCCGTCGCTCCCGCCGCGCCGTTGGTCAGCTCCAGCGAACCGCCGGCATTGACGGTGGCGCTCGCGAAGCTGCTGCTGCCGGTCGTTGGCGCCACCCAATAGCCGCTCTGCACCGTCAGGCTGTCGAAGCCGGCGAAGCTCGCCATCTTCTGCGCCGTCGTTCCGGTGCCGGCCAGCACCGCCGCATCGGTGCCGCCGCCGCCGGCGATGGTGCCCGTGACATTGGAGCCGTTGCGCAGCGTGACGGTGTCGTTGGTGGCGCCGAGCTGGACCGCGACGCCGCTGCTCCCCGCCGCGATCGTACCGCTGTTGTCGAGGCTGGTCGCCCCGGTCGCGGTGATCCCTGCCCCCGTGCCGCCGGTGATCGTGCCCGCGTTGGCGATCGTGTTGGTCGCGCCGGCGATGCTCACGCCCGACGTGCTGCCCTTGACGCTGCCGCCCGCGGCAATGGTGAGGGTGTTCGCGCCCGGCGGATCGATGAACACGCCGTTGCCGCCGCTGGCGGAGACCGCGCCGGTGATCGTCGCCGACACCATGCCGCCCGTGCCGTTGGCGACCAGGTGCACCGCGTCCGACCCCGCCCCCGCCGCGGTCGCAGAGCCGATGGTCGCGGTGATACCGCCCGTCGTCGCCGTCCCGTTGATCGCGTCGGCGCGCGTCACGGTGACGACGCCGGTGCGCGAGTTGGTGGTGCTGGTCGCGATGCCAGAGGACGAGGCGCTGCCGACGTTGAGCACCACGCCGGTGCCGCCCGTCGCCCGCACGCCCGCGCCGCCGTCTGCCGTGGACGTGGCGAGCGTCGCGTTGACGGTGGCGAGCTTGCCCGCGCGCGCGAACACCGTGTCACCACCATTGGAACTTGCCGTGCCGCTGGTCACCGTCGCGTTGCCCGTGGTCGCCGTGCCGCCGACCGCGACCCCGCCCAGGCCCGTCTTGGTCGTCGTCGTGGCGTTGACCACCACGTCACCGGTGCGGCTGGATGCGGCGACGGTGTCGGTCGAAATGCCGGTCGAGGTCGCGATACCGCTGGTGACCGTGGCGTTGCCGCCGGCGCTGGCGAAGACCGCGCTGGCATATTCACCGGCGGCGGAGGCACTGGCGCTGGTGATCGTCACGGCGCCGGTGCCGCTCGCGAAGGCCACAATGGCGTCGGCGGGGTTGCCGGAATCCGGGTCGAGCCCGCCCGTCGTCGTGGTGGTGCCGGCATTGATGACGATGTTGCCGTTGGTGGCATTCGCCTGGATGCCGCGGGCGGCGAGGCCCGTGGTCCTCACCGTGCCGCTGGTGATCGTGGTCGTGCCTGCGCCGGTGGTGTCGGTGAAGATGCCGCCACCGCTGGCGTTGATCGTGGTGCTGTTCACGCCGACCGTGCCGGTGGCGCCGGTCACCTGGATGCCGACCGAGTTCGCGCCGGACGCGTTGATCGTGTCGCTGGTGATCGCAATCGCGCCCGTCAGCACGCTGGCATTGCCGCTGCCGGTGGGCGTGATCGGCGACACGAGGATGCCGCCCGCGTTCGCGCCGGTGGTCGTGATCGTGCCGCTGGTGACGTCGACGGTTCCTGCCGACGGCGTGTTCGCGTCCGTTGCGGGCGACGGGCTCACGTAGATGCCCGTGGCATAGTCGCCCGCCGTGGTGATCGTGGCGCTCTTGACCACATTGCCGGTGGTGCCGTTGGCATAGATGCCCCGGGCATAGCTGCCGGCCGTCGTCACCGTGCCGCTGTTCACCGAACCGGTGGTATCGGAATAGAACTGGATGCCGACCTGTCCCTGCCCCTGGGTGGAGGCGGTGGTGGAGGTGATCGTGGCGCCGCCCGATCCGGACTGGACGAAGATCGCGGCGCCCTGGCTGTTGCCGCTGGGAGCGGCACCGGTCAGCGTCGCGGTGCCGCTGTTGACGATCACCGTCTTGCCCTGGCCGATGATCGCGTTGGGCGGGGAGGAGCCGCCAGCGCCGGTCGCGGTCGCGAAGGTGCTGTTGATGGTGGTGAGGCCGCCGGTGAAGGCGGTGTAGATTCCGCGCAGCCCCCCAGTCGCGGAGCCAGAGGTAATGGTGACGTTGCCGCCCCCTGTGTTGGACGCCTGCACCGCTGTGCTGTTGGCGGACGTTGCGGTCACCGTGCCACTGTTGACCACGATCGTGCCGGTCGTGCTGCGCGCGTCGATGCCGGTGGTCGGGCCCGTACCCGTTGCCGCAACGGTGCCGCTCTTCACCGACACGTTGCCCGCGCCGGTTTCGGTCGCGGCAATGCCGGCACCGCGTGCTGTCCCCGTATTGTCGACGTTGACGGTGGCGAGGTCGAGCGTGATGTCACCGCTGGTCGAGGTGATGTCCACGGTGCGCGGACCACCCGACACGGTGTCGGTGCGCGTCAGCGAGTAAGGTCCTGCGCCGTTGTACGTCACGTTCTGCGCCGATGCGACATGCGGCGCGAACACGCTGCCGATGGCGGTGCCGGCCAGCACCCATGCACGCGTCGACTTGCCGCGACGCGTTGCCGCGCCCGAAATGGAGCTCACCACGATCTATTCCCCTGTAACCCCGAATGGCGCCCAATTGCCCGGCGCGGTCGGGACCGCCATGCGCCCGCGTCTCACCCGATGAGACGCAGCGGATTTGGCTTCAGCGCAGCTCCTGCTGCCACGCCAGAAGCGCCAGGCGCGGGTCGTCCGGATCGGGCGCGAACGACACCTGGCGCCGGTATTCGCCGGGCCGGCTGCGGAAACGGCGCTGGAACAGCGTGCTACAGTGGCTTTCGCTCTTGAAGCCGCTGTCCAGCGCGATCTCGGCGAAGGACCGCTGTTCGAGGGGGTTGCTGAGCGCCAGCCGGACCCGGTCCAGCCGCCGCGCCTGCAGGTATTCGGCAACGCCGCCATAAGGCGCGAGCAGCCGGTACAGCGTCGCGCGGGACACGCCGCTCGACGCCACCAGTTCCTCGGGCCCGAAGGCGGGATCGCCGATGCGAGCGGCGATCAACTCGCGCAGCTGTGCCATGCGCCTGGCCAGCGTCACCGCCGCAGGCTTGGGATGATCGACCTCGTCGCTGCCCAGCGCGACGCCCAGCAGCGCGAGCAGCGCCGTCGTGACCCGCCGCGCCGCACCGCCCGACAACGTGTCGAGCCGGATCAGCAGCGCGGTGAGGAAATCGGTCAACAGCGCCGCCTGCGCGCGACCGATCACCGTTCCGTGCAACCGGGCGACATCGCCGGCGAAGGCCGCCAGCCGATCGCGCGCGATGCTGACCGTCACCGCGTGCGCGTGCCACATGCGATTGCGCATCGGCCGCGTCATGTCGAGCAGCACCGCGCTGCCGGGTTGGAGCGGGACAAAACCGGCACCGGCATCAACCTCGAACCGCCCGGCGAGCAGCAGCGTCAGCGTGAAATGGTCGAACCCGGTTTCCACCACCCGCCGCTCGTCGCGCTCATGGCCGATGCCGGCCACGCGGCGGTCGAAGATCACCGCCCGGTCGAGCCGCCACGCGCGCACGGAGCCGCTGACCGCATCGCCCAGCGCCACGGCATTGGCGCCGCTGGCGTACAGCGAACGATAGCGGCCGAACCGCTCGTCAGGGGCGTGCGCGTCGCTGTCAAAGCTCAGCGTGTCGAGAGGGGTCACGGTCATGCCGCCGGCGCCTCGATCCGCCTTGCACTCCATCGGCGGCTCGCGGCCGCCAGCGCGGCGACCACCGCGGCGGCGATGGCCGACAGGAGCAACGCCGGCCCGAGCCGGTCACCGCCTGCGCGCCCCGTCGCCACCGGCGCGCTGTCGCTGATCACGCCCGCCAGCAAGGGCCCGAGCCCGGCCCCTACCGCCGTCACCACCGCCAGGAACGCACCCGTCAACACGCCGCGACGCTCGGCCGGCATGCGGCCTTGCGCATCGAACAGAGCGGCGAACGAGGCGACCCCAAGCAAGAGGTTCACCGCCGCCAGCGCCGGCGCAAGCGCCCATGCGGACGACGTTCGTACCACAACGGCGAGTGCCGGCACCGCCGCTGCAATCGCCGCCCCCACGAGCAGCCCCGCATGGGCCGCGCCGCCCCGCCAGCGGGTCAGCAGCCAGCCGCCGAGCAACTGGCCGGCCGGCGCGCTCACCAGGTCGACTGCGCCGACCAGCAGCGGCGCGCTCGCCGCGTCCGCGATCCGGTGCCGCACCACCAGTACCGGCAGCCACGCCGCCACCGTCTGGATCGCCGCCACCGCGGCCGCCGCTACCACAAAGCTCGCCGCGAGCCCCGCGCCCGCCCGCGGCGCCCTCACCGGTTGCTCCGATCGAGCCTCCAGCCGCGCCGCCAGCGCCATCAGGAGCAGCAGGTTGGGCACGACCGAGAGCAGGCACAGCCACCGCCAGCCGGACGGCCGGGCGGGCACGCCGGCCAGCCCGAGCAGCGCCAGCCCCACGCCAGCGGCGAACAGGCCGATGCTCCGGCCGGACGCGGAGCCGCCGGTGAAGATCGCCATCGCCGCACCGCGCCCGCGCGCGTCGGCCGCGATCATCGCCAGCGCAGCGGGGATAAAGGCGGCCTGGCCGATGCCGAGCGCGACGCGGACCACCAGCACCGCCGCCACCGAGTGCGCCGCCGCCAGCGCGGCCGCCGCCGCGCTCCAGGTGAACAGCCCGGCCAGCATCAGCCTGCGGCCGCCGCCCCGGTCGGCGACGCGGCCCATCAGCAGCACCGCCGCGCCATAGGACAGGGCAAAGGCCGGCCCCAGCAGCGCGCCCAACGCGGTGTCGGTGACCCGCAGCTCGCTTTGCACGAACGGCGCCACCGCCGCGAACAGCGACCGATCCACAAAAGCCAGCATGTGCGCGGCGCTCAACGTCACCAGCACGGCGGGTGGGACGGGCCAGGCAGATCGGTCGGCGACAGTTCGGCCCATGACCTCGAAAACACCCGTCGCAGCATTCAAAGGCGATGTCCTAGCGCCGCCCGCTCGCGCGGTCGAGGCGAGGGAACGTCATTCGGCCAGCGCTCTAGTCCGACGTAGCGATCACGTTGTCGTCCGAGTTGCGGTCAATCCGGACGTTGTACGGGTCCGCACCCGCAAAGGCGGGCTTGCTGGCCGTTCTAAAGGTGATCGTCTGCACCCCGGTTCTGATGGGCAGCCGCTGCAGCGCCAGCACGTCCCGCCTCGCGAACGTGCCCCGTCCGGGCATGGCAGCGAAGGCGCCGAACTCGGCACGCTCCATCATCGGTGCCTCGGTCTCCTTGCCGCGGCCGTCCGCGTAGAGCTTGTGCGCTTCCACCGTGAGCGTGGTCTGGTAGCCACCACCGCCCAGCTTGCGCACCACCGCCGAACGCGTCTTGATGTCATACAGGGTGATACGGTCGAACAGGTCGGTGATCATCGCGTTCTCCGCCGGGGTCGCCCCTTTGCGGAATTCCGCGATGAGGTCGAGCGATCGGGGATACGGCGCGCCCTTGAACTTGAAGCGCGTGACGTAGCGCTTCAGCGCGGCATCGACGCGCGCCTCACCCAGCTCGTCCTTGAGCCGGTACATCACCAGCGAGCCCTTGCGGTAGTGGATGTATTGCTGGTCCTCGACGCGATCGAGCGGCAGCTCCTCGAGCACGTCGCCGCCGCGACCCTTCAGGTAGCGATCGAGTTCGAACTTGAGGAAGCGGCGGATCTGGTCGCGTCCGTAAAGGTGCTCCATGACCATCAGCGCGGAATATTGCGCCTGCGTCTCAGTGAGCATGGTCGCGCCCTGGACGTCGGCGCCCACCGCCTGATGCGCCCACCATTGGTGGGCAAGCTCATGCGCGGCCACATAGGTGACGTAATCGATCTTTTCGGGATCGGAGAGATCGGCGATGAACCCGATCCCTTCCGAATAGGGCATGGTGCCGGCAAAGGCCTGCGCGAAACGGGCGTAGTCGGGAAATTCGATGATCCGCGCCTGACGGAACTGATAGGGACCGAACGCCGGCTGGTAATAGTCCAGCCCATGCGCGAAGGCCGCGAGCATACGGTTGACGTTTGCGCCGTGCCGCGGATCGTAGAACACCGCGAGGTCCACGCCGTCGTGGCGCAGGTGGCGCTCGGCATAGCGGGCCGACTGCACCGAGTAGAAGTTGAGGATCGGCGCATCGACCACGAACCGCGCGATCCGGCGGCCGCCATTCGTCGTGTCCGAAACCTTGTAGCCCGGAGCGACCGGGGTCTGGTCGGCATCGGTCGCGACGGTGATGTCGGTGCGCACCCAGTCGAACCCGTAGCTGTTACGGCTGGTGGCGGCGACATCCTCGAGCCTGGGCGGCCGCACGGCGCCGGGCAGGCCGTGCTTGCGCCGCTTGACCCGATCATCGAGCAAGCCGTTGCGGTTCATGCCGATCGAGGGCGCGAATTCGTAATTGTCGAGAAACGTGCCATTGTCGACCAGCCGCGTGTCGTTGCCACTGTTGCGAAAGCCGTGCTGCGCGCGCTCGGTGCGGAACGCCAGCAGCGTGGTCGCGCCAGGCGCCAATGGCGTCGCCAGGCGATAGATGCGGTACTGGAAGCGGGGAAAGTCACGCAGCAGCGTCGCGCCCGGCAGCGACACCGCCACCAGCCGCGTGGTGCGATCCGCCATCCGCACGTGGACCTGCCCAAGCGGCTGCCCCGTCAGGTTGACCAGCCGCATCACGCCGCGTGCCGTCATGCTCGGGGCATGGGGATGGAGGTCGATCGCCACCCGCACGGCCGCTACCGAAGGCTGCGGCACCTTGGCGAAGGGGTAGAGCGCCTTCTCATAGTCTGCGGCGAAATCGTCGTCGGACACCGGCGTGCGATATTCGTTCCAGACATGGGTGTTGGTGTAGATCCACGCACCGGTGGCGACGAACACCGCGAGCGCTGCCGCCCCGATGATCCCAGGCGCACCCGCGAGCCGGCGCGGCAGGCGGCGCAGCCGCGGGCGCAGCCGCGTTTCGGTGCCCCGCCGCCACAGCGCGTGGGCGAGCACCAGCAGGACCACGGCGAACGCGCACCAATAGAGCCGAAGCCACCAGGCACCGATCCAGAACCGGCCAAGCCCGTTCATGTCCGACATCGGCACGGCGGGACCTTGCGCGTAATTGTAGAGCACATCGCCGTAGCCCATGGTGGCGAAGGTGACGCGGGTGATGAGGTAGAGCACCATCAGGCCCCAGCCGACGAACTTGTGCGGGCTGAGCGCCTGGAGGAACACGGCGAGGATCGCGAGCAGCGTAAAGCTGACGGTGCTCGGCAGGACATACCACAACAGGTACTTGCCCAGCTCCAGATGGCTGTAGCCGTGGATCAGCTGCATTATTATGCCCGTGAGGACGCTGACCAGCAGCGTCGACAGCAGCACCAGCACGACGGCCAACGTCTTGGGCACCACGAACGCCCAGTCTGGGATGGCGCTGGCGTCGATGATCTCGTGCGTCTTGCGGTCGCGCTCGCGCCACACGAGTTCGCCCGCGTAATAGATGGCGATGATGATCGGGATGATCCCGAACGACCCTTCCAGCAGGGTGATGACGATGCGCGTGGCGGGAAGCACCGGCGTACCGTACAGCTCGCCGAGATCGCTGAGCGCGCCGATCGCGTTGAACACGCCCAGCGCCAGCAGCACGAAGAAGGCCGGGCTCTTGAACACCTGCCCGAGTTCCAGCCGGGTGCGGACGCCAAGCTGCGCCAGCGCGGCCGCACGGTCGAACCGCGGCGCGGGCAGCGGCCGGATGGATGCGGGTGCGAGCGGCGCTTGCGTGCCGGCGGCGAGCTTCTGCGCCCGTCGCACCTTGCGCGACGGCTTTTCGGCGAACCGGAAGGTTGCAAACGCCACCGCCAGCGCCGCCAGACCGACGCCGATCGCCAGCGCGCGGTTCCACAGCACCAGGCCGCTGAGCGGCACGGTCAGCGTGTTGCGGTCTGCCGCCGTCCAGTATTTGGTGACATAGGTGGCGGCGCTGAATCCGAGCGGCTCGCCGTACCCGCCGATCAGTTCGTAGGCCGGCTTGCGGCTCAGGGCGACGTTCGCGATCGTCCATAGCACCAGAAAGGCGACCACGCCGACATAGGTCGCCATCATCGAGCGCGTGGTGGTCGCAAGCGCAAAGAACAACGCGGACGTCAGCAGCAGATTGGGCAGCGCCAGCCACAGATAGGGCTGGAGGTAGAAGCTCAGGTGGTTGGGCCCGAGCTGTTCGGGATCGAGCCACGGCATCATGCTGCCGGCCCACACCGCCAGCGGGATGGCGAGGAACCCGATCGCGGCCGCGGCGAAGGCGCCCGCGAACCGGCCCAGCAGATAGGCGCCGCGCGTTACCCGCGTGGCACGCACGATCGGGCCGAACCCGGTGTCGTCGTCGCGCACCACGACGTTCGCGACGAACGCGGTCGACACGAACATGTAGAACAGCGACAGGATCAGCATCATCTGCGCGATGGCGAAGGGCGCGTTCTTGTGGACGTTGCCGCCCGAGCCGATCTCGATCTGGTCCACGGTGGTCGCGCCGAACGCGAGCAGGAAGAAGGCGACGACCGCCACCCAGAACACCGGATTGCGCAGCTGGTAGCGCAGTTCAAAGCTGAAGACGCCCGCGAACATCAGGCGGCGCGACGCGAGGTGTCGAGCGTGGAGAAGTACACGTCCTCCAGGCCGCCGCCGACGGGTTCGAACCCCTCCCCCGGCGAGCCGTCCGCCATGACGTGGATCACCGTGCGGCCGGCGAACAGGCGCGTGGAGATCACCCGGTAACGCTCGCGATGCGCGTCGAGTTCGCCGCGGGCGATCGTCTTTTGCCAGACATGGCCGCGCGTTGCCTGGATCAGTTCGAGCGGCGCCCCCTCCAGCAGGATACGGCCACCCGCCAGCACCGCCATGCGCGGGCACAGGTCCGCCACGTCCTCTACGATGTGCGTGGACAGGATCACCACCACGGTGTCCCCGATCTCGCCGAGCAGGTTGAGGAAGCGGTTGCGCTCTTCCGGATCGAGCCCCGCCGTCGGCTCGTCGACGATCACGAGCCTGGGGCCGCCGATCAGTGCCTGGGCGATGCCGAAGCGCTGCCGCATGCCACCCGAAAAGCCCGCCAGCGCCTTTTTGCGCACCGCCCAGAGATTGACCTGCTGAAGCAGGCTCTCGACGGTCTCACGTCGTTCGCCCCTACCCGCTATCCCCTTCAGCACCGCCATATGATCAAGCATGTCGTAGGCGGATACGCGCGGATAGACGCCGAAGTCCTGCGGCAGATAACCCAGCGTACGCCGCAACCGCTCGGGCTCGGCGATCACGTCGATGCCGTCGAAGAGGATCGTGCCCGAGGTCGGGGTCTGGAGGGTCGACACCGTGCGCATCAGCGTCGACTTTCCCGCGCCGTTCGGGCCGAGCAGCCCGAACATGCCCTGCGGAATGGTCAGGTCGATGCCATCCAGCGCCCGGGTGCCGTTGCCGTAAACGTGCGTGAGCTTCTCGATCTGCAGCATCGTGCCCCCATTCGACGATTCGCCCCGACGCTATCAGGTGTGTTGCTGATGTAAAGCGCCAAGGGTGCGGCGCTCGGTCGGCTCGAGGCGGCGAACCCCTACGCGCGCTGCGGCGTTCACTACGGGCAAATACGAGGTGATTCCCCCATGAACATAAACCTGACCGGCCGAACGGCGCTGGTGACCGGCTCCACCGATGGGATCGGCTTCGCGGCGGCGAAGGGGCTGGCCGACGCGGGAGCGAGCGTGATCGTCAACGGTCGCGGGCAGGACAAGGTGAACGCAGCCGTCGCCCGGATCGGTGGACCGGCACGCGGCGTGGTCGCCGACCTCGGGGACGCGGCCGGCGCGGAGGCGCTGTTCGCCGCGGTGCCGCACGCCGACATCGTCGTGAGCAATGCCGGCATCTTCCAGCCGGCCGACTTCTTCGACACCGACGACGATATCTGGGACCGCCATTGGCAGGTGAACGTCATGGCCGGCGTCCGGCTCGCGCGGCACTATCTGCCGCTGATGAGGGAGAAAGATTGGGGCCGGTTCATCCTGATCGGCTCGGAATCCGCCTTCAACATCCCGGTGGAGATGATCCACTATGGCGTCAGCAAGACGGCCGACGTCGCGCTGGCGCGGGGCCTGGCCAAGCGCATGGCGGGAACGGGCGTGACGGTGAACGCCGTGCTCCCCGGGCCGACACTCTCCGAAGGCGTGGCGGCGATGCTGAAGGATCAGCTGGAGCCCGGCCAGTCGCTCGAGGATGCGGGTGCCGCGTTCGTGAAGGCGAGCCGGCCGACGTCCATCATCGGTCGCGCCGCCTCCACCGGGGAGGTCGCCAACATGATCGTCTACGCCGCGTCGCCGCAGGCGTCCGCCACGACGGGCGCGGCGCTGAGGGTCGACGGCGGCGTTATCGACACGCTAATGTGAGGGTCCCCGGGAGCGCACCCCACTCGCCGCGCTCGACGTCACGGCGGCTTCGGGGACAGCAGGGCTTCCAGCGTGACGGGGACGAAGCCGCGCACGTCGACGCCGACGTCGAACTGGCGCGGCATCGGCTTGAGCCGGCCGTGGCTATGGCCGTGCAGGTTCAGCGCGCGTTTGGCCTGGCCGTTCCAGCTGCGGAAGGGATAGTGACACAAGACGAGGCGGTGGTCGTCCACCTCCAGTTCGGCATAATCGCAGACGCTCGCCCAGCCGGCTGCCGCTAGCGTCGCTTCGGGATCGTTGTTGCCGCGCACGAGATGTTTGGTGCCGTTCAGCCGCGCCAGCAGCGCGGGCACGTCGGCGGGGCGCCTGGCGACGTCGCCGAGATGCCAGACCACGTCGTCCGCGCCGACAGCGGCGTTCCAGCGCTCGACTAAAACGTCGTCCATCTCGGCGGTGTCCTTGAACGGCCGATGCTGGATGTTGATCGTACGGTGGTCGCCGAAATGGGTATCGGCAGTAAAGAAGACCGTCACGTCCAGTAGAGGACGCGGGCGGCGGGCAACGCCAGCGCGATCCGCTCTTCGAAGAAGCTGCGCAGCGACCGCATCGTCGCCGCGTCATAGACCTGCTTTTCGGCGCCGAATTTCGTGCGCTTGGTGGTCCGGTCGGTTCCGCTCATGTCGAGTGCGGAACCCGGGTACCAGCTCTCCAGCACCGCCTTGGATCCCGCGGTGAAGCGATGGGTGATGAGCTCGACGGTGAGGTCGAGGTCCGGCACATCCTGGAGAGCCGCCGCCGCGTCCGCGATCAGGGCTCCGTAGGCGTCCTGCCAGCCTTCGGCGGCGATGATCGGCGCGATGGTGAGCCCGACGGGATAGCCGGCAAGCGCCATCCGGCGCAGCGCCCGCAGCCGGGCCGCAACCGGGGCGGTGCCCCCTTCGAACCGGGCGAACGCACGCGGATTGATCGAGGCGCGCATCCGCGTGCGTCTGCCATGGTCGATCCCGAGGAGCGGCCCGACATCGGCGAACTTGCTGGTGAAGCGCAGCTGCACCGGCGCGTCCCACCGCCCGAACCACGCGATCGCGGCCGAGAGCGATCCGGTGATCGGCTCGATCGCGAGCGGATCGGTGTAGCAGGAGGCTTCGAAGGTGGTGCCCTCGTGCACCCTGTCCTGGCTGCGCGACGTGATCGTGCCCTGTCCCAGATAATTGGGCAGGCCATCGAGGATCTCCTCCAGGTTCGCATAGACCCGCGTGATCGGCGGCCCCTTGAGCGATCCGGCAAGGTAGCAATAGCCGCAATGCGCCGGGCACCCTTCCGCAAGATCGACGCGCCAATCGGCACTCGGAGCGATCGGCTGCAGCCGGCGCTTGGAAGGCGGCGCGACCACCACCGCGAGCGTCGCCTTGGCCTGCGCATAGGCGCGACGGGGATCGTCCGGCAGGTCGAGCGCCAGCCGGTCCCCCGGCAGTTCCACCACCTCCACCCCGTTCATGGCCGCCCGCTCCGCGATGTCTCGGCCGTGCGCGAACAGCAGCGCGGAGCGCGTGACGAGCAGACGGCGCGGCCGCCAGCCGGCCGATGTGTTCGCCTCCGTCTCAGGATCGCTTGCCATGATGTGCGAACGCTTTCGGGACCGGGATGGTCCGGGAGCCTGGGAAACTCCTGCGTGCGACACGCTTGCCTGTCGCGGGCCGCATGGCAAACTGGAGCCACATCTTTCGAAAGTGAGAATGCCATGATCGCCGCGCTGCTTGCCACCCTCGCCCTTCTCCAAAGCGCGACACCTGCCGCGGTGACGCGCGACGCGCCGAGAGATCCGGCCCATCCTGCGGCCATGGTGGCGCTGGCGATCCCGAGTGGCACGACGGCGTTGAACGCGGTGCTCTACACCGCCGCCGGCGCCGGTCCGCACCCGACGGTGCTGCTGCTGCACGGCTTCCCCGGCAACGAGCAGAACCTCGATCTCGCCCAGGCGATGCGCCGCGCAGGATGGAACGTCCTGACGCTCCACTATCGGGGATCCTGGGGAACGCCGGGCGCCTTCAGCTTTCTCCACGTCCTGGAAGACGCCGATGCCGCGCTCGCCTGGCTTCGAAGCCCCGCCGGGCGCGCCGCCGGTGTCGACGCCGGCCGCATCGCGCTGATCGGTCACAGCATGGGCGGAATGGCTACGGCTTACGAAGCCGGGCGCGATCGGGCCATCATCGGCGCGGGGCTGATCTCCGCGGCGGGGATGAACCTGTTCCGCGGACCCAAAGCGGACATGATGAAGGCGCTTGGCGAGGAATATGGTGCCGGCCGCATGCATACCTTGGCCGGAACCTCTCCGGAGGCGCTTTATGCGGAAGTGGCAGCCAACCCGACGCTGTTCACGCTGAACACCTATGCAGCAGGGGCGGCCGGAAAGCCCGTGCTGGTGGTGAGCTCGGATGATGGCCTGAAGCCGGTGGACGACAGCTTCGCAGCCGCCATTAGGACCGCCGGTGGATCACCGCGGGAAGTGCATCTGGCCACCGACCACAGCTACTCCGACATGCGGATCGGCCTCGCGACGATCGTTGTCGATTGGCTGGCCACCCTACCGGGCGCGCCGGTCGCCGCGTCGCGAGAATAAGATCTGGTATCAGGGGTATCGGCGCCAATCGTTCGGAAGCGGCTCGGCGCCACTGCGAAGCCGACGGGCATCGCATCCGCGTATCCTTCGGGCACGCCCGCGACACAGAAGTGTCGCAAACTTACAACCCAGCTGAAACAAACTCCCTCTAGCCCCAGTGTCACCACCGCCGGGGGGCGGGGCCAGGGGGAGTTACCGAATGCCGAATCGTCACGCGCTTCGCGGCGCCGTTTCCGTTCTTGCGCTCGCGGCGGCGACGCCCGCCTGGGCGCAGCAGGTTCCTTCAACGGTCGCAAGCGCGCCCGAGGCACCCGCTGAATCGGCGGCGGCCGCAACTGACCAGCCGGCGAGCGGCGGCAGCGATGTGATCGTCACCGGTGCCAAGCAGACCCGCTCCGCAACGGTCATCACCGGCGCCGAAATCCAGAAGATCCTGCCCGGCGTCTCGCCGCTGCGCGCCATCCAGACGCTGCCCGGCGTGCTCTACATCACCTCCGATCCCTGGGGGAACAACGAGCAGAACGCGCAGATCTTCATCCACGGTTTCCAGTCCAACCAGCTCGGCTATACCTTCGATGGCGTGCCGCTGGGCGATCTGAGCTACGGCAACTACAACGGCCTCAGCCCCGAACGCGCGGTGATATCGGAGAACGTCGGCCGCGTCGTCGTGACCACCGGCGCCGGCGATCTTTCCACTGCTTCGAGCAACAACCTGGGCGGCACGATCGAAACCTTTTCAAGCGATCCGCTGCATCGCCTGGGCGTGCAGGTGAACCAGACGGTGGGCAGCTATGGCACCTCGCGGACCTTTGCGCGCATCGACGTCGGCGACAGCACCAACGCGGGGTATATCTCCGGCGCTCGCCAGCGCGCCCGCGCATGGGACTTCAACGGCAGGCAGGGTGGCTGGCAGGCCAACGCCAAGTTCGTCCACGACGATGCGACCGGCAAACTGACCCTGTATTTCGATTACAGTGACATGAAGCAGCCGAACGAGGACGCGACCACTTTCCGCGTGCCCGCCACCACGGCCGCGCAGGCGTACCTCCCCTACACCCGGCCCTTCTTCTATCCCGACCTCGCCGGCATCCGCGGCTACATCGACGCCTATGGCAACACGCCGGCGGCCGTGGGCAGCAACTACCGCAACTATTACTCGGACGCGCAGCGCACCGATTATCTCGGCTATGCCCGCTACGACGCGCATCTGGGCAGCCACGCGACCTGGTCGACCACCGGCTATTACCACCACAACGACGGCGCCGGCGTGGTGAACGGGCCGCTCGGCCAATCTATCACCGTGGTGCAGGCGTATCTGGACCCGAACTACGCGAACGACTGTCACTTCGCGACCAATGCCAACGGCGTGCTGCCGAGCGGCTGCTCTAAGGGGGCGACGCTGACCGCGGCACAGGCGCAGGCGCTGGGGCGCCAGCTGGTGGCGGCGACCGGCGGCTCCGGGCTGCTGACGCGCACCACCGAATACAAGATCGAGCGCTTTGGCGTCATCTCGAACCTCGATCTCGATCTCGGTGCGCATCAGATCGAGTTGGGCGGCTGGTACGAGCATAACGACCCGACGCAATGGCGCCGCTGGTACGCGGTGCCGCTCGACAACCCGGGCATCAGTTCGCCCTACATCCGCCCGCTCGACGTCGAGCAGCCGCTGTTCACCCAGTATCAGGGCGTCGCGCACATCGAAACGCTCCAGCTCCACGCGCAGGACAGCTGGCGCGTGTTCCAGCCGCTGCTCGTCCAGTTCGGCCTCAAGACCAGCGCGCAATGGGCGAGCGGGCGATATCCGATCCAGCCTGCCGCGGGCTCGCTGTCGGGGACGACCCAGCTGCCCAACGGCCGGATCAACACGCTGAACTGGTTCCTGCCGTCCGTCGGCGCGACCTATGACGTGACCGGTCACGAGCAGCTCTATTTCAACATCCAGAAGAACTTGCACCAGTTTCCGGACTATCTGGCGGGCGGCGGTGGGCCATGGTTCACCGGCAGCCAGGCGGCGTTTGATACCGTCGCCGCGCAGGATGAGCCGGAATCGAGCTGGACCTACGAAGCCGGCCTGCGCACCCGCCGCAGCTTCAGTGGCAGCTTCATTACCGGCCTCGAGGCGCAGGTGAACTACTACCATGTCGTGTTCAACAACCGGCAGCTGGCGATTTCCACCAACCCGGGCGGCATCGCGGGGGGCGCGATCGCCGGCGGCACCTCGATCCTGGTCAATGCCGGCAGCGTCCATACCGATGGCGTCGACGCGGCGTTCACCCTGCGCTTCGGGCGTGCCTTCTCGCTGTACAATGCCGTGTCGTACAACAGCTCCACCTACCAGAGCGACTATACCTCGACGGCGAGCGGCGTTGGTGCGGCCACCGGCACGTGCATCGGCGGCTTTGTGGTTGCCGCCACCGGCCAGCCGAACGCCGGCATCGTGCCGACCTGCGGCAAGGAGTTGCCTGGCACGCCGAAGTGGATGAACAAGACCGTCGCGTCGCTCAACGCTGGGCCGTTCGACGCGCAACTGATCGGCGATTATGTGGGCAGGCGCTTCGCCACTTATACCAACGACACCAGCGTACCGTCGTTCTTCCAGGCGTCGGCCCGCGTCGCCGCCCATCTGCCCGAGGGGACGCTGCCGGTGCGCAGGGCGGAGGTGGCGCTGAACGTGACCAACCTCTTCGATACGCATGGCTGGTCGACGGTCTCGGTCGGGTCGGCCACCAACAGCTATTCGGCATATCCGATCGCGCCGCGCCAGTGGTTTCTGACCTTTTCGGGCGCATTCTGACGTGGCGATGACCCGGCGAGAGGCGCTGGGTGGCGCGGGCGCCACCGCAGCCGCGCTGCTCGCTGGCGGGCTGCGCGCCACCTCGCCGCAGCGCCGGATCGAGGTCTTCGGGCATCGCGGCGCTTCGGCTCTGCGGCCCGAACACACGCTTGCCTCCTATGCCAAGGCGATCGCGGACGGAGCCGACTTCATCGAGCCGGACCTGGTGATCAGCAAGGATGGCGTGCTGATCATCCGGCACGAGAACAACATCGCCGAGACCACCGACGTTGCGCGCCATCCCGAGTTCGCAGGGCGCAAGACGGAGAAGAGCGTCGACGGCCAGAAGCAGGTCGGCTGGTTCGTCGAGGATTTCACCCTCGCCGAGCTGAAGACGCTGCGCGCGATCGAGCGGCTGCCGCAGCTACGTCCACAGAATGCGGCGCTGGACGGCAGGTTCGACCTCGTCACCTGGCCCGAAATGATCGACTTCGCCGCCGCGGAATCGCTGGCGCACGGGCGCACGATCGGGCTGGTGCCGGAGCTCAAGCATTCCACCTACTTCCGATCGATCGGCATGCCGCTGGAGGACCGGTTTCTCGCAACGCTCGCAGCCCACGATTATGTGCGGCGCTGCCCGCTGGCGATCCAGTCGTTCGAGATCGCCAATCTCCGGTACGTGCGCGGGAAGCTTGGCCGCCGCGCCGGTCTCCGGCTGGTGCAGCTCACCTCCGGCACGCCCGAGGGCTTGCGGCCGGCGGATGTCGTCAAAACCGGCGGCACGACGACGTATCGCGAGATGATGTCCCCCGCAGGCCTCGCCGAGATCGCGCGCTATGCGGACGTCCTGTCGCCCGACACCCGCAGCATCATCCCGCTCGGTCGCGACGGACGGCTGGGCGCCCCGACGTCGGTGACGGCCAACGCCCATCGCGCCGGACTGCAGGTGATCCCGTACACGTTCCGGCCGGAGAATTACTTCCTCGCGGCGGATTTCCAGGGCGGCGGAAGCCCCGCAACGCGCAACCCGACCGGCTCCGTTGCAGAGATGCGTCGTTACCTCGCGGCCGGCATCGACGGGTTCTTCACCGACGATCCCGCGCTTGGCCGACAAGCGACGGGAACCGCCTGAAGCGGTTGCCCGACGGGCAAACGCCGATTGCGATCCCTATCTGACGCGCGACACAGATGGGGTTCGACATGAAAAGGATCGGCTTTCTCTCATTCGGCCATTGGTCGGCCGCGCACGGGTCCGCTACGCGCTCGGCATCCGACGTGCTGCTGCAATCGATTGAGCTCGCGGTTGCGGCGGAGCAGCTTGGCGCGGACGGCGCTTATTTTCGGGTCCACCACTTCGCGCAGCAGCTCGCCTCGCCATTTCCGCTGGTGGCGGCGGTGGGCGCGCGGACCAGCCGGATCGAGATCGGCACCGGCGTCATCGACATGCGCTATGAGAACCCGTTCTACATGGTCGAGGACGCAGGCTCTGCCGACCTGATTGCAGGCGGGCGGCTGCAGCTGGGCATCAGCCGCGGCTCGCCCGAGCAGGTGATCGAGGGCTGGCGCCACTTCGGCTACGCGCCCGCGGACGGCGAGACCGACGCGGACATGGGGCGGCGCCACGCCGAGGTGTTCCTGGAGCTGCTCAAGGGCGAAGGCTTTGCCCGGCCGAACCCGCGGCCGATGTTCCCGAATCCGCCCGGTCTCCTACGTCTGGAGCCGCATGCGCCCGGCCTTCGCGAGCGGATCTGGTGGGGCTCCGCCTCGAACGCCACCGCCGTGTGGGCGGCGCAGCAGGGCATGAACCTGCAAAGCTCGACGCTGAAGGCGGACGAGAGCGGCGAGCCGTTCCACGTCCAGCAGGCAAGGCAGATCCGCCTGTATCGCGAGGCATGGGTCGCGGCCGGCCACGCGCGAAGCCCGCGCGTATCGGTGTCGCGATCGATCTTCGCACTGACCAACGACACCGACCGCGCCTATTTCGGGCGGGGCGACAGCAGTGACCAGATCGGCATCATCGACGACATGCGCGCGGTATTCGGCCGCTCCTACGCCGCCGAGCCGGACCGGCTGATCGAGCAGTTGAGGGCGGACGAGGCGATCGCCGAGGCCGACACGCTGCTGCTGACGGTGCCCAATCAACTCGGCGTCGACTACAATGCCCATGTGATCGAGGCGATCCTGACGCATGTCGCGCCGGCCCTCGGCTGGCGCTGAGGAGGGGGCATGCCGCGCAACCGCTATTACCAGGGGCCGCCGAGCGATCATTTCGACGGCGTCCGCTTCTTCAATCCCGGCCAACCGTCCACCGACCGCGGGCTGACCGCCCTGCTGCGCTGGAAACTCGCCGGCGCGGCCGCGACCTGGCCGACAACCGTGCCCGTCACGCCTGCCAAGCCGGAGGCGCGAGTCACCGGGCTGCGCGTCACCGCGGTCGGCCACGCCTCGCTGCTGATCCAGGCGGCGGGCATGAACATCCTGACCGACCCCGTCTGGTCCGAGCGGGCCAGCCCTTTTGCGTTCGCCGGCCCCAAGCGCGTGACGGCGCCGGGGATCGCGTTTGACGATCTGCCGCCGATCGACGTCGTCCTGCTCAGCCACTGCCACTACGATCACATGGACGTGGCGACGTTGCGCCGCCTGCAGGCCGCGCACGCGCCGTTGATGACGATGCCGCTGGGAAACGACGTGATCGTCCGCGCCGCGGTTCCTGGTGCACGCTGCATCGCGGGCGACTGGTGGGACCGCTTGCCGATTGGCGACAACGTCAGCACCACGCTGACCCCCGCCTATCATTGGGCGAACCGCTGGCCGACCGATGTTCGGATGGCATTGTGGGCGGGGCATTTCATCGCGACACCCGCCGGGTCGATCTGGTTCGCGGGCGACACCGGCTACGGCGACGGCGCGATCTTCACGCAGATACGCGAGCGCCTCGGCGCACCTGACGCGGCACTGATCCCGATCGGCGCCTATGAACCGCGCTGGTTCATGGCCGCCCAGCATGTCGATCCGGCCGAAGCGGTCCGCATCTTCCGCGACGTCGGAGCGGCGGAGGCGCTAGGCATCCATTGGGGCACCTTCCAACTGACCGACGAAGCGCGTGAGGCTCCCCGGCTGGCGCTCGCGTCCGCTCTCTCGGCCGCCGGCATCCCGCCGCGGCGGTTCGTCGCCGCCCAGCCCGGCAACGTCCATGACTTCCATGGTGCGGCCCGCGAGTAGAGCTATGGTCGAGCTGTCTGACGAGCCCGACCACGGGTTCCCCGCAGCTTCCTGCCAGGAGGTGACTGTGACGCCGGCGAGGAACAGGATGATCATCGCCGACAGGATCGCCCAGCCCTGCCGCGTGTTGCCCACCGCCTTGCCGAACGTCCAGGTGAGGCCAAAGCCGATCAGGAAGATCGACGGCATCTGCACGAAGTTGGTGAGCGCGGTCGGGTTCTCGAACGGATGCGCGGAGTTCGCGTTGAAGAAGCCGCCACCATTGGTGCCGAGCATCTTGATCGCTTCCTGAGAGGCGACCGGGCCGGTGACCAGCACCTGGCGCGCGCCTTCAAGCGTATCGACGTTGATGGTCGCCGCCAGCGACTGCGGCACGCCGCTTGCGATCAGGAACAGCGCGTACACCACGCTGATCGGCAGCAGCAGGTACAGCGTCACCCGGGTCGCATCGGCCCAGAAGTTGCCGATCGTGCTCGCAGACCGCCGCGCGAAGCCGCGGAACAGCGCAAAGGCGAGCGCGACCCCGGTCGCGGCCGACAGGAAGTTGTGGATGGTGAGGCCCAGCATCTGGCTGAGGTTCGACATCGTGCTCTCACCGGCATAGCTCTGCCATTTGGTGTTGGTGGTGAAACTCACCGCCGTGTTGAACGCGAAATGCGGGGAGAGCCCGGCCAGCCCCTGCGGGTTGCCCGGCAGAATGCCCTGGAGCCGCAGTACCGCATAGGTGAACGCCATCAGCACGACGTTGAACAGCAGCATGTGAACGGCGTATCGGCGTCAACCCTGCTCGGCGGCGGGGTCGATGCCGGCAAGCTTGTAGAAGCCGCGCTCTACGGGGCCCAGCACGAGGTGGCGGCGTGCGCCGTCCTTCGTACAGCGCGTGCAGCCACAGGCCGACCGGCTTGGTCAGCGCCAGCAGCACGGCGACGAAGCCGATGATCAGGATCCAGCCCTGAAGTGTCATTGAGCCGCTCCCTTCAGAAGCGCTCGGGGCGGATCAGCACCGCCACGAGATAGATGAGGAGGCCGACCGCAGTCAGCGCGGCGAGCAGCAAGTCGAGCGTCATGCGGTGTCCCTCACGCAGCATCGCACAGGCGGGCATAGGCGAGCGTCGCCGCCACCAGCCCGACGATGACGAGGATCCAGATCAGGTCGTCCATTCGACGTCGCCGTTCAGAAGCTTGCCGTCACCGAGCCCACCAGCACCGACGTGGCGGCAAGGTGGAACTCGGTGGTGGCGTAGGCGATGTCGGCCGCCGCGGTGTCGTCGCGCGACAGGTTCGTGCCGACGATGTTGACCGCATCGTTGGCAGTGGCGCTCGACCCCCAGGCGGACAGGTAGAAGCCGACGCGTGCGAAAGCGTGAACGTACCTTGCACCACCGGCTTGTTGTCGGACTGCGAGATGCCGCGGAAGCGGTATTGCGAGAGGATGGCGGTGCCGCCGGTGACTGTGAAGGGCGACCCGGTGCCCGGTCGGCCGGCGCCGGCGCCGACGGCGGCAGGGTCGCCTTGTCGCTGGAGCCGCCGTCCGGCTGCGACTGCGCCTGAGCGAGCATCGGCAGCGCGAGCAGCGCGGCGGTCGCGACGGAATGATAAAGCTTCATCAGCGCCCCCGAGGAACCAGCCCCGCCGATGACCGGCAGGACGTCAGGGAGCGCGATTAGGCGCACGATCCGTATGATTTCGAGCGCGATTCAGGGCTATCGCATATAGTGGGCATATAGATGCGGGCGGCGTCCTCGCCCAGCGGCCGACGATGTCCCGCAAGCTTGCGACCCGTCCCATACACATAGCGGGATTGGCGATAATGATATGGAGATGCCGATCCAGGGCGAGATAGGCCTCGGCTAGGTCTCAAAGAACTTCGCAACCTCCGGGCATGTTGGTCTCACCGGGAAGGGTCGAACGGGGATGCTGACAACTATCAAAAGTTGGCATCGCGACCGCCCTTAGACCCGCTTTGGAGACCGGAAGGTCCGCTCCTTTAGCGCGTGAGCAGGATCTGGTGATGAAGGGCTTTACCGATCGCCTGAAATAGATCACCCGTTGCGGCGCTGAAGCGGTGGGTGTGCACATGAAAGCTGGATTGGGGCAATTGGTTGATGACCACGCGCGCATCGAAGCCGGTGCTGACGCGATCATGGCGGAGTTGGCGCTCACCCATCCAAGGACCAGCGAACTGACCCGTCGCCTCGCCAGCATCGCGGACGAGGTGAGCACGCATATCGCCATCGAGAACATGATCCTGGCCGAGTGCGATCAGGCGACGCTCTCAAGCGCGTGGCGAGAGGTATGGGAAGACGGCAAGGAAGGCTTCCGCGCGTTGTGCGCCGACTGGGCCACCTTTCTCGGGGAGTGGAACGCCGACTGCATCAACGCCGATCTCGCGGGTTTCCGGCAGGCGGCCACCGATGTGCTCGGCCGGTTGCGTGAAAGAACACAGGCAGAGAGCCGGTCCTTCTACCTCATTGCTTTGCAGACCAGCGTCGTGGCGTTCAGATAAGCTGCGGGTCCGGCTCCGGGCTGTGAGTGGCGAGCGGATCCATCGTCTGTGGGCTCGCCGGCCGCCGGCGATCCGCTCCATCAGCAGCCCACGTCGTCCAGCCGGTGATTGCGCGAACCGCCCAGGACGACTGGCTTCAATGCCGAAACCGTAGCGTCACTCCATAGGTGGCAGGGTCACCGGGGGTCGCCACGATCAGGCCCGAGTTCCCGGCCTGAACCGTGACGTTCTGGATATAATCCGCGTCCAGCAGGTTGCGCGCGAACGCCGCCAGTTCAAGGCCGCCGGCGAAGCGGTATCCGATGCTGGCGTTCGTGACGTTGTAGCCGCGGATATAGGTGTAACGCGACAGCGACGACTCGCCATTGTAGCCGCTGCGTGACTGCGTGTCGGCGTGCATGAAAACCGAACCGGAGCCAACCGGCCGCGCATAGTCGAATCCGGCGGTGATCGCGAAGCGCGGAAGCGATGCCAGCCGCTGGCCGGTCAGGTTGCAGGCTGCCGTCGCCGCGGTCTGCAACTCAAGCGGGCACGGACCGGCCGGGTAGTCGGCATAGCGACCATCCGCATAGGCGAAGTTCGCCCGCAGCGTCAGCCCGGTCGCCACCAGCGCGGTGGCATCCGCCTCCGCCCCCTTCACCGTTACCTTGGGGATGTTCGAGAGATACCCCCGCAGCGCGACCGTCTGCGAATTGTCGACCAACGTCGCCTGAAAATCGCGCACATCGGTGTAGAAGCCGTCGACGTTGAGGGTCAGCCGGCGATCGAACAACCGCGTCTTGAGACCCACCTCATAGCTGCTGTTGCGCTCCGGCCGGACCACCGCGGTGGCCAGCACCGGCTGATTCTGCGCGTCCAGCGGCAGGCCCGACATGTTGATGCCGCCGGATTTGAAGCCACGTGCGTAGCTTGCATAGCCGAGGACGCCATCGGTGAGCGCGTAGGACACGTTGGCGCGCCCTGAGAGGCTGCCGTCGTTGTCGTGCGCCGAATAGGTCTGCGGACGGATGATCGACAGCTTCCCGTTCGCCTGCGTGGTGTTGGCAGGCACGGCGCCGCCGAACACCTCGCTCGTGTAGAAGCCCTGCTTGTCTTCCCATGTGTATCGCAGACCGCCGGTGACCGTCAGCCGCTTTGTGAGATGCCAGTTGGCTTCGCCGAATGCGGCATAGCTGTCCGAGCGGAAGTTGGTGCGCCCGTCGGTGCCATAGCCGTCGAGCAGGTTGGCGGGATAGGTCGGCGCGGGACCGAGCAGCCAATAGGTCGCCTGCGGGCCGTAGATGCTGATGGGATTGCCGGTGATCTTCTGCCGGAAGAAGTAGAGCCCGCCCACATAGGTGATCGCTCCGTCGCCGTTCGACGCGACGCGCAGTTCCTCGCTGAACTGGTCCTGCCGGGAGGGGATGTGCTGGGTAAGCTGGATCGGCACGCCGGTATAGTCGCGGTCGTTGGCCGCATCCCAGTTCCAGAACCGCCATGCGGCGACGTTGGTCAGCGTCGCCGGCCCGAGGTTCCAGTCGGTGATCGTACTGACGCCGCCCTCGTTGGTGCTGGAACCGATCGGCGCGTCGATGTCGGTCACGCGGTCGTAGGGGTTCGTGCTCGGCGCGGTGTAGCCCAGGCCCGCGGCGAGCGCCGGATACTGGCGCCCGGCGGCCCGTTGCGATCGGCCGACGTCATAGAACACCTGCGTGCAGCAGCGGCTATCAAAGTTCGTGAAGTCGGCGATCAGGCGAACCCGAAGCTCTTCGGAGGGCCGGAACAGGAGTTGGCCACGCACTGCCTGGTTGCCGATCCGGTTCTCGTCCTCACCGGTGCGCACGTTGTCGATCACTCCATCGCGCCGGGTGGAGACGACCGAAAGGCGGAAGGCAAGCGTGTCGCCGATCAACGGACCCGAGACGGCGCCCTTGGCCTGGACGAAGTTGTAGTTGCCATAGGACAGCTCCACCTCACCTTCCGGCGTGAAGGTGGGACCGCGTGAGGTGATGCTGATCGCGCCGGCGGTGGTGTTCTTGCCGAACAGCGTGCCCTGAGGTCCGCGCAGGACCTCGATCTGCTCGATGTCGCTGAAGTCGAACGCCGCGGTGGCCGGGCGCGCATGATAGACCTGGTCGACATAGAAGCCGACCCCGGGCTCGAGGCCGTCGTTGGACTGGCTGACCGCGACGACGCTGGAGCCGAGGCCGCGGATCGTGAAGGCGGTGTTCCGCGGATTCGCCGAGCTATAGTTCAACGCCGGAACCAGTTGCGACAGCTCTTGCGTATTCACCGTATACGATCGGTCGAGCAGATCGCCGCCGACGACCGACAGCGATCCCGGTACGGCTTGCGCGTCCTCCGCCCGGAGTCGAGCCCTGACGATCACGTCGGGCAGGCCGTCCGTGCTCACACCCTCATCGTCGGAAGCCGCCTTGGTGGCGGCAGGAGAGCGCTCCGCCTGGATTACCTGGGCAGCCACAGGAACAGCGTGGGCTGCCGCGATCGCCGACAGCGTGACAGCACCAGTCCATTTCCGCATTTCCGACCCCGATCAGCTAACTCGATATACAGCCGTATATAGAGAGTGTCGTGACAGCCAAGCCCGTTGCCGCGGGAGTTTGCACTTAAAGCGTCTTGGGCGGCCTCGGTTCGTCGAGCACGGCTGCCGCGAGCCGGCGGTAGGCGTCGCCATCGGCTATGGTGGCGAGGTCAGCTTCCAATTGCCGGTAGGCGGCGAGAACGGCCCTGCCGTGTTCGGTGATCCTGGCACCGCGTTCACGACCGCCGCCGCTAAGGGTCTCCACCAGCCGCTCGCGAAAGCAGCGGTTCATCTCATCGACCAGCAGCCACGTGCGACGGTAGCTCATCCCGAGTGATCGCCCGGCAGCCGAGATCGATCCATCGCGCGCGATCGCGTCGAGCAAATCGGCTTTCCCTGGGCCGAGCGCGTAGCCGTCGCCGCAGACCAGCTGCACTTTGAGCTTCAGGTGCCCGATCTTCACATCAGATGCCCTTCACAGCGTTTCGCTACTGGCGGGTTTCCCCGGCGGCCGCAATGTCCGGAACTGGGCGAAAGCGGACATACGCAGCACGGAACTCACCAGCCGTCTCGCTGCTCCGCGACAAGCTCCCGCATCAACTCCCGCAGGTGCGCCAGCTCAGCCCTGAGCGACCTCCCTTTCCGCCCTTGCCCGCGTTGCGGCTTGCGCGCGCTTTGCTGTCCACTGTCTGCGGCCCCGTCGATCGCTCCCACGGCCGCCAGCGCCGGATCGCTGCCGATTGGCGCGCCCGCCGTTCCGGGGTTCAGCCGTTTGCCATGCTCCGTCTCCAATAGTTCGTTTCGCGGCCCGCCTTCATGCGGGTGGCGGGCACGGTCCACACGGCGCTATCAAGGTCGCTTTCAGCCCATGTCGCCCCAAGCACCTCACCGGAGCGGGCGGCCGTCAGGATCGCAAACTCCAGCGCTCGCGCCGCCGCTGCCTCGCGCCCGTGTAGATCGGCCATGAAGGTTGGCACGTACGCACAGGGCAACGCCATATGATGGCCGCACGAAAGCCGCTGCCGCTTGGGCAGCAGATCGGGTGGCCGCACCAGCGAGCGGCATTCTCGCCCGACCGCAGCCCTTAGCCTTGGCAGCGTCCAGTATACTCTCAATCCGGCCGCGCAGCCGCTCCGCCGTCAGGCGTCCGCTGCCACAGGTCTTGCAGCACCTCCAGAATGTGGCGTGTGCTGATCGTCTCCACCACGCGCGGGCGGATCGGCGCGGCATAATTCGGTGAGGGTCATTGCCGACTGCGCGGCATGCTTGGCGTTGCGCAACGATGGCCGCGTGCGTTCCACATAGGCGTCGGCAACCTGGTCGAACGTCTGCGGCTCCTGCCTTTCGCGCGCGGAGCGGGAAGCGCAACCGCTGGCGAGGACTGTTCATGAAGCCCCCCGGGTTCAGCGCAGCACAGCCTCGGCGTCGACCACCTTCATGTCGTGCATCTGGTTGAGGTAGCTTTCGAGATACGGCTTGTGCGAGGCGCCGACGACGACCAGCGCGCGGATGCCGGGTTGCGCCGCGAACATGTCGCGGATGTTCGATGCCATGCGCAGGTTGCGGGTCTCCCAATATCCCAGGTAGCCGCGGCCGAAGCGGCTTGCCGAGGGCTCCTCCAGCGCGGCTCCGAAATCGCTGGCAAAGGCCAGTTCCGCCTGGTCGGCTTGATTGAAGGCGCGGTACATCGCGAGCATTGCGCCGGACTGGCCGAGCCTCGCCTCCAAGACCGTGCTCATGGCCTTGCGCTTGGCGGTAGCGGGATTGTCCCAAGCCTTCGAAATGGCGGCTTCGTAACCCTTTTCATCCGCCACCGGCGCATCGGCGGTATGATCGTCCATGGCATAGACGCGTTCGAGCCCCAGCCGCGCGGCGAGTGCGGCCGCAATCAACAGGCTCTCGTCGTGGCGCATTCGCAGCATCTCGAGCCGCGCGACGAGGGCTCCATCGAGGCCCTCGCCGGCATGGCGCTCGTTCGCAGGAAGGCGTAGCCATTGGACCAGGGCGGAAGCGCTTTCGCCCCCTGCGAGGAACAACGCAGCCAGGCGGCGGCGGTCAGAGGCCGAGGGCGCCGTCGGCCAGGTGACGAGCAGCCGGCCCCATGCTGCCGTCGCGGACGGCACGTCGAGCCCGGTTGCCTTGGCCGCGGGGGCCGGGTCCCAGCAATAGGGCTCGATGCTCTCCTTGTAGCGATCAGGGTAGTGCCGCATGAACTCGCATTGGACGCCCGAGAGCGCCTCGATCGCGATCGCCTGTGGATGCCAGCTGGCGAGCTTGTCGAGGACAGGGCTCAGGTGTTCGGGCCGGAACGCCGCGGGCATGCCGGATAGGTGGGGGCTGCCCAGCACGAGCAGCTGGTTGTGGGGTCCGGTACGTGGGCCTTTCAACCGGCTTGCGTCAAAAGGATGATAGGTTTGCGCCGCCGTCATGGACGCGCCCGCCAACGCAGCGATGACCGCCGCGAACCTCCACAACAGCCTCATCCAGCGCTCCACCAAGTTGATGCTGTGTTACTAAGATCATACAGCGGGTGAGACAAGCGAAATGGCGAGCTCACCGCGGGTTCGCAGGGCCGCTCATCAGCAGCGGACCTCGTGGCCACTATCAAAAAGGGGTCGTGGGCCAGCCGCGATCGCTCCTTGGCGAGAATGCAGCGCCTTCGCCAAGCATCGTGTTGTGGGCGTAACAACTTGAGCGTAGGCGTATGGGGCGCAAAAGGAGGCCGCATCAATGCCCATCCACGTGAATGGCTCAGCGGTGTCGGTTCCCGACGATCCGCGCGTCTCCTTGCTCGACCTGCTGCGCGAGCGGCTGCACCTGACGGGCACCAAGGTGGGGTGCAACCAGGGCGCATGCGGCGCCTGCACCGTGCTGGTCGATGGCGAACGCATCATCTCGTGCCTGGCGCTGGCGGTGCAATATGACGGCCGCGCAATCACCACGGTCGAGGGGCTGAGCCGGGACGGCGCCTTGCACCCGCTCCAGGCCGCGTTCGTCGAACACGACGGCTTTCAATGCGGCTATTGCACGCCGGGGCAGATCTGCTCGGCGATCGGCATGGCCGGGGAGATCGAGCGCGGGATCCCGAGCCATGCGACGGAGGATCTCGTCGCCGAGAGCGTTCCCGCCAGTCGCGCCGAATTCCAGGAGCGGATGAGCGGCAACCTGTGCCGCTGCGGCGCGCACAACGGCATCATCGACGCGATCAGCGAGGTCTATGGCAACGACCGGGGCTCGCTGGAGCAGTTCGCCCTTACCGAGGAACCGGTGGAATGACTCCGTTCAGCTATTCGCGGGCCGGCGATACGGCACAAGCGCTCGCGTTCGCGAGCACGCCGGGCACCAAATTCCTGGGCGGCGGCACCAACCTCGTCGATCTGATGCGTGAAACGGTGGAGCGGCCGACGGCACTGGTCGACGTCGCCGGCCTGTCGGACGCGATCGAGGAGCGCGACGATGGCGGCCTGATGATCGGCGCTGGCGTCAGGAACAGCACGCTGGCGGCACATCGCGGGGTGCGCACGCGCTATCCGATGCTCGCCCGTGCCATTCTGGCGGGCGCCAGCGCGCAGATCCGCAACATGGCGACGGTGGGCGGCAACCTGCTGCAGCGGACCCGCTGCACCTATTTCTACGACAACGAGGGATCGCGCTGCAACAAGCGGGAACCCGGCCAGGGCTGCGACGCGCTTGGAGGCTTCAACCGCCTCCACGCGATCCTCGGCGCCTCGGACGCCTGCGTCGCGACGCACCCGTCCGACATGTGCGTGGCGCTCGCCGCGCTGGACGCGACCGTGCACGTCAGCGGCGCGGGCGGATCACGCAGTGTTCCCTTCAACGACTTTCATTGCCTGCCGGGCGAACGACCCGATATCGAGACGGTGCTGGAGCCCGGCGACCTGATCACCGCGGTCGAGCTGCCGGCGCTGGGGCTGGCCGCGCACTCCACCTATCGCAAGGTGCGCGACCGGGCGAGCTACGCCTTCGCGCTGGTGTCGGTCGCCGCCGCGCTCGAGGTGACAGACGGCCGGGTGAGCGACGTGCGGCTCGCGCTAGGCGGTGTGGCGCACAAGCCGTGGCGCGCGAACCGGGCCGAAGCGCTGCTGCAAGGCGGCCCGGCGACGATCGGGGCATTTCGCGCCGCTGCAGAGGCGGAGCTGGCCGACGCGAGGCCGCTCCACGACAACGGGTTCAAGATCGAGCTGGCGGCGCGGACAGTGACCGCCGTGCTGGCCGGACTGGCGGGAGCGGACGCATGAGCAACATCCTTGAGGATGCCAAGAACGCCGTTCAAGGGCTCGCGCAGATGGCGATGCAGAAGGCGGTTCAGCTCGCGCCCGACAGCTTCATCCCCGGCGGCCGGCCCGACCCGCTGATCGCCACGCAGCACGGCAACATCGGCAAGCCCCTGTCGCGCCTCGACGGCCCGATGAAGGTGCGGGGCGCGGCGCCGTTCGCCGCGGAGTTTCCGCTCGACGGCATGCTCTACGCTTCCGTTGCGTTCAGCAGCATCATCAAGGGCCGCATCAGCCACATCAATGCGGCGGCCGCCGAGGCCGCGCCGGGCGTGGCGCTGGTGATGACCCACCTCAACGCGCCGAAGATGGCCAACATACCCCTGTTCATGACCGCTCCCAAGGCGGGCGGCGGCATCGACCTGCCGATCATGCAGGACGACCGCGTTCACTGGAGCGGGCAGCCGATCGCCTTGGTGCTCGCCGACACGCAGGAACAGGCCGACCATGCGCGCTCGCTGCTTCGCTTCGAGTACGAGACGGAGCCCGCCGTCACGTCGTTCGCCGCCGCCAAGGCGAAGGGCACCGAAACCGGCCAGTTCATGGGCCAGCCGATGAAGATGGAAAGCGGCAACACAGACAAGGCGCTCGCCGCCGCGGCCCACACGGTCGATCGCACCTATACGACGCCGCGGCACAGCCACAACGCGATCGAGCTGCACGCCTGCACCGTCGCGTGGGACGGCGATGTCCTGCGCCTTCATGACGCGTCGCAGATGGTGGGGCACACCGCCTGGAGCCTTGGCCAGGTGTTCGGGATCGAGGAGGAGCAGGTCCACGTCACCTCGCCGTTCGTCGGCGGCGGATTCGGCGGCAAGGGCCTTTGGTGGCACCAGGTGCTCGCGGCCGCTGCGGCGAAACTGGTTGGCCGCCCGGTGCGGCTGATGCTGTCGCGCGAGGGCGTGTACCGGATCGTCGGCGGCCGCACCTCGACCGAGCAGCGCGTCGCGATCGCGGCGCAGGCCGACGGCACGTTCGACGCGCTGGTCCATACCGGCACGGTGGCGATCAGCGCACACAACACCATGCCCGAGCCGTTCATCCTGCCGGTGATGAGCGCCTATGCGAGCGGCAGCCTGAAGTTCGATCTCGAGGTCGCGCATATCGACATGCTGGCCAACACCTTCATGCGCGCGCCCGGCGAGGCGGTGGGCACGTTCGCGCTGGAAAGCGCGGTGGACGAGCTTGCGATCGAGATGGGCATGGACCCGATCGAGCTCAGGCTGAAGAACGAGCCGGAGAAGGACCCCGTCACCGGCGCGCCGCCGTCGCAGCGCGACACGGCCAAGGCCTATCGCGACGGCGCCGAGCGGTTCGGCTGGTCGAAGCGCGGTGCTCCAGGCAGCCGGCGGGAAGGCGAGTGGCAGATCGGCATGGGGGTCGCCACCGCCTGCTATCCCTATCACCGCATGCCCGGCGGCGCGGCGCGGATGACGCTCTCGCGCGACGGCGGCGTGACGGTGGAGATTGCCGCGCACGAGATGGGCATGGGCACCATGACCGCGCACACGCAGGTGGTCGCCGACCGGCTCGGGCTGCCGCTGGACAAGGTCGATTTCCGCTATGGCGACAGCTTCCAGCCCGGCGTGGTGCTGGCGGGCGGGTCTCAGCAGACCGCCTCGATCGGCTTCTCCGTGATCGCCGCGCAGCGCGAGCTAGTGACCGAGCTGCTCAAGCTGGCGGGCAATGATTCACCGCTCGCGGGGCTCAAGGCCGAGGAGGTCGGCGGCATCGACGGCGGCCTCGCCAAGCTCGACGAACCGGGCCGCCACGAAAGCTACGCCTCCATCCTCTCGCGAGCGCAGCGGGACGAGCTCGTGGTAGAAGCCAGCGCGCCGCCGCCGCTCGAGCTGCAGCATTGGTCCATGCACAGCCATGGCGCGATGTTCTGCGAGGTCGGCGTCAACGCCGTCACCGGCGAGGTGCGCGTGCGTCGCTTCCTCGGCTCCTTCGATTGCGGTCGCATCCTCAACCCCAAGACGGCGGCCAGCCAGTTCCGCGGCGGCATCATCATGGGGCTAGGCTTGGCGTTGATGGAGGAGACGCAGTTCGACGAGCGGCTGGGCCGCATCATGAACCCGAGCCTCGCCGAGTATCACGTGCCGGTCCACATGGACGTGCCCGAGATCGAGGTGATCTGGACCGACATCCCCGATCCTCACGCTCCGATGGGCGCGCGCGGCATCGGTGAGATCGGCATCACCGGCGTCGGCGCGGCGGTGGCGAACGCCATCTTCAACGCGACCGGCAAGCGCATCCGCGATCTGCCGATCACGTTGGACAAGCTGCTCTGACGAGGTTCTTCGGGGCAAGACGAACGGCACGTTGGGAAGGAAGTCCCAAGGCTCGCTGAATGACGGGTGCGGGTCTTCTAGGCTCTTGTTTCAGCACTTCAAAGAATGACCAGGCGCGGTCGCTACCCGATCAGATCGCTTCAGCCTGATCGGGAGCCGAAGCACGGCCAAGCGCAGAGCCTCGGACTGCGCTCAGGTTGATCCACGAAAAGGACGCTTAGCGGCCCACCCAGTCCGCCACTTGCGTCGCCACCTGATTGGCGGCTTGGTTGAGCCCGGCGCCGGCGCCCGCGGCATCTACGGTCGCAACCGGCACGCTTGCCTCGAAACGCTGTTTTTCGATGCCACCGCCGGTGCTGCGGATCAGCGCCGCGTCGAAGGTGACCACAGCCGACCGGCTGCCGGCGTCGATCCCGAAGCGGCGCAGTTCGCCCGTCAGCGTCGCGGCGCCCGACTGATAGGATTGGGCGGTGGACAGCACCACGCGGCCGGTGCGCACCGTCACCGTGTCGCTCAGCAGCCGTGCGAAGAGGTTCGCGGGCGCCTCGATCCAAACCGCGTCCTTGATGTAGGCGACCGTGTCGGCGGTCGCGCGCACCGGCACGCGGGTGGTCGCAATCTCCTGCGGCACCGTGGGCGTGTCGATGGTGATCGACGACGCACCGGCGATGACCGGCTGCTCGGTAAGCGTCGCGACCGGCTGGTTGCCGACCGCCAGCGTCGAGCGGGTGGCGCCGGCCGAGAGCGCGGCGCGCTGCGGCTGGCCGACCGGCGGCTGCGCGGTGGCGGTCAGCGTCAGCAGCGAGGGCGGCGGCTTGGCGCCGAAGCTGATGCAGCCGGCAAGCGCCAGCGGCAGCGTCAAGAGGGCGGCGCGGGTGACGAGATGGTGGATCATGCGGCTCTTCACCTCACTTGCCCTTGTAGTCGGGCAGTTTCGGATTGCCGATCAGCGAGCTGGCGCCCTGCTGGTCGACCTTGGTGACGACGGAGTTCAGCGATTGCGCCGTCTGCTTGAGTTGATGGACCAGCTGGCCGACCTCGGGAATCGTCTGCTTGGAGAAGGTCTGCAGCCCCGGCCGCGCGTCGCCGATCGCCGCGTTGAGCGATTCGGTGCTCGCCTGGGCGGAGCGGATCGCGAGGTTGAGGTTCGCCATCGCCGGGCGGACGTCCTCGGCCAGCAACCCGTTGCTGGTCTGCGCCAGGGCGCCGATCTGCTGCGCCGCATTGCCCGCCTGCTGGACGGCGATGCGGGTCTGCGCCAGCGTCGCGGCGATCTCCGGCCCACGGTCGGCAAGCGCATGGGTGAGCTGGTTCGTATTGTCGAGAATGCCCGCGATTGAGGCCTGGTTGCGATCGGACAGCAGCCCGGTCAGCCGCTCGGTCAGCGTCGACAACCGCTCCAGCAGCTGCGGCGCGGAGTTGAGGATGGCGCCGATCCCACCGATCTTGGGAGGGATCACCGGCACGCCGTAGGGGCAGGTGTGCTCCATGTCGCTCTCGTTGCACGCGATCGGCACCGCGCCCCTCGCCGCGCCATCGAGCGCAACGGTGCTGGTGCCGGTGAAGCTGCCCTGGATCGTCGCGGTGGTGCCGCGCAGCACCGGTGTGTCTTCGTTGACGCTGATACGCACCCGCACATATTGCGGGTCGTTCTTCCACACGGATATCGACTTCACCTGGCCCGACGGCACACCGGAATAGGTGACCGAGGAACCCTTGGCGAGGCCGTCGACCGCCTGCTTGAAGAAGATGTCGTACTCATGCTCCTGGGTGCTGCCGATGCGTGCGATCCAGACGGTGAAGATCGCCAGCACCGCCAGAAGGATCAGCACGACGGCGCCGACAAGCACGTGGTTCGAACGGGTTTCCATCAGCTGGTCCTCGCCTGGTCGGCATGGGGTTCGGGCGCACCGGACGCCGCCAGCGCCTTGGCCTTGACCTCGGTGGGATGGTCAGAGGCGCGGGCCTCGCGCTCGTGCGCTTCCTGGGTCGCTACCGCGGCGCGGCCGCGCGGACCCTTGAAATACTCCTCGATCCACGGGTGGTCGAGCGCGAGCAACTCGTCGATCGTGCCGACGGCGATCACCTTTTTGTCGGCGAGCACCGCCACTCGGTCGCAGATCGCGTACAGCGTGTCGAGGTCGTGGGTGATCAGGAACACCGTCAGCCCCAGCGTCTTCTGGAGAGAGCGGGTGAGCTCGTCGAACGCCGCCGCGCCGATCGGGTCGAGGCCGGCGGTGGGCTCGTCGAGGAACAGCAGTTCGGGATCCAGCGCCAATGCCCGGGCGAGGCCGGCGCGCTTCTTCATGCCGCCCGACAGCTCCGCGGGATATTTGGGGCCTGCGTTGGCCGCGAGCCCGGTCATCACCACCTTGTAGGAGGCAATCTCGGCCATCAGCGCGGGATCGAGCTCCTTGTAGAACTCGCGCAGGGGCACTTCGACGTTCTCGGCGACGGTAAGCGTCGAGAACAGCGCACCGCCCTGGAACAACACGCCCCAGCGCTTCCTGATCTCCACGGCTTCGGTCTCGTCGCGGCCGATGGTGGGTTCGCCGAAAACCTGGATCTCGCCATCGACGGGCGTCTGCAGCCCGATGATGGAGCGCATCAGCACCGACTTGCCCGTGCCCGAACCGCCGACCACGCCGAGAATTTCGCCACGCCGCACGTCGAGGTCGAGCCCGTCATGGACGAGCTGGTCGCCAAACGCGTTGCGAAGTCCGCGCACGCTGATGATGGGTTCGCTGTTCGCCGCCACGATCAGTCCCAGCCCAACCAGGTGAAAAACACCGCGAAAAAGGCGTCGAGGACGATCACCAGGAAGATCGCCTGCACTACCGCCGAGGTGGTGCGGCTGCCGACCTGCTCTGCGTCGGATTCGACCAGCATGCCTTGGAAGCAGCCGGCGATGGCGATGATCGCACCGAACACCGGCGCCTTGATCAGGCCGATGTAGAGATCGGTGATCGGCACCACTTCGCGGATGCGCTGAACGTAGGTGACGGGCGGGATGCCCATCTGCGTCCAGACCAGTAGGCCCCCGCCGATCAGCGCGATCATCGACGCGTAGAAGCCGAGCAGCGGCATCAGCACGATCGCCGCCAGCGTGCGCGGCACCACCAGCGCCTCCATCGGCGACACGCCAATGGTGCGCATGGCGTCGATCTCTTCCGTCAGCTTCATGGTGCCGAGCTGCGCCGCAAAAGCTGAGCCCGAGCGGCCGGCGACCATGATCGCGGTCATCAGCACCCCCATCTCGCGCAGGGTCAGCCGGCCGACCAAGTTGATCGTGAACACCTCCGCGCCGAATTGCTGGAGCTGCACGGCACCCTGCTGCGCGATTACCATGCCGATCAGGAAGCTCATCAGCCCGATGATCCCGAGCGCCGCGACGCCAACCACCTCGAAACGCTGGACGACGGCGTTGAACCGGAATCGACTTGGGTGGCGAATGATCGCCAGAAACGCCAGCGTGGTCGCGCCGAGGAAGCCGAGCAGCCCGAGCATCGTCTGTAGCGACACGACGACCGCGTCGCCCACTTCGCCCAGCACCCGCGCGAACGGCGTCTGGTGCGCCGGCGCCTGCTCCGCCGGCACGTCCGCGGCGACGACCTGGTCGAGCAGATGCTGGCCGTCGACGGACAGGCCCTCAATCGACGCGTCGTGGGTCGCGGCAAAGCGATGCACGACCCAGGCCCCGACCGTGTCGATCCGCTCGATCCGGGACAGGTCGATGCGGTGGACCTTGCCGCCGATCTTTTCCAGCCGCTGCGGCAGCGTGCCGAGCCTCGCCAACGACAGATTGCCGGTAAAGCGCAGCGTCCCGCCGTTGGCGCCGTCCTGCTCGAAATCGGCCATCGCGGTCATCGATCGCCTCTTTGGTCCAAGATTATGGCGACGGCAAGACTGATGGGCGCCGCGACGTACCGACCGGTATCTAAATCAGCACGTCGAACGCGTGGATTGCGAGGCCTACCAGGCCGCCAACCAACGTGCCGTTGACGCGAATGAACTGAAGGTCTTTGCCGACCGCGTTTTCGAGCCGGCGGGTTATGGTGCGCGCGTCCCAGCCGCGTACGGTCTCCGATACCAGCCGGACGATCACGTCGCCATAATCGGCCGCGGTGCCGACCACAGCCCGGCGCGTGAAGCGGTTGATCCGAGTCGCGAGGCGGCGGTCGTTCTGCAAGGTCTGGCCGAGCTGGCGCAGCATCTCGCCGAGCTTGCCGGCCATGGCGCGTTCGGGATCGCGTGCGATGGCCAGCAGCATGCCGCGCGCCTGTTCCCACAGGCCGTCGAGCCAGCGCTGCATGGCAGGGTTGGCGATCAGCTCCTCCTTCACCTGCTCCACCCGGGCCTGCATGACCGGGTCGTGGCGCAGGTTCCATACAAAGCGGTCGAGCCCCTCCTCCGCCCGGACGCGCAGGGGATGCTCGGGGTCTTCGGCCATGTCGGCGAGCAGCTTGTCGAACCCGCCGATCAGCTTGTTCGACACCGTCTCGTCTAGCCCGGTCCAGCGCAGGATCGAGCCGGCGCGGTCGTGGACCAGCTGGCGGATCAGATGCTCGTTGCTGGTGAGCGCGCCCGCCGCCCAACGGATCGCCGCGTCGAGCAGCGGCTTGTGGCGGTTCTCCGCCATCGCGGCGCGGAGCAGCTGGCCGAGGATTGGCGCCACCAGCGTTTCGCTCAAGCGCTTGCCCACCGCAGCCTTCAGCATGCCGCCGAGTTCCTGCGGGTCGAGCGCTTCCAGCATGTGCGCGACGAGCTTGGACGCGCCCTGGCGGAAGCGCCCCCCCGCCCCTTCCGGCGGATCGGTGAGCCAGCGCGCGATGGCGGCGGCGACATCCATCCGCCGCATTCGCCGTGCGATCACCGTCGGCACCAGGAAATTGGCGCGCAGGAACGTCGCGAGCTGGTCGCCGATGCGGTCCTTGTTGCGCGGCACGATCGCGGTGTGCGGGATAGGCAGGCCAAGCGGGTGGCGGAACAGGGCGGTGACGGCGAACCAGTCGGCCAGCCCGCCAACCATCGCCGCCTCGGCGAAGGCGCGGATGAACCCCCAATAGGCCGCCTCGTCCACCAACAGGCGGCTGATCAGGAACAAGGCCGCCATCAGCAGCAGCAGCCCCGTCGCGATCACGCGCATGCGCACCAGCTCGGGGGGAGCGGCCTCGGGAGCCAAGCGCGCTGGGGCGGCGATCGTCATTGCCGAAACAATCCCCGACCGGGGCGATTGTTCACGCGCCCGCGAGTTCGGACGCGCGCTCGGGTGCGAACGCCGCTGCCTCGGTGGCCGCGATCCAGCCGCCGCCGAGCACGCGCGTGCCATGGTAAAGCACCGCCGCCTGCCCGGGTGCGACACCGTATTCGGGGGCATCGAACACCAGCCGGTCACCTTCCAGCCGCGCCGGCACCGGCCGCGCCATGGATCGCACCTTGGCGGTGAGTGGACCGCCCAGCGGACCCAGGCGATTGACGCCCTCCAGCCGCGCCGCGCCCACGGCGAGGGCGGCGCGCGGGCCGACCACCACCTGGCCGGTGGCGGCATCGAGCCGCACCACGTAGAGCGGCTCGGGCGTGCCGCCGATCTCCAGCCCGCGGCGTTGTCCGACGGTGAAGTGGATCAGGCCGCGATGCTCGCCGAGCTTGCGGCCGCCCATGTCGACGATGTCGCCGCGCGTGTCCGCCTCGGGCCTCAGCTTCCTGACCAACCCCGCATAGTCGCCGTCCGGCACGAAGCAGATATCCTGGCTGTCCGGCTTGCCTGCGACGCCAAGCCCAAGCTCCGCCGCGATCGCGCGCACCCTCGCCTTCGGCAGTCCGCCGAGGGGAAAACGCAGATAGTCCAGCTGACCTTGCGTGGTCGCGAACAGGAAATAGCTCTGGTCGCGCGCCGGATCGGCACCGCGATGCAGCTCCGCGCCGTTCGCCCCCATCACGCGCTGCACGTAATGGCCGGTCGCGAGGCAGTCCGCGCCGAGGTCGCGGGCGAGCGCGAGAAGGTCGGTGAACTTGGGGCCGGTGTTGCACTGGACGCACGGAATCGGCGTGCGCCCGGCGAGATATTCGTCGGCGAAACGGTCGATCACATGTTCGCGAAAGCGCGTCTCGTGGTCGAACACATAATGGGGAATGCCGAGGCGGTCGCAAACGCCGCGCGCGTCGCGGATGTCGCGGCCGGCACAGCAGCTGCCGGCGCGCCCCACCGCCTCGCCATGATCGTAGAGTTGCAGCGTCACGCCGATCGTCTCGGCACCAGTGGCTTTCGCCAGCGCGGCGACCACCGAGCTGTCGACGCCGCCCGACATCGCCACCACGATCCGTTTGGCCTGCGCGTCGCCGCCAAGCGCGAAGTCCGCCGCTGTCTCCATGTCCGCGGCATCTAGGGCTGCGCACGTCGTTAGGGAAGGTTCACGATCCCTTTCAGGCCGCTTTACCGGGCTTTCATGGCCGCTCGCGTACAACATCGGTCAACCTGATCGGTATGGATGACGCGTTTGGACCTGAGCTTTTCCCGTTTTGTGGCCGATGTCGAGGTGTCGCTGCTGCCGGCGGAGCTTGCCGTGCTGATGGTCGGCGTCGCCGCCCGCCAGGCGGCCAGCCCCACGGCGCTGGCACATGCCGGCTGCGCGCCGCTGGCTGGCGAGCTCAGGTTGTTCGCACCGGTCGACGGCGCCTTCAACGGGACCGTGGCGCAGCTGCTGGCCCGGTGGAAGCAGGAATGAAGAGCACGTTTACCGCGGCGTTTCAGGGCATCTTCAAGGCTCGCCGCTACCTGTCGTTGCGTGGCGTAAGAGGGGGCCGGGGGCTCCGACCGAGGGACCAATGATCGAGAACCAGAAAATCCGTCCTGCCAAGGTGATCGGCCCGCTCGGCGAGCCGCTCACGCTTGACTCGCTGCCGCCGCCCGAGACGACGCGGTGGGTGGTACGTCGCAAGGCGGAGGTGGTCGCAGCCGTCAATGGCGGGCTGCTCTCGGTTGACGAGGTGTGCGAACGCTACCGTCTCACGGTGGAGGAATTCGCCGGCTGGCAGCGCGCGATCGACCGCTCGGGCATGCCTGGGCTCCGCGTGACGCGGATCCAGCACTACCGCTCGCTCTACGAGCGCCAGCAGAAGTATTGATTCGGCAGGAGTAATAACGGCACCGGAACATTTGCACCCGTCGCGAGTCTTTTCCGCGCAGCCCGCTGGGGCGGTAACGGAGGGACAGAGTAATGGGTATCATCCTTTGGCTGATCGTCGGCGGTGTCATCGGCTGGCTGGCCAGCATCATCATGCGCACTGATGCGCAGCAGGGCATCTTCCTCAACATCGTGGTCGGCGTGGTCGGCGCCTTCATCGGCGGCCTGATCATGTCTGGCGGATCGATCAACAACGCGCCGCTGACCATCGGGTCGTTCCTGGTGTCGCTGCTTGGCGCGATCATCCTGCTCGCGATCGTCAACCTGGTGCGGCGCGGCAGCGTCCGCTAAGGGCCTGACCAGCATCGAAAAAGGGCCGTCCGGGCGACCGGGCGGCCCTTTTGCTTGGCGTCAGCGCAGCAGGAATCGGACCTGCAGCGTCGCGGTGATGGCGCGCTCGCCCGGCTCGACCGCCGTCTTGGCCACGCTCTGCGCGCGCGCATAGATCATCGGGGGCCGCGGGCCGCTCCCCTCGTCCTGCCCCGCTTCGGCGATCGACACGATCCTCGCCACCTGCAGCCCGGCGGCGCGCGCGTAGAGTTGCGCCCGCGCCTGCGCGCGCTTCACCGCATCGGCCCGCGCTTCGTCGAGCGCGGCGTCCGGCTGGTCGATTTCCAGGCTCGGGCCATCGATCTGGTTGGCGCCTTGGACAACCAGCGTGTCGAGGATCGCGCCGGCCTTGGCGATGTCGCGGAAGCGTACGGCGACGCTGTTGCTCGCCTGGTACCCGGTCACCACCGGCGGCTGGCCATCGGCGTAGCGGTATTGCGGCTGAAGGCTGACGGTGGCCGTCTGGACGTCGCGCGGAGCGATGCTGGCGGCCCGCAGCGCGGCGAGCACGCGCGTCATGCGCCCGGCATTGTCGGCGAGCGCCGCGGCGGCGGTGGCCCCCTGCGACACCACGCCGGCGCGAATCGTCGCCACGTCGGGAACGCGCGTGGTGCGGCCCTCCGCGGTGACGTCCAGCGTCGTGCCCGTGGGATCGGCGGGAGACATCGCGGCCTGCGCCGTCGCCGGCCCAGCCATTGCGGGCCCGGCTATCGTGGCTGCCAGCAGCGCCAGCGCCCGTATCGTCTTCATGATCGCATCCTCCCGGTAGTGAGCGCACCGTGTGGCCCCTTCGAACATAACCGCCGATGAACTGCGCGTCGCCTCTTGAGCCCGGTGCCTTATTTCGATAATACAGCCCGCAACGAAGAGTTTCTGGGCGGGGATGAGCATGAACTACGAGGCTGGAGGGATAGGCGAGGAGCGGCTGGCGCTGCCCCACCTTGAGTCCGGCACTCGGCGTTCGCGCCGCCGGCTCGTGATCGGCGCCCTCGCCGCCCTCGTGGCGGTGCTGCTCGGCTGGTGGTGGTTCGCCGGCCATTCCAAGAAGGACGCGCCTCAGGCCGAGGCGACCCAGCCGATGCCCAACGTCACCGTGACGGTGCCGGGCCGCCAGGTGGTCGACCGGCTGATCTCCGCCACCGGCACGCTGGCGGCGCGGGTGGACATGCCGGTCGGCGTCGCAGGCGAAGGCGGGCGCATCACCCAGGTACTCGTCCAGCCGGGGCAATGGGTGCGCGCGGGGCAGGTGCTCGCAACGGTGGACCGCTCCGTACAGGCGCAGACCGCCGAGTCGCTGGCCGCGCAGATCAAGGTCGCACAGGCCGACGCGCAGCTCGCCCAGTCGGAACTGGCACGCGCGCAATCGCTGGTCGCGCGCGGCTTCGTGTCGCGCGCCGATATCGAGACCAAGACCGCGACGCGCGATGCGGCGCTGGCCCGCGTCCGCGTCGCGCAGGCGCAACTCGCGCAGCAGCGTGCCACCAACGGTCGGCTCGACATCCGCGCCCCGGCGGCGGGCCTGGTGCTGACGCGCCAGGTGGAACCGGGGCAGATCGTCAGCGCCGGCTCGGGCACGCTGTTCCGGATCGCCAAGGACGGCCAGCTCGAGATGCGCGCGCAGCTGTCCGAAGCCGATCTTGCGACCCTCCACATCGGCGCGCCTGCGCAGGTGACGCCGGTCGGCAGCACCGAAACCTATACCGGCACCATCTGGCAGGTATCCCCGGTGATCGATCCGACCACGCGCCAGGGCATCGCCCGCGTGGCGCTCAGCTACGCACCCGGCCTGAGGCCCGGCGGCTTCGGATCGGCGACCATCCACAGCGGCGCCACCGTCGCGCCGCGTCTGCCCAACTCGGCATTGCAGAGCGACGAAAGCGGCAATTTCGTCTACATCCTCGGGCCCGGCGACAAGGTGGTGCGCCGCAACGTCAAGATCGGGCCTGTGTCCGACACGGGTGTCGCGATCACCGACGGGCTGACCGGAAGCGAAAAGGTGGTGATGTCGGCGGGCGCGTTCCTCAATCCCGGGCAGAAGATCAAGCCGGTCCTCCGTCCCATCGCCGCGAGCTGACCAATGAGCTTTCGCAACATATCCGCCTGGTCGATCCGCAATCCGGTTCCGGCCATCGTTCTGTTCGCGATGCTGACGGTGGCCGGCATCCTCAGCTTCATGCGGATGCAGGTCAACAACGATCCGGACATCGACTTTCCGATCGTCGTCGTCGTGGTGTCTCAGCCCGGCGCCGCGCCGACGGAGCTTGAAACGCAGGTGACGCAGCCGGTGGAGGCGGCGCTGCGGAGCCTGACCGGCATCGACGAGATCAACTCCACCGTCACCGAGGGCACGTCGCAGACGATCGTCCAGCTGGCGATCGGCACCCCCATCGACCGCGCGATCGAGGACGTGCGCAGCGCCATCCAGCAGGTGCGCAGCAACCTGCCGCAGGGCATTCTCGAACCGCAGGTGATCCGCGCCGACACCACCGGCAACGACCTCGCGAGCTATGCCGCGGTGTCGTCGAGCATGACCGCCGAGCAATTGAGCTGGTACATCGACAATACGGTGGCCAAGGAACTGCTGTCGGTCTCCGGCATGGCGGCGGTGTCGCGCAACGGCGGCGTCAATCGCGAGATCCGCGTGATTCTCGATCCGCTCAAGCTGCAAGCGCAGGGGCTGACGGCCACCGCGGTCAACCAGCAGCTGATGCAGACCAACCTGAACGCCGCCGGCGGCAAGGCCGACATCGCGGGCTCGGAGCAGTCCCTGCGCGTGCTCGGCAACGCCAAGTCCGCCTATGACCTAGGGCAGACGCAGATCAACATTGGCGGCGGTCGCACGGTGAAGCTCTCCGACATCGCGCAGGTGCGGGACCTTTATGCGGAGCAGACCTCCTCGTCCGAACTCGACGGCCGGCAGGTGATCTCGTTCGACTTCCAGCGTTCCAAGGGCGGGTCGGACGTGACGGTGTTCGACAGTGCCAAGGCGAAACTGGAGGGCCTGGAGAAACGCCACCCCGAGGTTCGGTTCAAGCTGATCGACGATTCGGTCAAATACACCCGCCAGCAATATGATTCGGCGATGGAGGCGATGATCGAGGGCGCGGTGCTCGCCGTCATCGTGGTATTCATCTTCCTGCGCGACGGGCGTTCGACGGTGATCTCCGCACTGGCGATCCCCTTGTCTGCGATTCCCACCTTCTGGGTACTCGATTTGCTAGGCTTCACGCTCAACAGCATGACGCTGATGGCGCTGAGCCTCGTCGCGGGCGTGCTGGTCGACGATGCGATCGTGGAAATCGAGAACATCGTCCGGCACATGCGCATGGGCAAATCCGCCTATCAGGCGGCGATCGATGCCGCCGACGAGATCGGGCTCGCGGTGCTGGGCACTACCATGTCTATTGTCGCGGTGTTCCTGCCAGTCGCCCTGATGCCGGGCGTCGCGGGACAGTTTTTCAAGAATTTCGGCCTGACGGTGGTCGTCTCCGTGCTGATGAGCCTCGCGGTCGCGCGGCTCATCACGCCGATGATCGCGGCCTATTTCCTCAAGGCCAAGGGCCACCAGGCGCACGGCGAAGGCCGGCTGATGGACATGTACATGGCGGTGCTGCGCTGGACGCTCAGGCATCGCTGGTCGGCGGTGGTAGGCAGCCTCGCCGCGCTGGCGCTGACCGCGGTGTGCGTATCGATGCTGCCCATGCAGTTCCAGCCCGACCGCGACAACGACAGCAGCACCGCGCGCATCACCATGGTGCCCGGCACCACGCTGCAGGAAACCAAGGCGGTGGTACGCCAAGTAGCGGATCTGCTCGGGCGCCAGCCGCAGGTGGAGATGGTCTATTCGCGCGCCTTTGTCGGCAACGGCCGCGTCACCGCGAGGTTCAAGGAACATCGCACCATGAAGAGCACGGAGTTCGAGCGCTCGCTCGCGCCGCAGCTCGCCGCCATTCCCGACGCGCGCGTCTCCTTCTCCTCCGGCAACGGCTGGGGAAGCAGCGGCCGCGACCTGACCGTGACGCTGGGCGGGGATGATCCCAAGACGCTGACGCAGGCCGCGGTGACGCTGGTCAACCAGATGGCCCGGCTGCACGAGGTGGTGGCGCCTCGCATCGAAGGCGACCTCCAGCGCCCCGAGATGGTGATCAGGCCGCGCCTCGACCTCGCCGCCAACCTAGGCGTCACCACCGCCGCCCTGTCCAACGCCATCCGCGTCGCGACGCTCGGCGACATCGACCAGAACAGCGCCAAATTCTCGCTGTCCGATCGGCAGGTGCCGATCCGCGTCGCCCTGGCCCAGGACGCGCGCCAGCGTTTGTCGACCATCCAGAACCTGCCGGTGCAGACCACCACGGGCGGCGCAGTGCCGCTCAGCCTGGTGGCGGACATCACGCTGGGCGCCAGCCCGACCAAGATCGAGCGGGTCGCGCAGCAGCGCCAGCTGACCGTCGGCGCGGACCTGGCGCCGGGCGTGGTCAGCGGCGATGCCTACAAGAAGATCTACGCGCTGCCGATCATGAACAACCTGCCGCTCGGGGTCGGCAAGCTCGTCCTCGGCCAGCAAAAGTGGCAGGCGGAGATGATCAGCAACTTCATCGTCGCGGTGTTCGCGGGCGTGTTCCTGGTCTTCGCGGTGCTGGTGCTGCTCTACCGCCGGTTCCTGCCACCGTTCGTCAACATGGGCTCGCTGCTGCTCGCGCCGCTGGGCAGCATGATCGGGCTGCTGATCGCGCACATGCCGATCTCGCTGCCCGTGTTCATCGGGCTGCTGATGCTGCTCGGCATCGTCGCCAAGAACTCGATCCTGCTGATCGACTTCGCACTGGAGGAAATGGGCAAGGGCGTGGACCCGTTCAGCGCGATCCTCGACGCCGGCCACAAGCGCGCGCAGCCGATCGTGATGACCACCGTCGCGATGGTCGCGGGCATGATCCCCACGGCCCTGTCGCTCGGCGGCGACAGCTCGTTCCGGGCGCCGATGGGCGTGACGGTGATCGGTGGTCTTATCCTGTCGACGGTGCTGACGCTGCTGATCGTGCCGGCAAGCTTCAGCATGGCAGTGGGCGCGGAGAAGTGGCTGGGGCCGCGGCTGGGACGCAGGCTGCTGACCTACCGCCCAGGCGACGATGGCGCGACGGTGATCGACGCGCAGCCTGGCATCCCGCCGGTGATCGACCATCATGCGCGGCCGGGAGCGCTGCCGGCGGCGGAGTGATCTGCCGGCGCGGGCTGGACCAGCCGGAGCTGCGTACCATTACCCCGCACCGTTCGTGCCGAGTGAAGTCGAAGCTAAGGGCTAGACGTGTAGCCTTCGACTTCACTCAGGCCGAACGGAGGGTGGTACAAGTTGGTTAGGACCGCCCGAACAGCGCTGGGATGCCGGTACGCTGACCGACATGACCAGACCTAAGGCAGCAGGAAGCTGCCCTCGATCACCGTCACGCATCCGCCGCCGAGCACCACGCGGTCTTCATCGAGCCGGCACGTCAGGCGGCCGCCGCGGCGACTCGCCTGGAAGGCGGTGAACTCGTTTCGCCCGAGCCGCTTCGCCCAATAGGGCGTCAGCACCGCGTGGGCAGAGCCGGTCACCGGATCCTCGTCGATGCCGCCGCCGGGCACGAAGCATCGCGACACGATGTCGGTCGCTTCGCCGGGCGCGGACACGATCGTCAGCACGTCGCCGTCGGCGGCGAGGCGGCGGAAGTCCGGTGCGAGCAAAGTCACGATCGCGGCATCGTCCACCACCACCAGCGCATAACGGTGCGGGTGCCACAGGGTCTCGACCGCATGCTCCAGCCCCAGCGCCGCGACGAGGTCGGGCAGCGGCCGCGGCTCGGCGGCCCAGACCGGCAACGCCAGCGCATAGCCGGCACCCTGCCTGGCTACCTCCAGCACGCCCGCCTGACGGGTACGGAAACGCACCCGCTCGCGGTCGCGGTCGGATGACAGCACCACATGCCCGCTCGCCAGCGTCGCATGGCCGCACATCACCACTTCGTTGGTGGGCGTGAACCAACGCAGCTCGAAGTCGGCGTCGCCGTCACCTTGCGTGGACACGATGAAGGCCGTCTCGCTGAGGTTGTTCTCCGCCGCGATCGCCTGCAGCGTTGCGTCCGGCAGCCACTGCACCAACGGCATCACCGCCGCCGGATTGCCGCCAAAGACGGCGTCGGCAAAGGCATCCACCTGGGTGAAGGGTATCCTCACGATTGTGTCCTCATACGCGCTTGCCGAACCACAGCGGCGTCACCTCTGCCTCGACCAGCGGGTTGTCGGTGTCGACATGGCCCTCGGGATCGAGATGGATCAGCACCTCTACCTTGGGAAAGGCAGTGCGCAGGGTAGCTTCCATGCCCTCGACCAGATCGTGGGCAGCGCCGACGGTGAGGTTGCGGTCCACCTCCATGTGGAACTGTGCGAAGTCGTGGCTGCCGGCGCGACGCGTACGGAAGTCATGGATGCCTTTCAGGCCCGGCTGGCGTGCGGCGACCTCAAGGAAGGCGCGGCGCTGGTCCTCCGACCATTCCCGATCCATCAATTGATCGATGGCATGGCGCGACGCCTGGAACGCCCCCCATACCAGCCACAGCGCGATCACGATGCCGAGCACCGGGTCGGCACCTCGGATGCCCGCGAACTGGTCCAGCACGAGCGCCACGATGACCGCGCCGTTGAGCGCGAGGTCCGACTGGTAATGGACATTGTCGGCGAGGATCGCGACCGAACCGGTCTGGCGGATCACGCGGCGCTGATACCATAGCAGCACCGCCGTGGCCGCCATCGCCGCCAGCGACACGCCGATGCCGAGGTCTGCATGGGCGGTCGGACTTCTTGAATGCAGCGCCAACACCGCGCGCCAGCCGATTCCGATGGCTGAGACCGTGATCAGCGCGACCTGGAACAATGCCGCGAGCGCCTCCGCCTTGCCATGGCCGAAGCGGTGGTCATGATCGGCCGGCTCCGCGGCGAGCTTTACCCCGTACAGCGTCACCAGCGAGGCGAGCAGGTCCAGACCCGTGTCGGCCAAGCTGCCGAGCATCGCCACCGAGCCCGTCTGCCACGCTGCCGCTGCCTTCAGCACGAGGAGCCCCGTCGCCATCGCGACGCTTGCGAGCGCCGCGCGGACAGCAACGGGAATGAGGCGGCGGCGCTCCTCGTTGGTCATGGAAACAGCAACCCTTCGGTCCAGCCCTCCGGCGTGCGCGAAAACAGGCGCCGCTCGTGGAGGCGATGGGCGCGATCCTGCCAGAATTCGATTGCCGTTGGGTTGACGCGGTAACCGCCCCAATGCGGCGGGCGCGGCACATCGGCGCCGTTGAAGCGCGCCTTCGCCGCCTCGAACCGCTCCTCGAAGGTGGCGCGCGCGTCGAGCGGGCGAGACTGATCGGATGCCCATGCGCCGAGCTGCGAGTCGCGCCCGCGGCTGGAGAAATAGGCGTCGGACTCGGCGTCGCTGGCGAGGCTCACCGGGCCTTCGACCCGTACCTGCCGGCGCAACGATTTCCAATGGAAGAGCAGCGCAGCCTGCATGTTTTCACGCAGGTCGCGCGCCTTGCGGCTTTCGCGATTGGTGTAGAACACGAAACCCTCGGCGCTGTGTCCCTTGAGCAGCACCATGCGCGAGGACGGGCGGCCCTGTGCGTCCGCGGTGGCGAGCGCCATTGCGTTGGGATCGTTAGGTTCGCTCGCCTGCGCCTCGGCGAACCACTCCCCGAACAGGACGAAAGGATCGGTCATCGTGCGCCGCCCATAGCCGCTTTCGCGCCGGAACGGAACGAGTCCGGTTCCCAGGGATTGAATCGGGTTCGCAACGAGGTGGGTTCCATGGCCGCACGCGCATATTGGCAAGGGCAGATACGGCTGGCGCTGGTGTCGATCCCGGTCGAGATCTACTCCGCGACCAAGTCGGGCGCGCAGATCTCGTTCAAGCAGATCCACGAGCCCTCGGGCCAGCCGATCCACTACGAGAAGGTGGTGACGGGGATTGGACCGGTAGACACCGACGAGATCGTCAAGGGTTACCAGATCGAGAAGGGGGAATACGTCCTGCTCGAACAGGAGGAGATCGACGCGGTCAAACTAGAGTCCAAGAAGACGCTGGAGCTGACCCAGTTCGTCGATGCGAGCGAGATCGACGTCATTTATTACGAGAAGCCGTACTTTGTGGTGCCGGCGGACGACCTTGCCGAGGAAGCGTTCGTGGTGCTGCGAGAAGCGTTGAAGCGGACCAAGAAGGTTGGGCTCGGCCAGCTGGCGATGCGGGGACGCGAGTATGTGGTGAGCCTCAAACCGTGTGGGCGCGGCATGGTGCTGGAGACGCTCCGCTATGCCGCGCCCACACGGTTTGAGGCTCACCACATACTCG
>Ga0210040_10000366_pt1 | contig 76837 bp, 68 predicted proteins | sample CryGeyCG12114_NA_FD_185462 | JGI IMG/M metagenome (GOLD analysis project Ga0210040, IMG submission 185462) | Groundwater microbial communities from aquifer - Crystal Geyser CG19_WC_8/21/14_NA (SPAdes) (version 2) | ecosystem: Environmental > Aquatic > Deep subsurface > Groundwater | place: USA...
CTTCTTCACATCCATGCTCGATCTCATCGAACCCTTCCTCAAACGACATAACCTCAAATATGTGCGGTATGATGGTGCGATGCGCAACGACGCTCGCGAAGCATCGCTCGAGCAATTGCGGAACAACCCGAATGTCCGGATCTTGCTCTGCTCATTGCGAGCTGGCTCTCTAGGTCTAAATCTTACAGCAGCCTCTCGCGTCGTTATCCTCGAGCCGTTTTGGAACCCTTTTGTCGAAGAACAAGCCATCGATAGAGTTCACCGTCTCAATCAGACGCAAGATGTTATCGTGCACAAATTGACCATCAAAGACAGTGTCGAAGCAAGAATCTTGGAGCTACAAGAAAAGAAGCGCGAGCTCGCAAAGGCAACCATTGAAGGACAGAAGGGTACAGGTGCAGGCAAAGTGTCTATGCAAGAAATACTCAAGCTATTCAAGCATGACGCTGAGCGTGATGCGAAGCTCGATATGATTGGCATGAAAGACGGAAGAAGTCTGTTGGATAGAGATGGTCAGAGCACACCGTCGCAGACGCAGCAGGAATATGCTAAGGAGGAGGCGAGAAGGCCAGATTCAAGGGTGGGTAAAACATCAAAGAGGCCGGACGACCCTGTCTACGGCAGACGATGGTAGATGGGGCGGTATTCGATGTGGGGTTGGTTTACGTGTAGCGTTCAAAGAATACACCACACGTGTGTCTCGGAGCGCAAAGCTTCTGATGGTAGTAGCATGTACCGAGCTAACATTGTTCGTTGAAGACGGCAACTATGCGACTAACTAAGCATAATTGTCCAAGCCGGTTTCAGCATGATGATGTTTTCCATATGCGTTGCTAATGTTGTCTGGGAAGGTGCGAGCTCGAGATTCATTCTTGACGTCGAGCGCAACGAAGACCATGTGAATAGCAGACCGAGCGTGATCCGCAAACGATCTGGTATACGTATATATTACGGAGGCTTACATACTGACAACCATCCGCAACAACCGCGCCCTCAGTGTGTACAGGTGTTGCCTACCATGGCCTTATTTTCACTTAGCCATTAGACGCACGCTTTGTCTTCACCTTCGATGGCGGCCCACACTTCGACGTACGCCTCAATCTGGCAACGCAGACCTGCATATCACGATACTTTCCATGACCTATAAAAGTCGGCTTATCAGCCACGGTCTCGATCTGGTCTTCCTCCGTCTCAAAACACGTACCAGAACTAAGGCCAGCCTTGAGAATATCCTCAAAACCACCTGAATCCTTATCGACATCCTGAACAACCAATCCCACCCAAAACCAGATCAAGAGAACGACATGTCTTCTGCTCCCGATCCAGCCTCTACTGCAAAATGCACGCTTCCACAGGGGCAGCATAGCACAGCTCGAGGCACAGACTTCGATGGAACTGCCCGGCCATCTTCTTCATCACCAAAGCTTCAACCTCCAGAGAATGCCATCACCCCAGAAGTCGACCACAAGATTAGCGTGTCTGCCATTACCTACGGCATCAACACCCTTGACACAGTTTATCCGCCACCACAGGCCATACACTCCGCACAGAATGACAGCGAACATATTGAGGATATTTCCGAAGGAAATCCGGCACTGGTAACCCCATATGAAGAGCTGTTCGCCTCTGGAGGGTTCGTGTCCGCCAAACCATGGATCGATACGATTCTGCTCGCAATCTATGGTCCAACTATCACCCGTCTTGAGCGTACACCACAGAGAGACAGAGCCATAGTCGGTATTTACATGGACCACCTGTTGGAAAAGTACAGCAAATCCAGCGAAGACAATGAGAAGAAGCTTTTCGAATTCCTGAACTTCCACAGCCCTAAAGTCGATGATAATGTCATTGCTCACACAATACTCACGTTGACATCGGCGTACAACAGCGGACACGCTTGCTCAACGATTGTAGACGATAAAAACACTGAAGACACTATCAATCACCTAAGCAGACTCAGCATCAACAGCAATACGAACGAAGATGCACACAAGCCCACAACGACCGGTAGAGCCGTTGCTCCCCTCGTCGCGAACCTCCTCTCCGACATCACTAACTTTCAACTTCAACACAGCGGTGAGGCTTCAGAGGCAGCCTGGGACGCCCACTTCTGGCCGCTCCTGCTCAACAACGGCAAATATGCGCTTCTATATCCCTTGCTCGAAGGCATCGTTTGCCATCCACAAGTTCGAGACCTCGAACAAAGAAAGAAACATCCTAAGTCTTTCGCTACCACATATGGATTCCATCGACGGCAGATCCTCTTCCGGGAGTACATCGACATTGTCCTCACCATTGAAGACGGTGACTGCGATAAGACCAGCGGCCTGGTAGTAGAGTCTGAAGAAGAACGAGCGAGGATAGAACGCGTGTATCCTTCAGACGATCCAGCAATCGACATCAACGCCATTACAAACATGCGAGAACGCATGCTTGAGAGTGGCCAGTGGAGGATCAATCCCTGGTACCTTGGTCGGAACTACTGCCCTGACCCGTCTTGCCCCTTCATCCCTCCCCTCCTAAGAGAATTCTTAGAGGAAATCGATAAATTCGGGTTTGCGTATGGTTTCTACGCATCTTCTGAAGAATGGAACACACAATTCCGACCGTTGCTGTTTGGCGGCAAGTACGATGATGTCCGAAAATGGATGGATGTTACTATCTGCCATAACCCGGATCTGGTCAGCGTTGTCTGGGTGCCAAGTGAGGTGACCGGAAATCAGTACACAGGGTTCAAGAGGAGCAAGTACCTTATGGGACGGTACATGGAAGCCATATTCTGGAGAAATGGATGTGAAGCGGATGGTGAGCCGAACGATGAACAAAGTGAGGAGCAGAAGGCGCGGTTGCGAGAGCTGTTTGATATTTCGAATCCGGTTGTGGATGGGGAGGCAATTGACGCGGTGCGAGAGCTGTTTGATGTTTCGAATCCGGTTATGGATGGGGAGGCAAGTGAGAGAGCCCCTCGTTGAGTATGGATGTTGGAAAACGGAGAGCTAGTTGAGCAGACAGGAGAGCTGTCAGGCAACGTGAGCTTTTATTGCTGAGTACGATAGCAGTTCGATCGACGGATGGTTTAGTACTGGGATTAGCTACCTAACTGGGAGTTATCTGTCACCTTACGAGCGTCGCAAGCACTGCAATACGACAAATCGTGGCCTGATCCGCAGTGTATTTAGCTGTGCTCATGAGCCCCCAATAGCAACCGCACAACAGCAGACCTACTTTGCGATACTAGAACCTGTAACAGCCTGTTGACCGCAGCAACTTCATCTTCCGACAACGCACCCGCGACCCTCATAGCAATCCCAAAGATGCCAATGCTGCTAGCCATAAGATGTGCTCCGGGGACAACCCATCAGACGTTCCACATCAACCTTGAGTACTGAACTAGTGTCTGGTTGCACATTTTTACCACCATCTACCAAGGGTTTGCTCACAACTTCCGCGTCCGTCAATCTATGGAGGTCGCGCTGGTATCATGTTGTGCCTGTACCCTCTGCAATCGAGCATCGAGCCTGGCTCAATCACCCGACAGTCGCTGCTTGTTGATATTGTCGTGCTCATTTTGGCCGATACTGTGTGATACCTCATTCTAATGCTTAGAGTGACTGCAGATATACAAGAAACTTGTACAAAGCTGAAGGGCTAGGTGAGAGCTCCCTAGGGTTAGAGCGGCTTATGTAGTCACGCTGGTGCTTATCTAGATCTCAGGCCTTAGCAGCCTGCAACATCAGGCATCAACGGGTTTGCGGAGAATGTTCTCACGTCGAGAAAATTCCCTGCTGATTTAGCCTGGGTGACTTTGCGACACCTGAAGTATCAAGTGCTTCGTATGTATTAATTAGAGTCCAACAGCAAAGAACAATGCCTCATGGTCGCCCTGCGAAGCGGCGCAGGCTAACACCGCCCGTCGATGACAGCAAGCCCGACGAGACTATCCAGTCGAAGGATCTCTTTCACCGGGCAGCAGACTGGGACCTGGAGCAGGATTATGAGACCAGGTCAAGGCAGAAGAGGCTTAAGGAGAGTAACAGACTTCCTACCAAGGATGTCGAAGGCCGGCTTGAAGAAGCAGCACATACACGAGATCAAGATTTTGCACGCGACTCGGACAGCTTCCTCGGATCTGACAGTGAAGATGCCGAGAACGACATTGAGACACCAGCGACCGATGCATTCGAGTCGGCACCTGCCATTCCGCTGAAGCAGCAGTTAGTTCAGGCGCAAGAAGAAATAGCGCGCCTAGCTGGCTTGATTAATGAAGATCCAGAGGAACATGCAGGCTCGTTCAAGAAGCTGTCCCAACTGGCAGGGGAGAGCGCCCATCCGAGCATCAAGAAGCTGGCTCTAGCGTCGCAAGCAGCAGTATACAAAGATACCGTGCCCGGTTATCGTATTCGAGCCTACAAGGACGAAGAGCTGGGGACAAAAGTGTCGAAAGATGTCAGGAGAACGAGACAGTACGAGCATTCTTTAGTCACAAACTACCAGAGTTACGTTCGACAGCTGGTTGGTATCTGCAAAGGAAGGAACAAGGCAGACGGACAGCTCAAGTCGACCGCCCTGAGTTGTGTCTGCTCTCTGCTTTTAGCAGTACCACATTTCAACTTCAGGACCGAACTTTTGGGCGTGGTAGTTCAGGAGCTGGGCAGGAAGGATTCAATGATACACTTCCAGAAGTGCATACAGACTATGGAGAAGTTCTTCGACGAAGACGAAGATGGTGGTCCTGCGCTCGAGGCGGTCAGTCTGTTATCGAAGATGATGAAGGGGAAGGACTACGATATCCGAGAGGAAGTGCTCAACACCTTCTTCCACTTGCGGCTACTGTCTGAGCTGTCTGTTAAGTCTTCTACGAATAGGACAGATAAGCCGGAAGACGTGTCGAATCTTCATGGCAAAAGAGCTAAAAAGGAGAAATTCGAGCACCGGTCCAAAAAAGACCGGAAACTGGCCAAGGAGCGGAAAGCAGTCGCAAAAGAAATGAGCGAGGCGGATGCTGCAGTGGACTATGAAGCTCGTGAAAAGATGCAATCAGAGACACTGAAAATCGTGTTCGTGACCTATTTTCGCATTCTGAAGGCACGAGTACCACATCTGATCGGTGCAGTGCTGGAGGGACTTGCCAAATTCGCTCACTTGATAAATCAAGACTTTTTTGGTGACATCCTCGAAGCTCTGAAGGACATCATCAACCAAACAGAAGCAGCCGAAGCTGATGATGACGCTGAAGATAGCACGGATGTCAACGGTGAGAGAGATCGCATGCGCGAAAGTCTACTCGCGACGCAGACTGCCTTCACACTGCTCTCACAGCAGGACGCTGCGAAGTCTGCCTCCGCTCTGCATCTCGACCTTTCGTTCTTCACCTCGCACGTGTATAAGAAGTTGTACGCTGGAAGTACCGATGCGGACATTGAGCTGGGTCCGAAGTCGATGCACTTACCAGACCCTCATGCCCTACGGCTCAGTAAGAGGGACAACAAAGTCAACGTGTCAACACCTGTGCTGCTACTAACTCGAGCTCTGAGCGCAATCCTACTGACACCGTCATCGCCGCCTACCACGCAAGTTGTGGCAGCATTCTACAAGAGGTTACTCACAGCAACTCTACACACACCCGAAAAGTCGACCAAGGCACTTCTTACGTTAATGGGCAGAATTGTAGACAGGCATGGACGCAGATTGGAGGCTCTGTGGTATAGCGATGAAAGAAAAGGTGACGGCGTGTTCAAGGCCGAAGCCGAGACTGTGGAAGGCACGAACATCTTCGCTGTTGGTAGCGGGGTCTGGGAGGAGGAACTGTTGAGGCATCATTATGTTCCTGAGGTCAGTGAGCAGGTCAGAGCTCTTGATAAAGTCATAAGTGGCCTAGGTAAGTAGTTGGGAGAGCGAGCACCAATTCCCAATGCCTCATCTCTATGTCCTAGCGGTCTCATCTCATTGTTCCTTTTTGCCTTATATCACGTGCTTCAAAGTTTTCGTTGGGAAGCTACAAGGGTGGCACAACAGCGCTTTCCGACTTTTTGTGCTCGGCAAGACCACCCATTCTCACAGTTCGCAAATCCATTTTTCACAGATTATGTTTAAGTCAACTAAAACCGCAGGTCCCAAAGCTGAAACACATTTATCATTGCGTTAACACTTCTACTAAGGGATCCGCTGACAGCCTTAAAATGGTTTTAACAACAATCCGGCTGAACAGGGACGACCTGTCGCCTCCAGTTTTCTTGGCCGGAACTTTCACAGAATGGCAACCTAGTTTGGAGATGGAGCATGAAGTTGCGGGCGACCAGTCGGGGGGTCGGAACCACTTTTACAAACTGGTCGAAATGAGCGCTGGCACGCACCAATACAAATTCAGACTCGGGTATGGTGATTGGTGGATCGTTGACGACTCCACTACCAAAGGTATGCAGCAAGACATAATAGTATACAAGGGAACTCCATCTGAACATACACAGTGACCGACGACCTCGGAAATGTCAACAATATTATCAAGATCGAAGAACCGGCGAGAGCAGAATCCACTGGCGAGGGGCCGAACACCAGCGCGACCACAGTGGAAGAGGTACGGAAGGATCAAGTGAGCAGGAAGCCTGAATCGATTACTGCAGCGTCTCTGGCGTCCCCTTCACTCGACACCACGCCAGCAGAGACACAGTCAGTCGCCAGCACAGATCCGATTATAGACAGCAGCATGGTAGACACTGGAACAACGACACCGCTTCAGGGCGACCAGATTGATCCGACCAAATCTCAGCCTCCGGTAACCCACAAAGCACAGGCACAGCAGGGCAGCCCTGCAGCTGACATAGCCAAAAATGACAATCCCGACGACCACCGACCCCGCAGTCTCTGGGCCATGCTGTTGGGCTGCTGTTCGAGACAGTAAGAATCACTCGTCGCATCCTGAGGAAAAGGGCTAATGCTCGATAGAACAACCATCGGCCTTGCCGTAGTAGCGGTTGGCGTCGTCGTGTATCAAATACAATATCGTCAGTCGTAGGAGTACCGTGGTTGGGATCTAGCTTTAATTCAATAATAAGTATTGTCTCCATAATGCGGTTTTTATTGGTGCTGCCCGACTGCCCTGGCGAGGCGACAGCCAGCTCCACAATTGTCTACGTGCAAGTTCTAGTGCAGTCCTCTACAAAGCGACATAAGCCAGGCATGATGTACCCCGATATATACTGCTATTGAGGTTAGCTCTGTGATATCCATAAGTAAGAGAGGGTGACTACGGCCGGTGGCAATTTTGACCGAGACAAACTGGCGGTTTCACTGAAATGGTCTACGGTTGCACGCCGTGCCACTTCACGCACTTTCGCCCAGCTTGTTAACCACTTCGTCGTTGATCAAAACCGTGCAACTGTGCCGAACAATTCGCAACACCTTCCTTCATAGACTGTGCATCGAAAGCATAGCCGTGTGATCGAACATGTCTACACCTGCAAGACGAACTCGAACAGGATGCAAGACTTGTCGGCAACGAAAGCTAAAATGTGACGAGGTTTGTCGGCCATGGTGCTCACACTGCCTGGAATTGTATACTGACGAGCCGTAGACCCAACCAATCTGCGGCCAATGTCGCAAATCAAATCGAGAATGCCAACCAAGCGAAGGTAGGACTCTGTTCATGGTCACCGATGCCATGTCGTACTGACCTCGAGCAGGTATCGCTTTCCGTCATGCTCAGAACCCTGGCTTCTCCGGCGAAGGAGGAGGTAGCGACCTCTCCAGTTTCTACAAGTACCGCCAGAAGTTCAATAACACCTACTTCCTTCCAGTACCCAAGGAGCGTAAGTCTTCTCAGCCAAGCTTGACCAACAGTTTGCTAATGACGATGCAGTAAGCTTCGTCCACATCTCCGACCCATACGCAGACGAGCCTCATCCGCAACCTCCTCCGCAACCACAGCAACCGCAACAGCAACCGCAACCGCAGCAGCCACAATTCCCTCCGCCTCCGACTAGCCCTCAGTATGTCGATGTCGCTGCGACTTCGTTGAAAGCTATGATAGACCCGAGTCTTGAGCAAATTACCAATGTGCCTGATCAGGAGGCAGTCCATCCGGGGTTGAGAGAAGAGGCAGCACCAATTTCAGGGAGTGACGCGGCAGACACTGATCACCTCAATGAAGCGATCAGACAGGCATTACAGAATGTGGGTGAGCCGGTCAAAGATGAGTTCGGGACAGCAGGCTAGGGACCTGCCACGACCGAGGTTTCGGGTATATGGGATGCCAGTGCCAATGCAGACGAGCTGCAACACAATCAGAATGGACTAAGATACCCTCCATGAATGGCGTTGGTCGGTTTTGCAGGTTTATTTTTACATACTGTGAGTGAGCATAATCGGTCACATCACGAGTGTTTGCTTAAGCGGCATGCTCTGCGAGCTGAAAGACTTGACGGAGCCTCACATCATCCATCGCTCCAGTATACTGGGTGCAAAGGATCCTGAGAAGATGGAGCGGGGACCAACAGGACCGTCAATCGACCTCAGCGTCCCGCAACCGATCATTATCCCTCATCAACGACGACCGAAGCAGCCATCACAGCCTCAGCAACAGTTTGAGCACCACCAGCTAAGCGAGCGAGACTTCAGCCTTATGCCACAGAGGAGAACGATGCTGGCAATGACATCTGAAGCCCCTTGTGTACTCTTCGGACGATCCTGAGCTGAGACTCTCCGCCAACTTGACTTGGTGTAAAATTACCTAGAAGCCACAGCGTCATTGCTCCCACAATCAGCGACAGCAGTCAGCAGACCCACTTCCTCGGCGACGTGCGCTCGTATTTTGCGACAACTACGGCCTAATAACCTAGGTGGACGACAACGGAAATACCAGTAGAATAATGAGGACGGTGGACAAGAAAATACATGCAAGCCAATTTCCCCAACCACATCTGATCTTTAACTTTCCAGATGCACGATTGGGCGAAGATCCTCGCAACGCGTGTGCGAAAGCGAAGTGTATGATGCACTGTGATACGCTAAATCGCCCGAAGCAGAGGAACCTTGTCAGTGGTAGCCGGCCCTAAACCCTGGTGAGTAAGGTGGTCGTTCACAGATCTGGACGTGATTCCTCGCATATCCAGCCTCTGTGATCGCGGTGAATAATAGATAGCTGATCGTTCGCTACTCCGGACCTCACACTCCAAGCTCCAACCACTTTGATGTCTCCAGCCTCAGTCTGCTGCACGCTTGCCCGGCTGGCAACGAACAAAGTGGGGAGCTCTTAGATTCGTACCCATCGACGTCACCTACTAGCTGCGTAAATGAACCCATTTTGGTGGACGCCACTTGCCCTCTTACCTGCCGCGTTGGTACCCAGTCATCTGGGCATTTTTTGGCAGAAGAAATGATGGATGTCACTGCGTGAGTAATCTTCCGATCCTACCACCAATACGGTAGATTCGGGCTTGGACAAAGGTAAAGCGAACAGCTCGTGATGAAGATAATTCCATAGCCTCCCTCCTGGAAGAAATTGACATGAGCACCTGATCCGTCCTACGACTACATTTCGATCTCTGTCTTGCTTGTCGCACATCTTTCGCTCGCTACCTTTGCCTAGACGTTGGCCAGCAGTAGTGCAACCTGAGGTCTGGGAGACTGGAACCCATCTGCTGCTGCGCCACCCAACCATCATGGTCCACGGTGACTTTGACTAGTCGACAGATTTGCCCGCGCCGATCCGGATCTTACATTACACAAATTCAAGTTGCGACCACCTTGTGCAAGAACGATCGTTTCAAAGGCTCGTAACAGCCGCAACACAGCAGGCACGTCCACGTCCGTTCAATCCTCCAGCCCAAAATGGGTCGGCTTCGAAACTTGTCCGCAAGTTTCAAAGCAGCAGCATTCCCTTCTGCAAGTTCAACTTCGGTCAATCGCTACAGCACGGCTTCCCCAGATGCTCCCTCCGATAGAACGCCTGAGAACAAGGAAGAGTCACCAATAGTTCGAGAAGCCTCATCCACCTCGATACCTGAATCTTCCTCAGCAGCTCGACCGAATTCCATGATCTACACGCCCCCTACAATTGGCCCCGCGGCGAATGAAGAGATTGAAGAGTTGAAGCCTGTCTTCAGGTACGAGCGACTGAAGTCATAGCTTAGACCGAATACTGATAGGCGGGCAGCTACCTCTCGAGCCACGCGAACAAACTTTACCAAGAGGGTGCGAAACAATATATGCATCGCTAGTGGACTAGGCTAACTTTCCAAGGATACTTCCTCAAACTCGACGATCTGGACACAAGTCAGCTCCCCACCAACATCCGCAGGAAGACAGTCGCTGACGCAGTGTAGATGGAAAGCCCAATCCGAACCGCGTATGGACCGAATGCTTTGCCCAGCTTGTTGGCACAGTGCTATCATTCTGGGACGCTGAAGCACTCGATGCAGCTGGCCAAGATGGGGAAGTCGCGCCCTCCTTCATCAACCTTGCAGATGCTTCAATCAAGATGGTACGTGCTACGATTACCCAGTAACACTATTCTAACGGCTACCAGATCGAGACGTTGCCTACTCGAAATCAAGAAGTTCAGCCCCTTCAGAATGTCCTGTCAGTATCGACCGCTGGCAAGAACCGATACCTCCTCCATTTTAATTCGCTACACTCGCTCACGCAATGGACCGCTGGCATCCGGCTCGCTATGTTTGAAAACGCCTCGCTTCATGAACTCTACACTGGCTCCCTGATAGCTGGCAAAGGGAGACACCTCAACAGCATAAACCAGATCATGACCAAGAACAAGTTCAGAATTGAAGATTGGGCAAGAGTCAGGTTTGGCGCGGGGACGCCCTGGCGACGCTGCTGGTGCGTAATCGAGCCTCCGGATGACAAGGAGTGGCAGAAATCACAGAAGAAACTCGGCAAGAAATCGGCTTACGAGAAGGCCAGCCAGCCCAAAGGCGACATCAAGTTCTATGACACCAAGAAGATCAAGAAAGCTCAGCCAATCGCCACAATCACAGATGCATATGCAGCCTATGCCATCTACCCTCAGTCGAAACCTCTGATCAACGAATCAACCCTTGTCAAGCTCGAAGGAAAGATAACAATTCATTCTCAGCCAGAGTCCAAGACGGAAGGATTTGTATTCGTCATGCCAGAAGTGCATCCAGCCGTGTCTGGCTTCGAGATGATGCTGAGATGGCTGCTTCCCGTCTATGACACATTTTCACTCTATGGACGGCCGAATAGGCTCGTTCCAGACACGAGTGACACAAAATCTTTGATGTTCGCTATGCCGAAAGAGCGGCGTTATGGATACCTCGATATTATGGATATCGCGTCTCTGATCCATACCGAAGGCAGCGACAAATGGTCCGAGCGAGAGTGGCGCAAGACGATGAAAGAAGCTGTTGCGCGAAGGATGTCCATGCAGACCCCGAGCCGATCGAGCAACATTGAGCGGGTCAGAAACACCACGAATCCGCAACAAGGCATTCAGTTTTCCGACAGTGCCTCCTTGCATTCCAACCAGTCATCTCACAGGCGTAACATGTCCACCGACGTTGTCTTTGAAACGCCCAAGAAAACACGTACTGCACCACCACAAATTGCAGGCAGTCACTACCACGCCCGGTCTGCCTCGGAGAATTTTAGCCATTCACCTCAAAAGATGCGTGAACCTGGAATGAGAGAGTACAAGCCATCAATGCTGTCTGAAGAGCGAAACACGGAAGATAACTTCTACCCGCCTCAACAGGGTCAGATGCTCGTACCGCACGAGCCACGCAAACCGTTGAAACCTCGCATAAATGAGGCAGGCTACATGGATAGCGCCAACAGCTCAGACAGCGACATGCAGGGGCACATCGACCCTGAAGAAGTAGAGCACGACATGATTGAGCAGAAGCCAGTTCAGCCAGTGGTTGCACCACCAGAGTTCCAGCATCAGCCAAATGAACAACCAAGGAGAAGGCCGACTGATAGGCCAGACATGAGAAGAGAGAAGAGCCGGATGTCTGACGCAACTCTAGCTCAATTGAACCCGAGAGTGCTGGAAGAGCTTAGACGGGAGGAGGCAGCCCGAAATTCTGGGATGCAGGGGGGACCCGCCGCTTCGGCAGCCGCTTACGCATGGGGCCAAAACCGGCAGGATCCCGGCCAGAACATGAGCCAAATACAAAACCGTGGGGTAGGAGAAACTGAAACCCCTGCAGATACGAATGGAACCTTGACTAACCCTCAACGACCAGCAGTGGTAACGAATCCTTCCTCAACATCACAAACAACACAGAGCTCAATCAAGAGAAAGCCTGTAGCAACCACTGCCCGTGCCGCCACAGACAGCGACGCCAATAGCCTTGCAAGGCCTGTCTTGGATCGAAACATCTCCTCCACGTCGAATTATTCCATGCCCCCACACGATCGAGATTCTTCGCCTGATTACGCCAGCCGTCCTTCTCAGGAGCAGCCTAGGGGCATGGCCAAGGAAAGGGTAAGAGGTGGGACAAGAAAGGTGATCGGTGATCCGGATGTCCAGGCAGCCCCAACCGCAGACAACATTCACATCGATTTCGGCCAAACCCTGCGCTTGACTCCAGACAATAGCAGACCAAGCACGGCTGGTGGCAGACGGTCGCCGTTCGACTCGTTAGGGAGGTCCGACTCAGCCAGCGGGCGCAGATCGCCTTTCGATTCACTGGGGCTACCTTCCACAGGGCGAAAGTCCCCTCTCAATCCCTTCGTCTCTCCATCACCAGCTCGAACTCCTGAAAAGGAGAGCCCCACGCCTCCACGTCCATCCCATTCTCGATCACAATCCTATGCATGGCACCCAGGTACGCAATTAAAAGATGGGAACGATCCGCTCACGCCAGAAGAGTTTGTACAACAGCGGGCCACAATGGCAATGAGGCCACAGGGCTACGTGCCGCATAGGACCATGTCATCTGGAAGGATCGAGCAGATGAGGACTGATCAACATTCCCGACCAGCAAGTCCTAATTCTCCTTCTCCCACTCGCCGCAAGCTTCAGAAACGGAACCCCTCCTCAAGAAATACCTCCGGTGCCTCGATTGATTACTCGACCCATCTCTCTGCCCGCGAGCAAGAACACGTTGCCAAAATGACCGGTGGTCCTCTTATCAGTAGTGTCAACAGCCGCAGTCGGACACCTGACCCCAACGTCGGACTGATTGGTGCAATAGGAGCACGCGAGCAAGAAAAGAAGGACATCAAAGAGGGTCTGCAGGGTCGCATGGTGCAAGCCGCCATAGATCAAAGGCAAAGGGACGCAAGAACCCAGGCGCAAGCAGAACAGCGGAGGCAGAGTCAGTATATGGCGCAACAGCAGCAGAACCCCTATGCTTATCCAGTAACGTCAGACTCCGCAGCACAAAATATGTCGTTTGCTCGTCAGGCCTACTGGCAGGCCGTGCAGCAGACGCCGCCACCACAACCGCAGGCCCAAGGATACATTCAAACGGGATACCAGCAGCAGGCTCAACAAGCTCCTCAGTCGATGTATGGAATGCAGCAGAGCCAGCAATCAACATATGGCCCGCAGTCAAGGCAGTCGATATACGGGGCGCAACAGCAAGACCCAAGGCCAGTACCCGGCAGGAATCCTTCGCAGGAGCAGCAAGGGTTCTCTGCTCAAACCATCCCGATGCACCAAAGACCGCAGAGTTCGTACAGCAACTACGGGGGGTTCTATACGCCACAGGGGCAGTAAGGAGGCTATTGTACAACATCTGTTTGGGAATTAGACTATGCATAGCGAAGCAGGATCATGGTTACCTTAAACAAAATACTACGTACACTAAGACACTAATGAGCGACATGATTAGTAATGGAATGTGTTATTCCCCTGCCTGTGAAGAAGGGTTTGACTAGCCTTGCAGCTGGCAAACAACACTACATACTCCTGGCGTTCTTCTGACTTCTTGCCATGCGCGGCCTTCGATACCGCGATACGTGGTGGTAGTCTCAATCGTTGGTGCCCACAGTGTAAGTGACGGAAGAATCTATACAGAATCGGACATCGACCACGAAAGATAGCCTTGTTCTAGACACAGCTGGGCAGATGAACCTCAAGATACATGACATTGCAAGCGCGCCTCCTTCTGTGTACTGTCTTACGCCTGGCACGAATCGCTGGTCATCAGCTGGGGCGACCAGTTGAGATCAGTACTGGCGATAGAGCCTGGCAGAGGTCCCTTTCCCGGCGGTTCGTGTTCACTCTTTCAGGTAGGCATTTGTTCAGTCACTTGAGACATCGAAGCTAGAGTGTAGTAAGCGTAACAGTCTTTCTCCTTCATAGCTTTGTGTGGACGGCAGCACCGACCTCTCACAGTGAAGTCAGAATTCCACGAACACAGCTTGATACTGCACCTGTGGAAATGATGCACGGACGACGAGACGCGGAAGAGTGTCCTTTCCTTTATCGCCAATTTGTGTTTGTGATCGATGCATTGGCCAACAGGCGACGTTTTAGAGCCTCAGTACCGCCCAGTAAAGCATACGGCTTAGGACGCGTAGAGCGGTTCGACGAACAATACTCTGGAAAGGAGAGCACACCGCTGTCCTGCGTGCGACCCCAGTCCACTGACCCCATGTCACAGAGGTGGAAGCCATGTTCAGCACAGTATCAGCCGCGGTACGGTCTAGCATCTGTGACACGAGGTGTGATGAGGCCTCTCGTTTCCTTTGTCTTGGTCTGAATGCCCTTTAGGATGCTATACATGGTGGTCAGGGTCGGACAGGGCACACCCAGCCTTTGGGCTTCTCGCATAGGCTCCCCAACAATGTTCTCGAATTCGATGAAGTTGCCTTTCCCTGCATCTTGGCCCATACTCGGCATGAACCAGGAGTCAAGCTTGTCAATCGTGATTAGCTTCATGACGAGATCTTCTGAGAGATGAACCCCGTCGGCAGCGGCGATAGCCGCTATCTCCCGCATGATTGGCGCCACCAGATCATCAATAACATGCTTATACACCCGCATCCGAGTCACATCCATGCCCAGCACTGCAGAGACGGGATTGTACGACGAATTGTATAGCAGCTTCTTCCACCTGGTATACCTCACGTTATCGTCGTATCGACAGTCCACTCTACCACAAGCATTGTACGCTTCGACAAACCTTCGAGCACGTTGCTCATCGCGCAATCTCAGCTCGTCGCCCTTACCTTCGGCCTCAAAGACGCCAAGCTTGCAGATGTCAGGCTCATTGTGCAGGACGATACCAGGAGCAGTCTCACTCGCACCTATCATCTGAATACCTGATAAGATTGTGTTATTCGGAAATGCTTCAAGCAGAGGCTTCTCGATATTCAGACCATTCTGCATTAACACGATGGTGCATAGATCGGATGTCACGGCCGGTCTGATGAGTGTGGAGACCGTAGGAGGCACGTCCGGGATGTTCTTCGTGGTGACAACAATAAAGTCATAGTGTTGCATGTCCGTTTCGGTGGGATCTGAGATGGTTGTACGGATTCTGCTCGGCAGCCAGCCATTGCGTTGGCCATGGTCGATGGAGTCTATCGAAAAGCCTGACTTCATTACCGCATCGTAGTTTGACCGCAAGACCATGGTGACCTTAGCACGTCCACCAGCTTCCAGAGCGTAAGCGGCCATGGTTCCCACCGCTCCACCACCAAGGACCAGGACGTTGGCCTTGTCTTCTGCTTGTGCAATAGTCATGTTCGTCTGGGTCCTTTGCCAGTTTGCATCCGTCGTATAAGGGCGAAAGGACTGTGTAGTGGTGCGTGTGGGGTGAGGTAGTCCCGATGTGACCCGGCCATTGTGCTCAATCTTGGCAGTCAGATCTAGGGGAACAGACCTGATGCTACGGACAAGACACAAAAGTCTGGCCGCCCTTCTAATCGAAGAGCACATGCCATCCGTATTCCTACTGCGTATTCTGCGGAATGAGCCCACGAGACTGGAGGACAAGTGAGCTCAACAGACAAGCTGGATACGACAACGCCAGCCGAGGCCAGCGAGGATGATAGTTGCCTAAGGCGACAAGAGTGGGTCGCTCCGATGGGGGACTCAGTAACCGGCTAAACAGCGGCTTCTCCGCAGTTTGTTTTCGAAAAAAGTCGTTGCTTGACAGTCGCGATCTATGCAGATGGATCTACGACTAGCACATACTGAACTCTCCACGACATCCCTCGCCTGTTGCGATCGCTAAGATGAGGGCACTCACAGAAACAGAGACCCAGACTCTTTTCAAGAAACTTGCGAATTACACCGGCCGGTCCCTGACCCAACTCATCGCCCCAGACACCTCCGAGGACAACGAGTCCAACGACAGATATGTCTTTCGTCTTCACGAATCCCGCGTCTATTACGTCCGTCTCTCCCTCGCCAACCTCGCCACTTCGGTTGCCCGCGACAACCTTCTCAGTCTAGGCACCTGTATTGGCAAATTCACCAAGACAGGGAAGTTCCGCCTACACATCACGTCCCTCGACATCATCGCTCCCCATGCAAGATACAAGCTTTGGGTCAAGCAGAATGGCGAGATGCCCTTCTTGTACGGTGGTAATGTAGTCAAGGCACATGTGGGACGATGGAGCGAGGATTGTCCCGAGCATAGTGGCGTTGTGGTGCTGAGTATGGATGACACGCCGTTAGGCTTTGGCGTCACGGCAAGGAGCACGGCCGAAGCGAGAAAGCTGGATCCTACCGCTGTCGTGTGTTTCCGGCAGGGTGATGTTGGAGAGTATCTGAGAGAGGAGGATACACTGTTTACAACTTGAAAGCGGCTGCATACGATGTGCGGCGTGAAGGACGACCATGCGCCACCTAACGGCTAATCATGGACATCTTGACATGGCAAGTGGTCTTTCTGCAGAGCACAAAACCTCGCAATATCGATAGGACCAACACCCTTATCGAACCGCGGAGCACAAGTCCAACCAACGACCCAAGTGGCACTACCCACTGAAGCTATTCCACGGGTGTGTATCAACAGGCGGAAGTAATGTGGAAGCATCTAGTTGAACAGTATCAAGAAGGGCACGCCGATAGATGTCAGGACGGCTGTGAAGAGCAGCAATAGCAACTGCAGGACGTAGTGAGGCAGCGACTTGGGGCTGTGACTGTCACTGTACTCACAAACAGTCCTCTGACGAGCTCCAGGAGATTCACAGCCACGCATTGTCGCTGGCAAGTGCGGGAAGGACGATCAACATCACGAGTCGCGGTAGCAGATTATACACAAGCGCACTGGGACATACCAGCCGTCGGAAGGACACCGACAGAAGATCCGGGCCCTCCATATCCTTTTCTAAGCCCACAATGTACAACTGCCACTGCCCACTCCTCTGCCACCGTCCCGAATCCCTCAATGGACGCCGACTTCTCTCTAGGCGAACCAATGTCGTCAGCTTGCCCCACGGCTTGTAAAGCAATTTCTTGAAGTCCTTGGTCGAGCATCCTTTTCCAGCCGCTCTTCTCCTGCCCTTGTCTCTCCGCCGACTCTACAGACGCCTCCCACCCACTTACTTGCGCACCTTCCACCGCCATCTTGCCAATTGATCCAATCAACCATTGCCAGACACCGTCGACCTTCCCAACAAGACTAGCCTGTGAGAGCTCTGTGATCTTGGAGACGCGGTTCTTGATAGCGTCATATTCATCCGTCCACCATATCGAATTTAAACACGGCTTCTCGTCTTTTGGAGTCACAAGCGTCGCAGCGCCGGAGCAGCTGATCGCATAGGCACGGCTGGTTACCCTGAAGACGCTTCTCAGGTGTCCATTTCCATACCATTGGCTTGCAGGATAGAGCGATTTATCAAACTGTCGCGGAGGATATACGTCGTAGATGGTCCGTTTGTCAAACTGCGTCGCAAACCGGATCGCGTTGTCTCTCTCCCCCGAAGTGTAGAAGACGCAGGTGTCCTTGGGTGGGGTCGAAGATAGGAGGCAGTCCTGTGCTAGCTCCAGAGCTGCGGGACTGGTCCAGTCGAAGGCGGAAGATGTTGAGTCTAGGATGAGATGGGTGCAGTCAGTCGTCGAGATTGGTATTGGGAGGGCTACGGGCAAATACGCAAGGACAAGGAACGTCCACATGATCGGTGGAACATGCGGAAGCTTCATGCTGTTCTTTCATGGACCCTCCGACTCACTTTTGCGCCCGAATCGCCATGGGCAATAGCACGTATTCATACAGATCTCCTTCATGGGAGTGCGGCGATCATCCAATACGCTGAGGTCGTTATAAATGTGCCCTCCTTCGTATCTCGTATAACCCCTGCTAAGGTCTTTTTGAAGCAGCGACATCTAAAGACTCGGACACCATCACCCAGCTGTACACACCGGCACGCTAGGAACTTAGCTATACACATTGGACTACAGATAGCTAGCACGGTACAATCCTGCATTTCAGTAGCGATTGATTGGTCTTTAGAGCCGAATTTAAGTTCCCTGCCGTCACGGTAATGGTGTTGGGGTCCATAAAGATACCGGGGGGGCCAAAAGCACAAGAAACTCTGGCCCGGCCTCAAGGCACTGCCACTTCATTTCAGGACACTGCCTAGTTATTGTGCTTAAAGTGGTGCTTTGAACGTCCGCGATAGCACGAGGCCGCAGGGCGGGTCGGAGATTGCTCCCTGGCGACCACGATGCGGGCTAGAGTTCGGGTCAAATACAAGGTATCCTTGCAGCAGAGTATTTCGACTTTCTACCTTGGCCACAAGGCAGAACCATGCGCCTCTCGAACACGCCAGAGCATCTATGGGTCTCAAAAGACTACGATCTCATTCTCTGATGACTTGCCAACGCCCGGAGATAACGCGACCATGGTCTGAGCCTACACCAATCCTAGCAACATCTCCTCGCCCGGCATGATGACGGTGCACTGACTTACATGCACGTGAACTCCTTCATACCGTACATTGACAGCCATGAACCTCAAGCCCTCGAATCCGCCAACAGCAACTCCGCAAAAGGCCCAGTGACAGCTTCGTCCAGCCCAACAGCCAGCAGATTACTCATCCTGACATTCACTGGGCTCTTCTTGTCAGTCAAGGCACTCCAAAGCTCGTCCTTCTTCTGAAATTCGATTTGGAAGTCGAGTACGTAAGCTTTCATTCGCTCTGTCTGGTCGATAATGCTTAGTTGAGGGTTCTTGCCTAGGTCGATCTTGATTTCTGCTTTGTTTTCCATGACCTGTGGTACTTTGACAACAAGACTTGGGACGCCGGGGTATTCCTCGATGGAGACCGAAGCGTCTTGTGTGATGTCTTTACCACCGACAGTCACTTTGAGATCCTGCGGTATCTCAGTGATGGCGACGAAGCGGAAGGACCAACTTCGTCCTGTAACATTTGCGGTCAAGGTGCCTTCATCCTGGTAGTATTGAATCAAGGCACCGCGCTCTTTGCCTTCGATCTGCTTCTTGGCTTCCTCGGAATCGTCTTCTGGTGCTTCAAGCACGCTTGCCTGTCCATTGCGGCCAACGCAAACATACACCTCAAATGCCTCAGGGTTCAGGCAGCCGTTCACGGGTGCAGAGGCTGCATCCAATACCACAATCGACCCTTCATGCATAAGAACAGGGTACTCGTGCAACTGCCTGTACATCACTACTTCTCTGTTCCCATCATACACAGTTCCAGTGTAGATGTCCACGTACCTACCCAAAGGCGGCAACCAAGCCCGCACGGCAGCCATGTTGCTCTGCTTGTCTCTTGGTTCAACGATTGGAGCAACAACCAGCTCGAAGCCGAAAAAGTACTCGTTCTTGTAGGCATATGCCTGACCATGCTCAGGGAAATGCCAGTACAAAGGCTGACAAATCGGCTCGCCTTGGCTGGAACCGGTCACGTTCAATGTGTGCAGGTACGGCACAAGACGGTGTCGGAAGCGCATGTAGTCGATAATGACCTTCTCCGATTCAGGTCTGTAGGACCATGGGTCTTTGCTGCCCCAAGGTGAATTGCTCGAATGTAGACGCATGATTGGACTGAAGACACCGTATTGGACCCAACGGGTGACGAGTTCGTCGTCTCGGGCGCCCCCCATGTGCCCGCCAATGTCATGAGACCACCAGCCATACCCGATGTTTGAAGCTGTATTGGTAAACTCCGGCTGGAAAGCGAGAGATGCCCAGCTTACTATACTGTCGCCGGAGAAGCCGACAGGGTATCTATGGCTGCCGGGGCCAGCAAAACGACTGAAGATGAGAGGTCGTTTCTCTGGCGCGCCTGTCGCGGCTGAGCTGGTGGCGCCGGCTTCTGGTGTTGCGTTGTCAAGGAAATGAAAGTGGTTCAGCATCCATAGTGGATCGACGTTCGGGATTCGTGAGAAGGTCCCTTGTTGCCAGTCAATCCACCAGAAGTCACAGGCTTGCTTCTCGATGTTGCGGTGGAGTATGCTCAGGTACGCTTCCATGAATTTCTTGTTGGTGGGATCAAAGGGAATAGGGTCCTTCTTGGAGGTATCATGGCCGATGAATTTTGCCATCTCTTCGTACGAGCTCTCGTGGTGATGCACGCCCCACGCTGGGTGGTCATTGAGAGTGATCTTGAGGTTACGGCTGTGCAGTTCTCGTCCAAATGACTCTGGGTCAGGGAAGTACTTGTCGTCCCAGGTGTAACCGGTCCATCCAGCGTGTGGCACACGAGGGTCATCAACGAGATGCCAATCCATGTCTATGACCGCTACCGAAAGTGGAACGCCCCCTTTGCGAAATTTATCCATGAGCTCGATGTACCCCTTCTGCGTGTAGGCGTAGTACCTACTCCACCAATTGCCCAATGCCCATCTTGGAAGCACTGGCTGATTTCCGGATAGCTGATATAGTGCTTTGACTGCGGCGCGATAGTCATGACCGTAGCCGAAGAGATAGCCATCTATCCTGTCGCCAGGCATACGTCGACTGACCCAGCCGGAGCCATCAAAAAGCATAGATTCTGAATCGTCGACGGCAGAATAGCCTTCCGTCGAGTTCACACCTCTGCCCATGTCGCAACGTCCGTCAACCTCGTCTAGCGTTCTGGCTGTGCCTCCTAGATTTCCCGGCCTTGTCTCATGGCCATATCGCCATTGGGCACCCCAATTTGTGATTTTAGCGCTAAAGCTAACCAGTAGCCCAGAGGGAGAGAATCTCTCCTTATCATAGCTGAGTTGAAAGTGGTCAGTGATAATCTCAAGGTCCTGGTCGCCTTCCTCGTAAACATGGAACTTGGGTACAGGAAAATCTCGATTGATGGCAAAGATGGATGCTCGGTCCTCGAACTTGCCGTCTGCTGCCCATTCGTATCGGATCAGGCGGTCTGTCAAGATCGTGAAGCGATAGTTCGGTCCCTGCACTATGGCAGCCTTATTCGCCAGAGGTTTGGTCTCAAATTTGTAGTCTTTCATGCTGTGTTTCTCGGTGCTGGCATCTGGCAATTCTGCTCTTCTGCTATAGTCAGTAGTGCTGAGTGTTCGAAGGAAAATGTGAGTCCAATCGATGGAGTGCTCCCTGATATGGAATCGGCTACTCGTACAAATCAATCTATTGCTCACCGTCAATCCGACCCTGTACATCGAAACCGCTCTGCGCTTCAATGCTCGCTTAAATTCACTGATGGGCTCGACTGAGCTTGGTACATGACTCCAGTGCAGGAGCTGATGGAAGCTTCATAACGGTCTCGAACCCTATCCCATTGGATAGGATTTCTAGAAAGTCGATCAGCCCGTCATGTCTCTAGGCTAGATATGCGTGTGATGTCAGACCAAGCGCTGGGGGTCAGTCGTCGGCAAAGTAGCTCCATACGGACCTCTATTTCCTGATGTAGAACAACAACCGTGCTGCGCCAAAAGAACTTCAAGCACAGGTCTTTCAGCAGTATTGGCAGAATGGAAACATATCGACAGGGAAAAGGTCATGTTATATTGAGCAGCCCACTTCTCTATAGAACTCGGGTCTAGGTAATGTGACTATCCGATGCTCACACCACAGCAGTGCTTGCAGCGTTGCAACGGTCCTGTAGCACGGGTATACTATCTATGATGTTGTGAAGCCACCGCCATTGCAGTGGATCGTCTGACCGGAGACCATACTGCTATCTGAGCTAGCTAAGAACACCACACATGTGGCTATTTCACTTGGCTGACCTGGTCGGCCCATTGGTGATGTGAATGATTCTTGGGCGTCCTTGTCCATGGTAGAAGGGATCAACGGTGTCCAGACAGGTCCCGGTGCAACAGCGTTGACTCGAATGCCAGTCGCGATCTTCTGGTTGGCCAGACCACGAGTGAAGGAGACTATGGCGCCCTTGGTCGAAGTGTAGTCGAGCAAATCTGGTCGACCGATGTAAGCGTTGATAGAAGCATTGTTAATGATGGTGTCGCCAGCCTCCATCTGAGGTAACAGCAGCTTTGATAGGTAGAAAAAGGGGTGGATATTTGTGTCGAAAGTCTTGTGCCATTGCTCGATGGGCAGTTCCTCTATGCTCTTCTGGACCATCTGGAAGGCAGCATTGTTGAATAGGATGTTGACCTTGCCCATCTTCTCTTTGGCGAAATTGGCGACCTCCTTGCACTTCTCTAATTCCCTGAGATCGGCAGCGATAGTATAGCACTTGCCACCGTGTTCCTCGACCTTCTTCTTCGTGTCCTGAGCGTCTTTCTCCTCCTCTGGCAAATAGGCGATCGTGCAGTCGGCGCCCTCCATCGAGAACAAAATAGCAGTGGCTCTCCCAATGCCGGAGTCACCACCTGTAATCAACGCCTTCTTGCCTTGGAGTTTGCCGGCTGCTTTGTACTGCTGATATCCGCCTTTGCCGTCGGGCAGGTCGGCATCAGCGGGCGCGATGGGCATCTCTGATTGACGGCCGGGCGCTTCTTGAAAGGTGACAGGTACTGTATGGCCTTCATGAACTGTCAGTAGACGACTCTCCAGACATTTGCACATCAGTCTTACCTGATTGGAATTGTGTTTCAGTCCCAGACTGTTGTTTCATGTTGTTCTGGTCGTTATCCATCTTGAATGATGTGATGTAACTGACTTGGTGGGGATTGGGTGAGTTGACACTTCAATGGTAAATCTGGAGGATTGGGTTTTAACACTGCTTCTTGCTTGATATCTGAGGGAGCGTTATAAGGGCAGGTCCGACCTGTTCAACAATATCGACAATCGCGAGCATGATGTCACACACTCAATCTGACGTTTCGCATGAATCTCTCTGGAATTTTTTTGCGGAAAAGGTGCCCGTTTGCAACTTGGAGTGAGCTCATTATTGGCTCATGCTTGCTCATACCTGCATGAGCTCTGTGCTGGGAGGCTGAGCTGGGATCATAATGTTGAGGTGCGCTCTCAAACGGGATATGACAGGAGAAACCCCGGACTGGTCACTTCAAGCAGTCCCGGACATGGCTGATGGTCTTGGTAGCGACTTTGATTCTTCTTAAGTCGAGCGACTGTTGTCGATGAGAGCGTCATCAAGGATATTCGACACATCTCGACGTGGGGTGCAGATATCTCATGAGTCGCAGGTGATGCAACGAAGCACGCGCTGGCAAGAGATTGGTTAAGAGTCTGCCGATGCCAGGTCCGCAGGTCTCAGGTTTCAAGGCCGCAATCGTCGGACCGCAAAGAGACGATCAGCTTGAAGCTACTAGCCGCACTTGAAGTTCCGCTAAGGTCTTCGTTTCGACTTGCTTAGATGTGGTATTGGACTACCGTCGCATTGTTCCCCAGCTGAGCCGCTCAGCTATCAGAGCTACTCTAGGTCAGCGTTGGCTAACAATAAGGTTTTACGATGTACAAGCTCGATATCAAGCTCGCACTCCAATATGTGGGTGCGATATAGTTCATTACGGCCCGGTACCACTTAAAGTGAAACGTATATGCTCGATAAAGTCAGCATGCTACTTGTGTATTGAATTACACGCGATCAAGCAACATCAGCTCTCAAACCATGCATCATGGTCCTGCCCTTGGCTCCAGGCTTGATCACCGCCTCAGTATCTGTGGGCTTCTTTACCAAGGAGATCAGGTACTACGTGGCTTACTTGTACGTTCCTGCCGCCCTGTTGCCTGCGGGCAACTTTGATAAGAACCTTTACTGTCATGAGCGATCACAGCCGTTGGACGAGCTGCCAGCTCTGGCTCGGATCTGGACTAGGCATTTCCACGCAGCAATCAAGTGTGGTCGTTCAGACAATGCGCATTGTTGAAAGGACGTGCACTGACGTCCCACCAATATTCTTCTTACCGTACCTTGGTGGCGCTATCTGCACATCGATAATCAGCAGCCCTTACCAATAAGCTAGCACAATGCCTTTCCAACATCGCAGTCGTTGATGTTAGTACTGTCACCGACGTTAGTGCTACTGATGCGTGTATCGCATGATAGCTCGACTGCAACGTCGCAGGGTATAGAATGTTGTACATGTTCATCCCTTCTATGTCGGCAGGGCGCTTAGTGCGAAGCATCGCCAATGCAATGCACAGTGTCAAGCAGGGTCAACGCGCAACACAAAGATGCAGGAAACTGCCAGCACAGGTGCAAAAGTAGTGATTGAAACAAAGCAGGAAAGGAATTGTACTCCTCGAAGAATGATAAAGCTATGGGGACGTGTGAAGATCTGTGCTCAACCATGCCGGTTCTCCTTGGCCAGGTGCGAGCCCTTTGCGGCAACATGTAAACAAATTTGGGCCTTGAGCGTTCTGCATGTGGTCAGTCGAGGTTCGACATGAATAGCTGAATGGTGATTGTCGATGCTGAACGCAGCATTCAAGAACAAAGGTGCCTCAGACGGCTGCAGCTCAACACCGCAAGCACTGATTATTCTTTGTCCTCTTGGATCGTCCAGAACGACGGAACACAGATTCCCACGGGGCATAAGAGTAAAGCACCTTCTTGCAGCAAGGCGGTCCTGCACCATATCACTTGAGCCAGCTCGCAAAACCTCTACAAACCAAACATGAAGTACTTTTCCGCATTACTGGCCATTGGCAGCATGGCCATGCTCTCCGCCAACGCTCAAGGTGTTGGTGACGCCGCCGCAGCCGCAGCGTGCAAAGGGTTTAGTGCGCGGACCATTATTTGCGTAAGTCACCCTGCTGGATGTCCTTTTGATCACATTCGACTAATGTGCGCTAGCTCACCGATGTCACCTATGCATTCTGCAACGGCGGTACTGGTTCTGTCGAGTACCCTGTCTACCCGAACGAGCACTGTGCCCAGGGGATTGTCGGACAGCAGAAAGATGCGGTTCAGCAGGGTGCTGCGACCACCACTCGAACCTTCGCTCTTCACCCTGCTGGTGCAACGTCTGCCCCCAAGGCTGCAGCTTAGGACAAGATATAGTCGGCAACTTTGGGGACGGGGGAGGAAGTGGTATGTCTTTGGGCGCGGGTCGAGGCAGGTCTGTAATCACAATCAATCTTAGCTGCACGTTACTTCACTTTCAGCACCAGCGTGACACGCTACTGCATTCATATCAACGTTATGGGTGTCAGGGGAGCTTCCAGTCTCATTGCATCTTGTCAATCGGCGAAGAATCATATGCATTTTTAATCAGCCGCGCCCCGCTTAGTCGTCCTGCATATCACGCGATGCCTTGGATTCGGATAATAGCCATCGACCAGCACAATGCTTATCAGGCATGTGAGGCTCGAGCCAACATCAAGTTATCCATGCAGAAGCTTTGTTGAGCAACTGAAACGTCGTACTCCGTCTAAGATTCGAATGCGAGCTTTGTCTCAGCGTCTTTTCTAGACCAAATGAGTTGTGTTTCCGACCAGTGCTTTGCTCGTGATCATGAAGTACATGCAGCTAGGATAGGCTCGGCCAAGGAAAGAAGAAACATTAAGCGAAGAAATGTCTTATTGGACATGTCGAGCAACCGTTCTGAGATGATCTTGAGGTGGACCTTGAGGTTACTATCTGGGATAGCGCGTTGCTGTTACGGTAGGTATCTGGGTATAGCTCTGCTAATGAGCGTTCTAACCCGGTTAGCAACCTCCACATCTTCTCAAAACGGTTGCTGAACATGTCTACCATATGAGGATCAAGCAAGACAGCATCAAAAAGATAGCTCCGGATGCGGCCTCCTGTCAGATTATTGGCTCTCGTGAGACGGAGATTTGCGTCGATCCTCACTCAGCTGATCGTGCGAGCGTGATGTTTCGACCAACGTGGCGCACCAGGATGCTACGGTATGCACCCCAAACAGGGCTCACATAGCTGCTAGTATGCAATATGGGACTGGAAATGAAGACCATGGTCACTAGGGTACAGTGCAAGGATTGAATACCATCCCACATCGTAACGTAGCTGATATTATTGCAAAAATGCATCAAAAACACTTGCATATGGTACAGAAGCTGGTTGAACAGAAAGACTAATCTGAGACAAAATTTGAGCGGAGACACAGTGACCAATCCAGATGTGATTCAGGGGCGCAGGGCGCCGGCAAACGTGGGAAGACCACGTGGAAGCCATGTCGAACGATGTCCCACAAGCGTGCTTGTGAAACGCCTTCCGGATGGTGGGGCGTAGGAGGCCTATCAAGAAGACTTTCGACGTGTTGAGGCGCACTTACTGTATCTCTCGTCCGGCATTCTGGAAGTTTACCTTGCATGCAGTAGCCACGTGTAACCTCGTGGCATTTCTAGACCTTCGAAGACACAATGCGGAAGAAGAGTCATTGAGCCCATGGCTTGCATACTCCTAGATGGTCCTTCAGATAAAACATGCAATGCCAGTCGGGTCGCATATTCACCAATCGAGGAGCCTGACCAAGCATCCTGCAGCAAAAGATATCAGTTCCGTCACTGTTCCGACAGTGGTAGCGTAACTGTCTTTACGCCACCAGATGCATTGACCCGACAGGGTCTAGTGTGACAGGGAGTGTCCTTCTGGCTCTAAAACCTCGATGCGGACGACCAGACCGAGCGGACCATGTCAAGCTAGAGTGCAGGCACCCGAGGCGAGCTCATGTGAAGTGTCTATCAAACACATTAAGACGTGGACGTCCTATTGATCTGCAATACTGGGAATCCTACGACGTGCAGTTAGCGCGAAGCGGTGTAGTAAAAAGACAAGACTTACGCCGTTATACGGACATGATCAGCCTCCTAAAGAAGTTGCGACGGGGCAACTTCGCCAGTCTAGATAGAGCAGGGTATGGTAGCAAGTCATAGCTCCAAATTGGCCAGTTCTAAGGTCAAGCTAGCCAAAGCCATCCAATGGCCCACACCCCATTTTGTGCGGGTCATGCTAACATCATTCCAATCGTCGTGTGGTGACCCACCTGTACAAGCCTTTTCAACATCTACCCGCTCTTCAAAATTGAAAGTCCTAGTCATGTGTTTTGCATCTATCACGGTCTTGTCCATTGCTCAATCTTAATAATACTGCATTTATCTTGGTGCCGAGGGCTTGGATTGTACTAGGGGACTCGTCACTCTGAAGCTTGTGAAGCTAGTACGTTAAGCTGGATATTGTGGTGGAGGACTCCGCTTGCTTCTTGCCTTCTAGAAGGAAACCACCTTTCTCGGCCTTCTACGCTTCTGCCTCAATCTTCAACATCTCAACCACTCTTGGCAACCTTATAGGCGCCATCTACAATCTACTCAGTAAATAAGGAGCAATCATTACCTGGAAACGCTCGTTGTCTCGCAGAAAGCATCGCCTTACATCACGATCGAAAATCATCTCAGTACACAAGCCAATGCTCCAACGACCATCTTCGACGTAGTCATCAAGGCGTCTGTTATAGCATTGCGCAGAACCCGAGGATTTCAGCCCAATCGCCAAAATTACGCGCATTCGAAGAAGTCTACTGCTGCCGCATGTCGCACCAACTATCTCCATCAACCACGGCAACCACGGCAACCACGTGAAGCAGGGAGGGCAAGCTCGCAAATGGGCAACTCACAGGGCAAGCCTGTGGTGTACACGGATGAAGTCAATCTCAACCATTTTCGACTGCTGAGAGTGGTCGGTAAAGGTGCTTTCGGTAAAGTACGAATTGTGGAACGAAAAGACTCTGGCCTCACGTTCGCGCTTAAGTACATCCGCAAAGATGAAGGTTTGTGACATACGAAGTTTCCCTTGACGTTGCTGACCCGGAAATAGTCGTTCGATCAGAAAGTGTTCGGAACATTATTCGAGAAAGGCGGATGATGGAACATCTGAATCATCCCTTTCTATGCAATCTCAGATACAGCTTCCAGGACGTCGAATACCTATACTTGGTGATAGACCTGATGAATGGCGGCGACTTACGATTCCACATCTCTCGCAAAACGTTCACGGAAGAAACTGTCCGGTTCTGGATGGGCGAGCTGGCGTGTGCTCTGCGGTACATCCACCAACAAGGCATTGTGCACAGAGACGTAAAGCCAGACAACGTGCTTCTCGACTCTGAAGGACATGTTCACTTGGCGGACTTCAATGTCGCATCCGACTTCAGACCGCCGAAACTACTAACAAGCAAATCTGGCACATTAGCATATCTCGCGCCTGAGTCATTTCGAGGACCTGGGTACTTAGACGAAGTGGATTGGTGGTCACTTGGTGTGACATTCTACGAGTGCATATATGGCAAGCGACCGTTCGAGGGCAAGACACACGACGAACTAGTCGACAACATATGCGCCGCGAACCCCAAATTTCACGTCACACGTCCCCCGGTTTCAATGCCATGCTTACACGCAATGGCGGCACTAATGGAAAAGGACAAGCGGAAACGGATAGGAGCAGCAGGCTGGGAGACGTTCACAAGTCACCACTTTTTCGATCCGCTGAATTTTGAGTCACTGGAAAAGAAGCTCATACCGCCGACATTCGTTCCCTCCAGTGACAAAACCAATTTCGATGCAACATACGACCTCGAGGAACTATTATTAGAGGAAGCACCACTAGAAGCACGGGCGAGAAAGCAAAAACCACGAGCAGAACTCCGGCAGGATGCCACTGTTAAGGAGATACGAGAGGATGAGCTTCACAGGATGATAGAAACAATGTTTGAGCCATTCGATTACACCATGGCATCCTACGAAGCGACGGCGGCAGCAGCGTTAGCGCAAGATGGCACAGTGGAGGTCCTGAATACAACAGGCTCGACTCACTCGCAACCCGCATCGAAAGCTCATTCCCAGGCAACATCACCCGAAGGTACACCGCCTCTCTCACCGAGCCAGGCTCCCACGCATGGAGAACACACTGACTTTCCCGGCATGGAGGAGCTGAAGGCTCAGTTGCCCCCAGCTGCTCACGCCAGCAAGCCGCAATCAGCCGTGCACTCGCAGTCCTTCAGCCGACCTCGGCCGCAGCCGGCAGCCAGACAAGCCAGCAAGGGTGGCGGAGTCCAGATGGTTCTTGACGAGCATGGCAGCTGGTCGAACCTTGCTGATCAGACGGCAACGTTGCCGGTAGATGCGGTGGTGGGTAGAGAGAGCAAAGAGAGTGGCAGTGTGCTGGGCTTCCTAAGAGGCAAGAAGTCTCGAGAGCGAAGTCCAAAGCCTAAGGAGGCGGGTGTAATGGGAAAAGCAGGAGCTCGTCATATCATCAGTTGAGGAAGCCACAGCTGACAGCGAGAGGTGTTCGGGGTATATGTCGTTTTCTGGGACATGCTGCATTTTAGCAAGGCGGGTACAGAACAGCGTGCGAACAGCCATTTGGGTTCTAGCAGCGACAAGGTCAGCCCAATGTAAGGTCAGGTAGTCGTGCGGAGAGGAGGGGGCGGCGGCGTCATCAATATACAGGGGACAGCTGTCGAGTTTGGTCTTGCTGTGCAGGACACATGCTGCAAGATGGCACGGCACGCTCCCACTGCTGCATGAAGGCTCGGGATGAGGTTCACGTGGGCGCGTCATGGTCGCGACACTTCTGACGGATATTGACATGTGTAATATCTGACCATAGCAATGGCACGCCATGCGGATGACTGTACGATAGTAGCAATGCACATATACATTGACCCTCATACACTTTTGCAAATATGCATACCTACGTTGCAAGCACAGAAGCAGTTCATTGATGGCATGTTATGATGTGGTGGAGACGCTGGGTGATTGTGTTTGTGGCAGCTTGGTTGCTGGAGTGTCATGGTGCACTAGACATCATAGCGGCAAGCACCTTGGGCCTGCAACTCCAACTGTCTGTCAACACACTAAAAGTCGAGCTCTACCGTACCACTGCCACTGCCACTACCACTGCCTTCCTCTTATTGCTTGTTTTGATCCCGTCGAGCTGCAAGGTACCCTGTCGTTACTTCCGGACCTTCTTCTCCGATTACTACTTGCATCTATCTGTACCGGTATTCATCGGAATAATCATGGCTCACTGTTAGGCCAAATCCAGCCTCCACCAGAAAAGTCGCGTGTCGCGTTTCTGACTTCAGCATTTGCTGGTTGGAGCCCCTCCCACAGTACCCAGGTACCACGGTAGTAATCCACAGCCATATGTATGGCAGCTGCTGTGTTCATTCCTCCCTCACCGCATGATACGTTTGGCAGCATGGCGACCACGACCCGCAGACAGCCTCTGATGAGCATTCCGAATGCCACCAACTCTCCGCATCGAAACCTGAACAACTCGGGCTCCAAACGATCCCGTGCAGTCGCCAATGTACCTCAGCAAGAGAACGAGCCGCCGACCAAGAGGCAAGCACTGGACAGATCCTTGCAAGAGCCGGCACCAGTCACACCTCGACGTCAAGCTCATCAAGACACAGCCGAAGGAAGAGTCTTTGAACGTGGAACGGCAGACCCTTCGAACAATTTCCAGAAGAAGCTCGTCGCTGCCCGGGATAGGGCACATGCCCCGGCAAAGTCTACAAGGCAAACTGCTGCCGCATCGAGAGAGGTCGAATCGATACGACAATGGCAGAAGCACTACCGAAAGCTGTTCCCCCACTTCCATATCTACTTCGACTCCATTTCTAGTGATATGCAAACGCGCTTTGTCCGGCAGATAACACATCTGGGCGCGGTATGTTGTTCGCAATCTGTTCATGTCTACCTCGAACTAACCATATCCAGACCGAAGAGAAGTTCTTCTCTAACAAGGTCACCCACATCATTACCACTAGATCGGTCCCCAGCGCCGACGCTGCGGCCAAAGCTACTGAGAATGCCCAAGGCACTGTCAACCCTGCCGTGCTGGAGATCAAGAATGGAAGGTCAACCGTGCGACGCGACACTGTCAACGCGAACGACATTCTTGTCCGTGGGCAGCAGATGGACATGAAGATATGGGCCGCCGAGAAGTTGAACAAAATACTAACAACGCTGTTCGACGACAAGCCTGGCCAAGAGAACACCACACGAGCCAACAGCACCACACGCGCCACCAACGATCTTGTCCAAGCTCTGAAGAATGAAAAGCTTGCTGCCGTTGCTGAGAAGGAATCAGTTGGCATGCCACGGGAACTGGCGCCATTCCGGGGGCCTTTCATATATGTCCACGACATGGATGAGAAGGTCAAGCCAATCATGATCAGGGAATATCCCAAGGTGGCTCGGCGGCAGGACGGTGAATGGCCTCAGTTCAGGTCCGCTAGTATTGGGAAATGCCCCTTTGTGGAAGATCCTGTCATGAGGAAAGAGCTTGAGCGGGAGCGAGCACAACAGAAAGCACAACAATTACAGCAACAAAGGGAAGCACAAAAGGCAACACGTACGAAGTCAGTCACGGCCTCGCAGACATTGGTCGAGTCGGCCAAAATGGAGCCACCTAGACGAGCAAGTCCCAGGAAAGTGCTGAGGGATGCAAGTCAGAACACTAGCGCAAACCAGCCTGCGAGCATTCCGCCTCCACCACCGCAGCCACTCGAAAGACAGTCGTCCTTCCCTCCTATGCCGGAACAACCATCGGTCGGGTTTGTCAAGCCGTCGCAGATGCAGCTGGCGCGCGAACCCAGTGCATCTGGGATCCAGCGCTCAGCAATGACATCAGCAATTCAATCACAAATGATTTCTTCTGCTGCAGCAACAGGACTGAAGGCAACAACAAGCAAAGAGGTCAACGAGCTCAAGAGGAAAGTGCTCGAACGAACGCATACCGGCAGCCTGTCCATCGGCTCCATCTCTTCATCACATCAAGTTAATGCCCTTGCTGGGGCGCTGAAGAATGCAAGAGCACCTGCACCGCAACGAGCTGCCAAAAGCAGAGCTCAAGAGAAGCTCGGCGGGATACAAGAAGAGATGGACCCGTACGCGGATGATGTGGAGGCCCAGCGGCAAACACAGGCTCTGATGAAGAAGAGGAAGCCAGCCAGACGAGAGCCGAAGCCTGGGTACTGCGAGAATTGTCACGATAAGTATGAGGACTTCGAAGATGTAAGTGCTGACGGAATCGAGGGTTTGCAGAGGAGTTACTAACAGGTGTGGTGTAGCACATTGTCTCTCGAAAACATCGGAAGTTCGCCATGACTCAATCCAACTGGGTGGAACTCGACGCGCTCCTTGCGAAGCTGCAAGCTCCATAAGCATAACACCTTGCCATCAGCATTTCAGCATTACTAATACCAAGATCAACACGATACCCACTCGTTGCAGCAGTCATGATTTACGGCGCAACGACAGAATCAAATTTGCATGTTACACGGTTTCCTATCTTTTGCATACACATATGAGTTGATATTGCTGGCGAAAAGCGCACACGGAGTATGGGCACCAGAGCAGGGTATGCAATGTGGACGTTTGAGGAAGTGTGCTCTTGCACCCATCTGGAGCTCAGCAGTGTTGCGTCATGTTTGATGGCATTCTGGGCAAGCGTTCTGTAAGAGCAAGCATGGCGCAATGGGAAGGACCCATGCAAGGACAGAAGAGGAAGAAGGAGAAGAAGAAGAAGCATAGTCTGACACTTTGTAGTTTACATAGTGAATGTTGAAAGTATGTGAAAGGAGACAGGCGATGTGCTATGGCTTCCGACTCCGACCCGCGTAGATAAGATGCCTGAGGATAGTACCGGTCTTTTTGATGCCTGGAACTAGTCTAGGCTGCAAGGCGGACCTGCGACACAACGTTCGCAGACAATGCTTCCGGTCTTCCTGGAGTCAGTTCTGAGCAAGTTCTGACTATGTGAGCACATTTAGCTGGAGTTCATTCATTAATCATTAATCGACAGTATCACTTCTACGGCTTGACTGCTTGTTGGAAGATGATGGCGTTTGTCGCAGCAATTCGGTGATCAAGAAGGCTTGTCGCCAGCGACCACCTTGCGCCGACCTCTCAATGACTGCCAGTTTCAATTCTCTGACCTCCTCGTAACACCGCCTAGCACCGTAGCCGTCGCCATGTCGGCCAGTACAACATCTGCCTTCGAAGCCGCCAAGTCGCTCCTCCGAACCACAGTCCGTACTTTCTTCCCTAATCCCAAACAGATCATCATCCTCGATGCCCTTCTCACCTACAACGTCCTCCATCCCGACGAGTTTACTCGCTTCTTCCCTCCAAACACTACACAGCCGAAGGAGATACGATCGCTGCTGAATCCCCTCTACCATGCTCGTCTGGTATCCAAGGGCACACGCGCCGAGGTCAAGGTCCAGGCCGCTGGCATCGCCAATGCTCGCACACAACAGCGCGAGTACTGCTTCGTCGATTGGCATGCTGCCATTGATGCCATCAAGTTCAAACTGGTGAGACTACAGGACAGGGTGGCAGATATGTACAAGGAGACTGATGCGAAGAGGAAAGACTGGAGTTGTCCCCGCTGTAAAGCTGAATACGACGAAATGTCCATTCTCGACAAAGTCGACATCGATAGTGGAGGCTTCTATTGTGAGAAGTGTGGCACCACTTTGATCCAGAACGAGGCTGCCGTGAGGGAGAGAGGAGAGCATGCGAAGATCAGAAAGATAAACCAGCAATTGACCCCCTTCAACAAGCTCATTGCCATCATCGACAATGGTGAAGTGCCCGACCAGAAGTTTGAGGACGCATGGGAGACAAGAAGGGAGCCGCCGGCCGTTGAAGGCCAAGCTGGCGCCAGGTTCATGGATGTCAAGCAGCGAGATCAGGAAGTAAGGAAGGTGCAGGCCACCGTTGATGCGGCTGCTGTTGAGACCACCATTGCCGATGAGAAGGACAGAGTCAAGATGGAGGAGGAGGCCAAAAAGATCAAGATGGAGAATGATGCAAGGAGGAATTTGTTGCCCACTTGGCATACCCAGAGTGCCATTCGGGAGACTGCTGTCAAGACCGAGGATGGAGATTTCTCATTGCCGGGTGTGAAAAGGGAAGATGAGGAGGACAAGAAGGTGCTTGAGGGGAATGCAGAGGAAAGAAAGGCGGAAGAAGAGTTGGACGCTGTTATGGCTGAGTTAGAAAGAGAGAAGATGGAAAGAGAGAGGAAAGAGGCCGAGGAGGAAGAAAGTGACGACGAAGATGAGGACGATTTCGAGGATATCCCTGGCAGTAGTGCCGTTGGGACGCCAGCCAGCAGTCAGCAACCACTAGCCAAACAGGAAGCTGCCGCTATGCCATTGAGAACAAATGGCCTGAAGAGGGAGCTGGACGAGGATGGCGATAGCATCAGTGGGACAGATACAGGTGCGAATACTCCGCTTTATCCCGCATCCGCTTCGCAACGTGATCCAAAGAGGGTTAGAATGGAAAATGGCGATGCTGTCAATTCGAAAGTCAAGGTTGAGGACCCCGCGCCAACAGCAGGGCAGGTCGACGATGCTGCTGCAGAATCTGATGAGGACGAGGACTTCGAGGATGTCGTGGAAAGGTAGCGCCAAACTAAAGAAACGGCTCGAGGTCTATCTTAGTGGAGATTGTAAGCGATATGCCGCAGCTCATTGATGGTCAGTATCATTCGTGTCGCAGGTCTGGCAAAAGTTCGCGAGGTTCAATCGCATTCAGCATGATTGGCTTGCAGTTGCCATCAAAGCATCAGGCAGTCTACGTGAAGGCCTACGTCTGCCGTGGTGAGCTGCAAAGTTGCACTGGTACAATGCGGATTAGCTACGAAAGCCATTGGTATATTCTTACTTCATGCGAACATTTTATCGATTCTTCCTGGATGCATGATCCTTCGTCTCTCCCAAAGCACCACATTTTCTCGCAAGGAGGGGCCGAACGACTCATTAGAGACGTACAATACGTGCTGGCCTACCTATAGTCTTGGAGCTATATCTTATAAGGACTCGGAGACTTGTTAGCCCCTACGCTAAGAGGCAACAAGCAGGCACGTTCTTGAAGCCCAATGGATTGGACGTGGTGGAAGCAGAGTTTCCGAGAAGTATTGCATGAATACTAACTATTGAAGCATCCCATATCGAGAACCAACTGCTGCTGGGACCTGCGACGGGTTCCCAGCCGCCTTCCGGCCTCCGAGTATGGAACCGGCGTGCCGATGGTGAACGACCAACCCTGTGGTATTGATCTTCGCCACACTATTACGGTTTATTGTTTAGGGCAACCATGTTGCGCCTCCCACCGTATAGCGACGTTTCCTGGCCAATATTTTGGGCCCTGCCCACTTCTTGTCGCACCAGGTGTCGATAGGAAAACGTCTATCGCAGTCAAGAGACACTCAAGTGCACGACCGCCAGCATGGGTGCGGTGCGGGTAATCGTGCTCCAGTTTACTCACGACGCAATGGCTGAAGCGCAACCCCTCACCCACTTTCTCGTGGAGGTGACTGTGGACGGTAATGGTGTGCCAAAGCGAAAGTCCACTCGACGACTCCCCTTAGACCGAGACAAATGGCTGAGATCAAAGCAAATACGAACACTCAGAGCAACGCTAGCATGCCAGGCAGCCTTAACTTCATGCATCGCCCATTAGAAATGAAGCAGAGGATCTCCAGTACCCTGTTCATCCCGGTGCGGGAAGAGCTTGGCTTCGACCCGTCTCTGGCGTACGGCGGCGCTGAGTCCTCGTGTAGAGGTTGCTCGTGGGATGTGAGCGGGGGTTGCAGCCACCACAGACACGAGCTTCGCATCTGTGTACCGTAGGACCTCAAGCAGCTGTTTGTCTCTGCTCAGTGGTACGCCGAAGCCTTGCCGGTATTCGCTGGTCAGACCTTTGTCGATATCACATATTTCACACTCCTTCGAGCACTTAAGGTTGCGTCTAAACTGCCTCTGTTTCGATTCCATTTCCGAAACATCTCCACAAACACCAAAACTATTCAGTTACCCGTCAGCGCGTTGACAAACATGAACACCCGCCAGCGAGAATACGTTTTGGGCACCTGGGACCCTTAAAAAGGTTGACATTCATGATGGGAAGAGACTGTACTGGAAGATATACAACTTGCATCCGACAAGTTTCTGTGAGGTACGAACGATCTGCTCAGACAATTGGCAGGTTGTGTCGAGCACATCCTTTTTCAACAACAGGACTTTTGCAACGCACAAAGACTCTTGTGGAAGGTTAAAGCAGCAGGGGGAGGTTGCAGTGTATGCTATTAGGCAGCATTGACTCGTCTCATAACCGGTACGATGCGCTGTCTTGGGAGTGGAATGGAACTAGACTCGGTATGTGACTCTCATCTTCATTTGGTTAACGCCCATGTTTCGCACTGCGCAACCCTGTCAAATATGCAGCTGACACATCCGCAGGTGCTTGGCGTCGATGTTGAAATTGGCCAGATCGCTAACTTTGAATTGCATGGAGGGCAGAGGTTCCAGGGTTTTGCAAGGGGGCACAGAAACCATGGCCAATCCACGAAAAATGAGCGGCGAACAAATCAGCGATTGGAAAGAGCCCTGGTAGGCCAGCAGGGCGACGAGGTGGCAGATTGGGTTATCGGCTTTGTAGCCCCGTGCTGGCGATTGATTGATGTACGTTCAGCCGCCAAAGCGGCTTGTTCTCACCACGGTGGTCAAGATCGATTACTTGTTCTTCGCGTCAGACTTCGCCCTATTCCTTTTCCAAACCCAGACCGTCACGCCATGTGACAGAAGGCCTGCGAAATGTCTTACCATATGGCTTACCTGCTAGTAATGAAACGCCTAGATCGATCGATTTTGAGAGCACGACATGGAAAGTGGAAGAACAGCTCGCTAGCCGAGCGTCCGTTTCGGATGGCCAAGCGATAGCGCAATGGTGAAAGCTATCTTGGGCCCAATGTGCTCTGTGCTCTAAAACATGCGTTTCCCATACGGGAACTCTGGCGCTGTAGCCCAGGAGATGGAGACGGGTAAAGCAGGAGATGCGTGTGCGACCAAGTACAAGTATCTATTGTCAGCTCCTCTTCTGCTCGAACCACGATTCTTCCTCACATCTCTCACACAGCTTCTACGCACAAACAGAGAACTGAGCTGGCCTGTCTGCCTGCCTTCACAAACAGTGCTCGGACAGCCACCTACTACCACCTTCGTTTGCTTTCACCCACGACTCACAACTACATTATGGCCTCTACACAAGCCAGCGGCCTCAACAGCAGAAGACGTGAGGCTTCCCCATCTCCTCCCAACGGCCGCACCCCGTGGTTCTGGAACCGCTTCCGCGTCACCGACAATGACACGTCCGTGTCCATCGAACCTGCGCAACCCGGGGACATCCCGCGCGATCGCCTCGTATCCGTCAGTGAGGAGGAGGCCAGAGGCGGCCTGGAGCTTCTTCAATACACCATCGGCCGGAAAGGGTACTACAAGGGCTGTCTTGAGCAGCTAGAGACCACTCTTGATAACACGCTGGTGGAGCACGAGAGGGTGGTCAGAGAGCTGCGGGGGGAACACGAGAGGCTTCGGCGGGATGTGGTTGGGCAGGAGAAGAAGCTGTGGAGAATGGGTCAATTCAAGGCGATAATTGACGAGGCTATGGCTGGGCTTGCTCGGGAGATGGTGGCGAATGATGAGTCTTCTGAAGAGGGCGATGAGCAGGTTGGCATGGAATAGATCAGCGGCGATACCATCACCATCATTCTCGTGGACTGATGTCTCTCCAGTGCTTGAGCCGTCGAGAGCGACAAGCCAGAACCCAACTGTTACATAAAGACTGAGTTGCGACACGTGTCTTCAACTTGACGTGGCCTAAAGCACTTACTACGTACCCCTTGGAGCATCTCCTCCTTAGAAACTCAACACAAAACCAGCGTCTCTTTCAATGCAATCTTGCCCAAAGCTCCCTACCAGCCACGAGAACAGCAATCAACGCCAACGGCTTAGCCACATAATTCTTCAACGATCGCGTGATGGCCACTTGAAACAACAATTTCGTCCGCTCTTGGAAGTCACTCGTCTCATTGATGTGCGGAAAGCTCTCCACGCCTTCCTTGCCCGTCTCGGCGTCCCTCTCCATCGGCACATCACAGCCCAGGAACTCACAGAGCGGTCCGTACCCGTCCTTCAGGTTGAACTCGAGTAGTCTTTCCTTAGGAACTAATTGACGAATGCGCTCGAAATAGCTGTTGTATCTGCGCTTGGCGTTGTCGTACTGATCTCCCTCTGGACCCAGGAATGTGTTCAATTGGTCTCGGACCACGTGTATCGCTTGTCCAGATTCGCGGTAGTCGAGCCACAGAATTTACCTCCCAAAGACGTCCAGATTGAGAGTTTTGAAAATCGTCTGCGACATGGACTTATACCATGCGTTAAAGTCACGTTGCATGAGCACGACTTTGGCATCTGGGTAGGCGGCGATCAGTTCATCAGCAAAGAATGCTGTCGGCGCGTCACTCGTGCCTTGGCAGTCTCCGAGTAGTTGGTCCCAGTGGGCTTTGGTGAATGGTGGTGATTCTGAAGGGTGGTGTCTCGTGTTGCTGGCACGTATGAACCATTGCGCGTCGTCTGGGTTGTAGATGAGGTCGATCATGTGGTGGACCGGAGAGACGTCCAGGCTGGCGAGGGCTACGCGCACGGCTGGAGGGACGAACTTAGTGGCCAATGCAGCAAGCGGAGCCAATGGCATACATACACGCTGTGCCAGTGCGAGGAAGGCCGAAGCATAGTACTTTCATGGGGGTTGTCCGTCCACATTTGCTTCGATCGACGCACGGTCCTTCGCGGTAGAGCTCTGGGAAGCGTTCACGAGTGGGACGCGACTTTTCGGACATTTCTTGTCCCTTACTTGAGCCATCTTGGTGATGTGAGGTTGGTCTCAAGAGCGAGGTCTCTTCAACGAGGCAGAATGATCACAGGATATCGAGCTGGAGATAGTGATTATAGTAGGAGGTGATAGACATACAAGACATCTTAAGGGGCTCCTCGGGTCTTCTTGTACTCCGCTGAGGAAATGGTCGCAGTGGCTTGTCCAGGAGTGGTAGCTCCTCGCTCGGTGTGAGCAGTGCGAGACCGACTCATACTCTGGTTGCATATGATGCGCGTGGGCGACATGGCTCAGATCTCAAAAATGCCCGAAACCCGAGGCCTTGGCCCTCCCACCACCGTGCCTGCAGGGATGATGATCAAACGACGTTTCAAGTGCTCGTGTGAAAGCCTGCCTTTCCAAGGGTATGTACTGTGGGCGCCTTACAGTCACGACCTGGAAAGTTAGTTTCATGCATAAGCTGTGCATAAGCGCGGTAGCCTTGTAGATAGGACGAGGCTCTATATATAAATGGCGAGAAACGGCGTGAAAGAGTCCCCTGCCTTACTAATCGGTTTACTCTGTGTACCCGGTTTCTCAGCCCTGTGGTTTTGCGTGTGAACAAGATGTATTGGCAGTAGACCCTGTTGGACCCCTAACATACTTATGCATCTAACTAGCTTTCTAGGTCGTGACTGTAGAATACTTCACAAAGAGGCAGGTTGGAGGCAGGTCGACAGCACATGAAAACAACTGCTGTACGAGTGATAAAGTCTCATCAGATTCGCAAAGCTATATGTTCACCCAAAATGTATCAAATCTCAGCTCAAGTTGCGTATCTAGCACATTGTGGAATGTCTGGGATCCCAACTCCAAAAAACAACTATCAGCTGTGACCCCATACCCTTGTGCGACGCTCAAGGTAGGTTGTATATGAGCATAGCAGTATCGCGTTGAAACATCAGATGACCGTGACGTTGCGCCGAGAGGGAAAAGCGATGACATCTCGCAGAGAAAGGTGTCGAAACTAAGAATCAAAGAGCACTGTGCAGCAAGTAGGTGAGTGTATCTGCTACCCCGAAGGTTGCAGAATGTCCAGAAGTGTGCTCTACGGTAGGTCGACCGGAACAGATTTGCCTCGAGCATATCGATCTGTGATGTGGTTAGTAGTGCTTTGACAAGAGCAAACTGCTAGCTTTGGCTTACCGATATCCTTCAGAGTCAGCTTCGGCGGTCGTTGTGGCGGACTGGCAAACATTTCGAACCGAGTCAATTTCCCGCGTTGGGGTCTGTCCGAGCCATTGTTAAGGTTTGGTGATGCCTCAAGATCTTTGGTTCTTGTCTTGCCACGGGTAAGCAGGCCTAAGAAGTTGTTGAGAGTGTATGCAAGGGAGACGGCGGCGCATGCCGCAGCGAAAAGGCAGAACGCAAGGACTTTGAGCTCTTCGATAGGAACGACAAGATCAGATACTGGCAGATCGACAGACCGACAAATGGACCAGATAGATCGAACGAAGACTGCTATGATGTCAGCTGGGGTACGGACAGCCTGGGGGTTCTATCTCACCATAGCTCAAAAGAGCCTTTGCGGCTGCTCGTGGGCGACCCAAAAGCAGAAGGAGGAATGATGGCACGATGAAGGTTGCCGCGTATCTGACTTCGATCCTGATTTGGATGATACGCTCCTGGACGTTGTGCAGTGCGTGGAACCAAGACGTTGGAAGCATGTCGACGGCGTTCTGGATCTCGTCGAGCCTGCCGTGTGTGTGGTCAATTGTATTCAGAACTTTCTGACTGAGCGACAGTTGTGCCTGAGCTGTCACAACTTGTGCCGTTTGAACGGTCGCAAATTCGGTAGCCGCGTCTCGGCCAAGCATGACGCTCTCTTGAATAGCTTGCAAGTGTCCGCTTGTGGCCAGATCGATCATCTGCTCGGCGACGGCATTCGTCTGGTACATCATGTGTTCGAAGCTTGACTTGACATCGATAGAAATGCTTGAGACTGTCTCGGCAGCAGCAGCATAAATCTCAGCCAAGTTGACCTTAACCGCGCCAGCCTGGTTCTGCATGACAGTCAAGTCCGTCGAAGCGCTTCGAATGCCATCGGCGACTGCAGCTCTGAAAGACATCTCCGACTCATTCATCTGCCGCATATGCGCCTCCATGAAATTGGACAAATGTTCCATCTGCTTTTTTGACTGTTGAGCTTGATCTTGCATGACCGAGGACGCTTCTTGATGGGAGGCCAACACCTCGGCTGCGTGATCCCGAACATTGACCATGAGAAGCTGTGTCTCATACTGTTGGCCTCTGAGAGCATCGATAATCTCTGGAATGACGTTTGTGGCTTGTCGAAAGTGCTCCAGCAATTCTTCTCGCTGGTAGTCAATACGCGACGAATCGCAAAGGTCCTTCGATTGAGCTTTGAATGCCATTAAGCTTGTCCACGATGGGTTCTGGTACAGCTGGTTGGAGCAGGATTGGATCTCTTCTGTGTGGACGATCTCGATCGAAGATTCTGTTGCTGGACGGTCGAGCAGTGTTTCGAACACACGGCAAGCCGGCGGGACGGAAGCGCGCGCTAGTCGAGTCTCGCAAAGCGCCATCGAGATGCCATAGGCGGCCTGAGCGTTTTCCTTCTGTAGCTCGGATCCTGGCGACTCGTACTCCGGCTTGATGAGCTTGCATTGCCTCAGAAGCCTCGCTGTTGCAGCGTGGGCGCAAGTCGTGGACGATGAGAGAGCCTGGATGGTACGCTTAGCATTGACCAGAGATGTCGCTTCTGCTCCGGCTGGGGCTGTCAAGAGGTTGGAAATGCCGTCCAAGTGGTGGACCGACTTCGAGTCGTGCAGATTCCAAGCTATATAACTTTGTCAGCAGGTCTCTGGGTATCTGAGTTTGGCGGCATACCTAAGGCTGAGCTGAATGCAAAGACCTGGATGTTGAAGAACAGGGTGATGAGGACCAGGGCGAGGGCTGCAGAGGAGATGGCAGAAGCCATCGATCCGAGCTTGCTGCCGATCATGGTGGGGGATCTGAAGCTTAGGTGGTATAGATCATGTGGTTGATCCGGAAGGTCGACTGAGGATGATTGGTTGATGCTTGAAGTGAGACTAGGTGTTAGGCTGCGACCATGCTTTTGCCTGGACTCGACCACCCTTCAGCAGTGGTGTCAGGGTCGAATGTCACCTACCTTTGTGGTTCAAGCCTTCAGCGTTCAGACTGTGAGCAGACACAGCGAAGTCAAATGGTAGACTCGCTGCAGCGTTGGGTTGAGTAGACATTCTGGAAGACGGACAAGCAGACATGACTGTCTGTGTGGACTTTTGTAGGCAGGTACTGTTCGTGAGGAAGGCACGCGTAAAGGTTTGCTGGTCGCTCCTGCCTCAAGAAGCTGCTTGTCGGAGCCGCCATACCCGATTAGGGTAAGTGCGCAGTCGAAATGGCCGCATACTCGGCGTCAGCTCATCTCGAGTTGTTGCCGAGTGAAATGTCAATACAAGCTCATCGTGCTGAAGATTGAACTTCACCTCCAACGCCGTTGTTAGTGCCTTCTTCGTCGGCATCCATTGATACGACACCTACGCCAGCAGCAGAAAGATCCTCCGGCGATGGCCTGCACTGGCTTTCGACATCCCCTGCGATGTCTCTTGCGAGAAGCACCGTCAACGCGCGATTTCCCTGGATTCCTTGCCCCAGCACTCACGCAAAGTATTGCGCGCCGTTCCTTCTCGACGTCTCAGACGCGCTCATCACGGATTGGCATGGCACCAATATCAATCCCTGCAGACGTCAACCTGAGGTTTCATGGTCTTCCAAAGTCGCAAGCTCGGAGCCGAAACGTTGATGCCCCGACGTCTGTGATGGAAGTGACCGGTCCTCAAGGTACCAAGCTACTGTCTTGAATGCCAAGCTGTCGCTGACTTACTTCAAGGTCAATTGTCAATCAAACTGCCGCCCTACCTTTTCGCCAATTATGATGAAGCAAACAAAAAAGTGACTATTACAGTTGGCGATCCGGAGATCAAGCATCAGAAGGCCATGTGGGGTGAGTTGGGTGACATACTTTGCAAAAGCAGGAGCTGACAGTGTTGCCAGGGACGATGAGAGCACTCATACAAAACTCGATCGCAGGCGTATCGGAAGGTCATATCTGCATCTTGAGGCTGGTCGGAGTCGGGTACCGCGCAACGATAGAGGAGACTGCGATAACGAAGAAGGCAGAATATGAAGGACAGAAATTTGTGTCGCTGAAGCTGGGATATGCGCATCCAGTCGAGCTACCCGTGCCAAAAGGTGTCAAAGCAACTGTACCGCAGCCTACAAGAATATTGTTAGAAGGACCAGATAAACACGACATCACACAGTTTGCGGCCGACATTCGAGCGTGGAGGAAGCCCGAGCCATACAAGGGGAAAGGAATATTTGTGAACGATGAGACGATAAGACTGAAGGCGAAGAAGATCAAATGAGCTGCCACAACCTCCATTATATTATGGCAAGGTGTACAGCTATGCTGTACAAATACTCTATACCTGTACGATCTTCCACTCCCAAGGTGCCAGCAGGATATTCACATCTTTGCTTGGAGGACCTCGCCCACGGCTTTGAGGACTTGAGCATGAATGTTGGCAGGAGTAGCGATCACGCCCTTGTTATCCCGAAGCGTTCGGCCGATTGAGAAGTTGAGTCGGTTGCCATGGATGTCTGTCACCTGGCCACCAGCTTCACGCACAATTAAGTCTCCTGCGGCATGGTCCCAGATCTTCTCCTGGTAGTCCTTTCTGACTGGCAGGCGGAGGTAGATATCACCAGCACCCCTGGCGACCGATCCATACTTGGCTTGAGAGTCCATCTGCACTGGCTTACCAGTTACACCAAGCTTCTGTGCGATCTCAGCATTGTCGCCCTTGCTTGAGTGGCCTGCCTCGACGCTTTCACACATGACTGCTTGCGCAACATCTGTAATCTTCTTGACCGAGATGGGGTGGCCCTCGGAGATAGCTCCTCTGGTCAAGGCCTGGCTGCGAGCACCTTCACCTTGGACGGCAGAGAAGAGCACGCCATAACCCTCCTTGTCATTGGCAGCAGTGCCCATGTCTTCCTTTAATGGCTCCGAATCATCTATTGGAAGGTTGGGGCAGCCAAGTACACCGACTTTGACATCTCCGTCAACCATCAAGGCGAGGCAGACAGCATACTGGCCACCCCTCAAGAAGCCTTTCGTGCCGTCAATAGGGTCAAGTGCCCAGATTCGTCCTTTGGCACCTCCAGCACTATTACCTGCATCAATAGCTGTAAGCATGTCGTCCTCCGATTTGATAGGGCCTCCGAGAAGTCTATCGCTCTCTGCATCAGACAACTTCGCATCCTTGACCAAATTCCATATCTTCGAACTCAGATCCTGTTGTTCCCGTAGAGATGATGCTTCTTCCTCACCAACCACCTCATCCTGTGGGAAGTTGTGCTTGATTGCAGCAATGATCAATGCCTGAGCACCATAGTCACCAATTGTAACAGGAGATTTGTCCTCCTTTGAAATCGTGCCTTTAGCTTTCTCGGCGAAGACCAATTTCGTGAGGATGCTAGCTCTAGCCACAGCCAGCTGAGCGACCTTGAGTTCTTTCTCGAAAGCCATGTTTCTCGCACTTTGGCCGCCGTGATTTCCGCCGCCCCGATCTAGCGAAGTGGCAGCCGAGTTATAAAGTCGTGAAGATTTATTCGCCGCTCTACTGCCAAGAAGTGGGACGTGTGCTAGTATCGACGCAACTCGAGACAACGGTTGTGAACGTGGAATCGGGGCCAGAGCGAGTGCAATTGCTATCACGATGATAGCACAAGATGCAAGTAAGACGTGTTTCGATGTCCCGGCGATCAAAGTTCTCATTCGAATGGAAGAGGAAGTCACACAGTTGTTACAGTCTTACTGACGTACCGGCCGTGTAACTGTCAGATGTTTGATGTGGGAGTCGGGATCTACGACATTTCATGTCCGTTCATGCAGGTGCAAAGGTCTCGTCACGTTTCTGCCAGAACACCTCCAGGATTCGTGCTCATCCCTGTTCACACTTACTTCAACAAGGTCGTTCTCACGGGTTTGACTCAGCAGCGGTGTTATGCAAAGCGACACGTGTTTGACGGAGCTGTCTTGCAACTTTCTGGGGGCGGGAAGGGCAAGCCTAAGTGCAAGCTCATCTTGGTCCTCTGAATAGTTTTCAGCAAAAACAAGCTCCGCAGTGACAAAACCAGCCACTTTAATTGTCCGGGAGGAGCAAGGGTGTGGCAAGATAACCGGCCATTGTCATGGCGGCAGGGTATCGATAGGAGAGTTGGTGGCTGTCAGGCCGGCAGTACGCCTGGCGGCGTGCTCTAGCCTGGCCGCGCCTCTCTCATCCTCGCTGGCATTATAGACATTCAACACTCATCCCATGAGACGCACCGAGCAATAGAAATAATCAAGTCAAAAACCTGACCTGCTGCTTCTGCGCAGAACTGATGCCTCAGAGCCGGTGCCAATATGCGTCATCTGGAGTAGCAACAATACAAACACCTCAAGGCACGGGAAAAGTGAAGCTCGACGCGCCGACCCCGAATCGTTCCTTCGCACGGGATGCGCACGCTTCGCCAACCTTCTGACTGGTCTAGCTACATGGCTGCTGCCAAAATTGATGTCTGGACCGGGTTTGGGCGCTCCACGTGGTTTGCTACTCGCCCGGGGGCTAATCCAAGGTCATGCTTCACATCCCTACGCGGCCAGGCTCAACTGCGGCTGCCATGGTCTCACGACCGAGATTCTGTGATACTACACGTAGTGCGTTGGCTCAAGTTCGAAAGCACAGGCATTCTTGCGAAGACCAAGAGCCCGCTTGCGCTGCTTGAACCATTAGGTAGAGCGCAAGTGCTTTTGTGGCGTAAAGTAGTGTGCATCAAGAGCGTCCCGCACCTACATATGGCTCAAAACACGAGAGGCGTATGCAAAGAGCGAGATGCCGGCCCTTGGATCTTTGGTACCAGACGGAGAGTGAGTCGAACGTGACGCCCTTGCAAATCATAAAGCACCATCTCTCGTAGCCCGTAACCCATCGATCCGCGCGTGGACAAGGATGTGGAATTATTGAACAAGAAGGCTGTCAAACAATCCTTCCATCAGCACTAAGAGCACTAGAATCATTGTACTCGGATTCGTTCTCCTGTGCTCTATGAGTTGACAATATCCGCAGTCAAGGACAACGCACACGTCTCATTCTCATTTCAGCTCTGACATTGTACTTTCACAATCCTGCAGAAAGTTCTTCAAAACCTGCAAAGGATTGGGCCAATTTAAGATTCGACAGGTGGCGAGTGAAGCTGCAAACCAAGGGAGGATTTCTTGGCCAGCGAACCGACATACAAGTATCAGGTCTGGAGCAGGATCTTGATATTACAAGGGGGCCGACTTGCTGCGGTGGCTTTCTTTCAGACGGCCAATGCGGCGCCTTCTGGGTCCCTAGTAAAACAGCTAGGCGTTCTCCACCCAAGATCGGCTCAGTCGTTGTCAAAGCCACGATACATCCCTTTTAGGTTTTTAGGTGCTTGGTGGGCTGCACCAGGCTTTCGCGCTGCATGGCAAGCTCGTCTCCCACTTTGCCCGATGCACAACCGGCAACTACTGCTTGCTCCGCCTACGACTCCCCTCCCCGTCCCTTTGCATCTGCGGCAACCTGCGTACACCTCCTTTAGCAAGTCGAGACTCCATTCACAGACCTGGTACCGAGATCCACAATGTTCTCCTCGAGTTCGGTAAGTGCTTTCCATATATCGTGCTGTGCTCCTCCACCAGGCCTATATGTCTTGCATTGCCCGTCACTTTCCCCAGACTGCACCCTTGAGGAACACCGAGTGTCATGTCGAAGAATCCTCTCACCTGGTTGCTGGTATCTACGCCGGCTTGCGTACCTGACGTCCAAATCACTGAGCTACCTCTCGAAACGCTGTCACATAGTCCAACCCGCAAAGCGACAGCCATACATCGACGCACCGAATCTGCTCCTCTCCTCGGAGATGATCCCGAAGACTGCAATCAGTGTTCACGGAAGAGGCCCAGGCTCTCCTTCGACGCATACCCCACCACTCTGCCAGCCCTGCCTGAATACGTACTACAGCCTCGAAGACGTCCGCGTGAAAGAGGCTGCAAACGTCTTTTGATTGAATTGAAGCATGCTGCTATTTGTTACTGCACGTCGAAGAGAAGATATCAGCTATTGACAAGATACCGTTACTCTAAACAGAAAAAGCCGTACACTGCCATATCTGTGCACGTTGAACAGCTCACGTCGGAAACCTACGAAGAAGACGATCTTGCGGGCATCCCAGACCTACTTGAAGTTGTGAAGCTACAAGCCACTGGTGCTTCAGAAGTAGCGAGATCGTTGCGAAAGAAACTGAAGTACGGCAGTGTGCACAGACAGCAGAGAGCACTCACCATCCTCGATGGCCTGCTGCAAAATGGTGGGCAGCGGCTCCAACGAGCTATCCTGCAGGATCCCCCTCTACAAGAACGATTACGAATCGCTGCCATAGACCCCATGTCCGACCCAGAGGTCCAAAAGAAGTGCCGATCATTATTCGGTCAATGGGTCGCGAGCGCTACGGAGCAGCCGGGTCTCGAAGGCGCAAAAATGTTATATAATCAGCTGCCAAAGAGGAAGCAACAGAGCGTTCAACAACGTCGGGATCAAAGTAGAGTCCTTCGAGAAACGGAAGAGGCAGCCAGACACGACGAAGAAGAAGAAGAGGAGACGAGCAGAGCTCGCCATAGCAGCATAGCTGAGGCAACTCCATCGCATCCAGGACATAGGTTGAATCCCATATCATTGTCGTCCTCATCGACGTTCGGCACGAACAAAGTGAAGAAGGATAAGAAGGGCAAGACCAAGCTCTTCAACCTCGAAAGAGAAAGACCTGCCATCCTACAAGCCATTGCGGGATCATCCGTAGCCTCGTCAAACCTCAACAACGCCATGAAGCTTGTCAATCGCGAATCGCAACGAGTCAGTGAGAATGTTGAGTGCATGAAGCGATTCGAGACCTGCAAGAGTCTACGCCGGCAAATCCTCAGATACATCCAATTCGTGGAGACAGAAGAACTACTCGGTGGTCTCATCGATGCCAACGAGCGCTTGATTGGCAGCTTGATGGCATTCGAGGTCATGGACAAAACAGTCGATGATGATTCCGATTCGGAGATGGAAGAAGCAGCTCACTTGTCACGGCGGGAGAAACAACGTGAGGATGCGGCGGTACGAGATGCGGAGAAGAGGTTCGCGGCGATGGATGTGAACCCGCCTAAGCCGCCGCGACCTACCAACATTTCCATACCACACCGAGCGCCTGCTGTTACGAGAATGAAGCCGGCTGAAAGCGAAGAGAGTGATACGGATTATGATTCGGACGATGATGACCCATTTGCAGACAAGAACGCTGCGAAAACGCCAGATCCGAGCATGAGAACCGGCTACACATGGAAAGAGGTTTGAGAAAACCGAGAGCAAACAGCGATGTGGAATCGAAAGCCTACGAACAACTGCGAGACTGCAAGACAGCGAGCTCAAGCCGGCGGCCTGAGCGATCCTCTGAATCAGCTTTGAGCAACGATAATGCTATGATATGATGATACCTCCCTGCATGTTACTGCTAGAAATGATGATGATTTAGACGCGTTCTGATAACCTTCCTGCCTCCGTGCGGTAACTCAAGATGACCGCTTTTTTAGTCTAAACTTGGTAGGTGAACCGGCTCCCTTGAGTTTCCGCCCGGAGCCTGCTTGTCTCATTCGGGACGCTGTCCAGGTGCGGATGACGATTGGATCTGATATCCTGGTCGACCCTTGCAGGAGATCTTGCATAGCATTTCACGTATCGCATCATTACTTTCCCCACCTGCACCAAAACCCGATATCCTCGATTTGCAGCCATTGTTTACATGTCGCTTTCAGCGCACGAAATCTCCAGCACCTATTCGAAACCACACAGAAGATGCATTCAGAAGTTCTCACAATCTACCTCATTGACGAACAACTACAATTGCGCGGAGACCCGCAGAAGACCTGAAACCGAGCAAGATCACAGTCTCTGTCCGCGCTGGTGCGACAAAAGGGTGACAGCAGTGCGCAACCATGATTGAGCAGGAGGTATGCCAAGCCATCAACATCTGAATGAGCTGGTTACTTCGCTCACTAATCACAGACCAGCATATCCGCCAGAAATACTGTCCGCCCCTCGATGAAGCACTGTTCTTTGCCCTTGTGGGCGACTTCGACCTTCAGAACGATGAGCAGCGGCAGCAACTAGAGCAGATACTGGACGGCCTAAAGGAAGGAGCTGTGGTTGAACAAGAGCTGGAGCTGGCTGCGCCCGTGCAGGCACAAGCAGGAAACGACAGCCAACACAGCGGCATAGCACCAACGAGTCGGCAGACCATCGAGGATAACATCGCTAGCGTGACGACAGGCATCTCAGACTTGACCACATCCGAGACGACTGATACCAACACCGACTATCATGACCTCAACACACTGCCAGAAGGCCTGGAGAATGCTTCTACATCGGATAAGGAACGATGGCTGAAGACTCTCTTCCCCTCCATCGAGCCAGTCCAGATCTCAGAAACCATCGCTAGATGCGGCGGCGACCTGCAGCATTCAGTCGACGAGCTCCTCAACCTTTCCTTCATCCACGACGACATCGACCAAAACTACGAGCCTCCGCCCGTGCCGAAAGGCGTAGAGGGCTTTGTGGCAGACGGCAAGTTGAAGAAGACCAAGGGCAAGAGGATGCGACGTAAGCAAGAGAAGGACGACTATTATCTTTCGGATGACCACGTCTCATCTGGTACGGCAACTCCAAGTCGCAACGTCTGGAACAATGCAATAGACGATGTCGAATTCATCGCCTCGAGGACGCAGATTTCCACAAGATCTGTTCACTCCACATACAACCAGAATAATGGGGACCTCGCGCTGACGATAAGGTCACTGGTGACGAAGGAAGCCGAGCTACAAGCAGCCAAGATCAGGTCCGACGATATACTGCAGATTCAGGCGGCTGAGCTCAAGATGGATTGCGAAGGTCTGTCTGACACCTACATCTACGGAGCGCTTCTTCTCGCGCAAATGCATCCGTCAGCAGCAAAAGATCTTCTCGACGTCATGACTGCACGACCACAAGACCTTGTCGGATCAGGAAAGTTGATACCACAGTATGCCCCCATAAACCTCTCCGACGATGAGGCACCGAAGAAGAAATCCGGCATCCGTACGCCGGCAACATCAGTGGACCCTGCGCTGCTGATAGGTACAGCCGGAGTGCATTCGATGAAAGCGAATAGTGCATTCCAGCAAGCGTCGAGTGCCTTCCGTCGTGGAAAGTCAGACAGGCTCATGGGAGGTGCAGCAGCATATTATGCTTCAGTTGGACACGAGCAGAGGAAAAGGCAGAAAGAGCTTATGGCTTCAGTTGCTGATGCATATGTAGGACAGCAATCAACAGCGAACAGCCTGGATTTGCATGGTGTCAGCGTTGAACATGCTGTCAGAATAGCAAAGTCTAATGTTGAGAACTGGTGGGAAGGGCTAGGGGATCGGAAATATACTGTTGGTGGAATCGGTACCGGGTACAAGATCATTGTTGGGGTGGGAACGCATAGTGCGCAAGGCATAGGTAGGATAGGACCTGCTGTCAGTAGGATGCTAATGAGGGAGGGTTGGAGGGTGAACATCCAGAGGGGAGAGGTTATTGTTGAAGGAAGAGTCCGGCGGTGACATGTCGAGTGTACATGGCGAGCAGAGACTGATCAGTACAGGCTGTCGAATTATTATTGTCATTGCATCTCTGCTGCCACTGGCGACGCCCTGAGATCGACCCAGCTGGCCTCCAGTCACCAGGGTGAAAAGGAATAATGACGGATGCGGCAATCCTCCTGCAAGACTGACCATGCCACCAAGTGCCATGTATTTGACTATGTCCTTCAGTGGACTGGGATGTTACGAGCTCGAGACGGCATTGAGATGGTGGCTTAAGTGAATTGACCCGCGAGACTCTTTTGAGATCATGATGACGATTGGGTTCAAGCGGAGTGTGACAACCTGGGCGTATGGTCAACAGCGGGCTTGAACGTTGGTTGGTGACAAGCATCGACTCTAAGGTGCTCGCTTTCCACGTTGTCGCCGGCAACGGCTCGCAATGGGAGGATGGTCGGATTAGTTGGGGCCGCATTGCGGAACATTACTTTGTCACTCAGGCCGGCTTCTCAGTGGCCCTGTCAGTTGATGCGCGCCACAAGAGGTATAAGGCTCCTTATGAATTGGCGAGGAAAAGTCACTGAAAGGCGCTGAGAGGCAGAATTCGCAGCTAGACATAGTCGGATCGAAACAAAACGACATATCGACCATCTCATCACATTTTCGCCATGAAGGTCGCAAGCATCGCCCTACGACTTACCACCAGCCTCCTTGCATGCGCTATCGTCGTTCCTAGCCGGGCCTGCACTAGCCGCAATGGACTGCCCTGGGAATCAAGTTTGTGTGCGTAAGTATTGACTTCTCCACCGCCCCCTTTATCGCACCAGCATCATGTTCTCTGACTGGCGCTGATACACCTCACGATTAGACACAGAAAACCCATGGGATGGCCAAGTTTGCGTCGAGCCTACCGACAGTAGATGCACTACTGGCACCTGTGGCATTCTGTGCAAGTCTTCTTGTGATATCTGCGGTGAACCCGGCAATTTCAATGCTCCGTGCAACTAGAGAGTTATCTATGTGCACATCATTAGTTCACAGACCGAACCGGTCTTATATCGTCCTTTGTAGGGTGTGCTCGGCGTGAGTGAGAGGCACAAGAACTGTTGGCAAAGTATAAGCGACGAGTAGGGACGAGTCGGGATGGAAGGGAGGGAGAAACTTTAGATACGTATCACTTTCGTTAAACCCCGTCTAATCGCATTTCGTCGCTTAAATAGCGCGACTGGAGAATTTGTAATTCAAGTTCTCTCCTTAGAAGATCGTAGTGAAATATCCGGAGTCAGGTTCATCCTAGCAATTTGTAACCAGACGCCATGTGGTTCTTGTCAATAGACTACCCGAGTATCGCATTAACACCAGTAAAGAAAGCCGACCATCAAGTACGATATTTCGTGATCCAGGAAAAATCATAGAGCGTTCAGTGCCTGTACGCTCCGCGAAGGTTGTGGACGGTTCAAGCAGCAGTCAATTCTGCGAGTCACAGTATCACAGTCAATCCCCCTCGGACACCTACACTGTTGCCTCGAGTGTTTGATGGTGGTGTTGATGGGACACCCGTGCGCATTATCAACTGAACTTGGCGTGGGTCTTGCGAAAACCTACCTTCATCTAAGGAGAACCCTCTATGTGTTTGCACATTGGCTGCTGCTTTTTGGTTGGTGTATCGTGCGTGCGAACTATGGTGATACCCCTTTGCCAAGGTTTGGCTGATAAAATGGGCGTCGGAAGACTGCAGCTCAACCACCACTGATGATCTGTAATGTTCACTCAGCGGAGTTGGGCCCTTCTGGGAACGTGACAGACGTCAGCAAGATGAGAACGGTGTCTTACACTGCTTGGTGTAGAGAACACCGCTGTCGCTGATAAAGCCAAAATCAGCGTTGGTCGCTTATGGTTTACGGCAACTGGGTCTGTTGGTAGTAGTATCGTAGCCCATTTCGCTCTTGCGACGGTATATCCGTCATGATACCTCACGACTGACAGCCTGACAACAGCCCAGCCGGACCTCATCGCCTAACGGAACTGACGTCAGACCTTGTATAACGACCCCTGACTTATTCTGTAACCACCACAAGGTTCTTTTACGCCTGCTCCTCGCAAATCTGAGTTCTTGAGCATCAAATCCATCGCGCCGATATCACGAAATCTGGGTCGCACCCGCAATTGCAGCCAGGACATTCTGTAGGCCTCATGATACCGTTTCCCTTTGACTGGAGTCGCGTTCTGCACTAGCGTACCTGGAGCGGCAAGTCACATTTGCGCCCGGAGCACAGCTACATACTACCAGAGCCTATCTGCACGCTTCTCTGTTCACGGCTGAAGGACAGATCTTTGACATCACATCAAGAGCAGAGCTTACGCTACCATTGACGCCGTCCCCAAAATGTCACGCCAGCACAAAATCTCTCGGTCTATCACGAATGCGGTGGTCATACCTGAAGATGAAGCAGCGCGACGCTCTGTCGGCCGGACCATCAACGCCTTCTTCACAGTCTACGCAGTACATCTCCACCAGCATGCACCTGATCTGTTTGGCAGGCTGCGAGGTCAATGGAACATAGGCGCAGAGTCATATCTCTCCAGCTTTTCCCCAGACGAGAACAATAGGCAGAGCTCTCTGCAATCAAAAGGCGATATGGGATATAGTGGCAGTACTTTTTTCACCACTTCTGATGCGAGGTACCTCGTCAAATCTATTCCACGGCACTTTGAGCACAGTTTTTTCAAGGATGACCTACTTGAACCTTATGTCGACTACATGAGCAACAACTTCTCTTCACTCCTCATAAGGATAACCGATTTCCTAGCTGTGGATGACGTATACAAGTTCAGTCCTGGCGTCCTGCTTGGTCTTGCGCCAAGCCACCACATCGTTATGGAAAATCTGCTCATTGGGAAAGAGGAGGGGGAGCAACGAGCGAAGGAAGAATTCTCCGAGCACGATGCGAAACACCAAGGACTGCAGAATGAGGACGAGGAGCCCTGGAAGTGGGAGACCTGGGACCTCAAACCAACCACCTACTTCTTCCCAGAACGCGACATCGCGCAGGGCAAGCTGGCCCCCGAATCCACAAAAGATGCATTAGCCGATGAGCTCCGTGGCAAGCTTGTACTTACACAGCCGCAAGCTGAAGCTTTCATGGACCAAGTGAAGCGCGACACCAAGCTGCTAGCGAGCACTAACTCAGTAGACTACAGCCTATTCTTGGTGCGGATACCTGTTCCACCATCCCAGCAGACGCCCATAGCAGAGAACGAGAATCACGAAAACCCATTCTCAGATAACGCCGCCCATCCCGAACACAACAGCTCGACCTCTGCGGAATCCCAAAGACCGCCTAATGCAGTTCCAGTTCCGGCAGATCCTCCTTTCACTCCTCCAAATCCTCCTTCCTGGAGAACTGGTATCAAGAGTGCAGACGGCAAATATGTGTACCGAGCTGCACTTCTTGATTTCTTCTGGGCAAAGCATAAAACACATGCGAAGATTATGACGCACCTGGTGGACCTTTGGAACGGCATTGATCTGGGAGGGGACAACGGGCCAATGAGCATAACGACGAGCAGCGATGAGTACAGGGAAAGATTCATCGAAATGTGTGAGGACTATATTAAAACAAGGACGAACGGGAAAGAGGACGATGATGAATGAACCAGGGGTGCCAACGACTGACCCGGTGCCCCAGCGTCTTATCCATGAACGGCTCCTCAGAGACTGTTAGACGTGCGGACATCAACTTCCAGTGGCATTCTCAATTTGTCGTTGTCCCAAAAGTGACAAAGAGACCTCGCGCTTTGTCGTTCCCACGTCCACGCCTGCGACGATCCAGTCTCCGAAAACAGTCGAGGCATACTCGTAGACAAAGGTCATGAGCACAAAGGACAACACACCGACGAGCTACCGAAAGCTAGCCAAGTGTCCGCCAGAATGCCGCATTTCCCGAGGCACCTTATCAATCCTACAACAGCTGCGTCTAATCATGCACATAAGATACCTCCTCACCATTGCAGCTTGCTTCGCAGGCGTGCTTGGGTACCCGAACTTCAAGGGCGACTCAGAACACCCGCACTCACACGCTCACACCACTCAAGCTCTAAGGAAGCGAGATGACTACCCTCCATGTCGCGATGCGGGAGGAAAGGAAATTCCGCCAAAAACAAATTGCCCTCCCAGGGTCGATGTGAATCATTTCAACGGCTGCCGGGTGTGCGCTTAGTGAGCTAGCCCAACCGCAGAGCATATCACATACTAACTATGATTTCAGGAGCACGACTGATCGGTTTCCGTAGGAAGGGAGTCGGCTGTCAAGAGTTGTGTGTCATCGGATGAAGCAGATTTACCTCGATGACCACTGGCGGCTAGTCAGGTAATGACAACCGAATTTTTCGACTTTCTTTTCGCATCGCTGCCCGGCAGATGCATTCCGTGATGTTCCCTTGTACAAATGCGAATGTGTTCCATATGGTAACTGATGTCTCAAAGCGCTTCTAAGCCTAGGATTGCTCTTTATACTCCGGCTACAAAAGGCGAGAATGGTAATGCCGCTTCTGGGCGGCAGTGACCTGCATTGTCCCAGTGACGTTCCTCGTCGGTGGAAAGCTAACATCCACAGACACTGTTCCTGTCACCCACGGGACGCGTTGTTTGTGCAAGCGGCAATACTCGAAGGATATATGGTGCCCCTGGACTCGTCCAACTGTTATGGAGCCTCGTCCTGCCCTTACCATAGCATTGGGCCTGTACGACATTCACGTTTACTTCTTGTCTCAAGCACAAGAATATTCTCACAAACACATACCCGCCCCTGAGACTACACCGACCATGAAGTTCAACGCTCTCCTTACCGTGGCAGGCTGCCTCAGTGGCATGCTAGTCACCGCTACCCCTATGAAAACCGGTGCCCACGAGGAGAAACGCGATTCTTTGGTCGAGCAGATTGAGAAGCTAGGACAGGCGAAGAAGACTGACGTGTGGGAGCAGGTCGTCGAAAGAGCCAAGGACGAGCGATGCTGCGTTACGTCTGGGATGGTCTCGGTATGCCACGAGTGTCCCTCTGAGGGGGATGCAGAACAGTAAGTTGGACCTCCATTGTGGCTATGGTACTCTCCAGATTTTTAACGAGACTACAGCGCGCTCGATGCAGAAGCATCAATAGATGCACGATCGATCAATCCCGCTAATGTCCTCTCACGCGGCACAGGAGGAGCAGCTGACGGATGGTTCGTGTACTGTGTCGACAAGGAGGACACGGAACTCTGCCAGGAGAAAGGGAGGTATTACTGCAACAGTCGAGGGAAGGTCAAACAGCAGACTCCGAACGACGGGAAGATCGGGTACTGTGATAGGCATTGTAGATGTGGGAATCTCAACCCGCCGCCGTTGTGGACTTGTATTGATTATGGGGTTGGATATGGCAGGACATGCTATCGGAAGGGAAGCAGACTGGGGAACCGATGAAGCTCGTATACGGACATGGTGGGAGCGCAGAAGCGCAGAAATCTCGAGGAGACGGAGATGCCTGGGGTTGGACAAGCAAGCAGCTTTTGCACAACAGAGATTGTAAAGACTGGCTGTTGAGATGCTGAAGACAGGTGTCGACTTGGGCGTTGTAATACTAAATGGTGTCTTGCTATTAGCAGCGTTCCAACAATGACATCAACATGGAATCTGCACAACGATATGCCGTGCATGCTCTTCTTTCCTTGCGGAGAAGCACGTCTGCGAGATTCATAGAGGTCGGCGGACAGCGGAACACAGCCTTTTGTCTGCGCGTCCCTTGGCAGGACCTTCCCGTTTGTAGCGAAGGACTGACGCCTAATTCTGCTGGGGTGGCCGCTGATCCCTGCCTGAAGATGACGAACCGACATCACCAGCTGCACCTGAAAGCGCGGATTTATTAATCTTCATCGCCGCCGCCGCTGGGGCTCTAAGTGCTTTGCCCTTGCCTCACCACGCATGCCTTCCGAAGACTTCGACTGCAGCTGGTCTCGCTAATATACGTCAATCCGTGGACATAGAGCTGTCAAAGCTGTCGAAGCTGTCACGACCTGCGCTTGCGAGCTGAACATCACAGCCCCACCACCAAGCAACTACCCGAACACCGACTCGAGCTGTCAGCTCTGGCCACAGTCGCTGTCTTAAATACCGCACGCTCCTGTTATTCGGGCATTGTCCTCGTATCTCGTCGCCATCTTCAACACAGCGCACCCAAGGATTGAACAGCTCTCAGAGCAACACCTAGGATGGGTCTCAACAATCCACTGCCCTCGTCAATGAGGAGTATGTGACGTCGCACGAGCCTCCAGTTGGGCCGCGCCCAGGCCTGTTCGAGCACGGCACTAACATTGTGCAGGCGAATGCAAGAAAGCAGGAAAGATCCTTACTTCCTTTGTCGATCCTAGGCAAGCATTCGGACCTGACAAGATTATACCGCCGGCAGTGCTGGGGAATTGCAAGGTACGCAAGTTCACCGCATCCCGGCCTCCTGCGCTATTGTCGCATACAATACCAGTGAGAGCTAACGAATACTGCAGGGCCTTGCCGTAATAACAGTGCTCAAAGCCGGCTTCCTTGGCTCTGGTCGGCTGGGCTCAGGCATCGTCGTCGCACGTCTATCCGATGGGTCATGGTCTGCGCCCAGTGCACTCGCAACCGCAGGCGGCGGCTTCGGTGGACAGATCGGCTTCGAACTCACTGATTTTGTCTTCATCCTCAACGACTCTGCGGCAGTACGTGCGTTCTCGCAAGCTGCAAGTGTGACGCTCGGTGGAAATGTCAGTATCGCTGCGGGTCCTGTTGGGAGAAACGCCGAAGCTTCAGGTGCGGCGAGTATGAAGGGTGTGGCGGGTGTCTTCTCGTACAGCAAGACCAAAGGGTTGTTCGCGGGCGTGAGTCTGGAGGGGAGTGTGCTCATTGAAAGGAGAGATGCGAACGAGAAGATGTATGGCGGGAGAATAACGGCGAGACAATTGCTGGAGGGTGGTGTGAGGCCGCCGCCAGCTGCGGACCCGTTGATGAGAGTGTTGAACACGAGGGTGTTTTCGGGTAATGCGAACAATGATGCCATGTACAATGATATGCCGATATACGATGACTCTCACGACAATGTGGTTTGGGAAGGAAGAACAGGACAAGGATATGGCGCGAATATGCGGAACAACCTAGACAGATCCTCGACGTTTGGTTCGCAGTCAGGCGGTAACGATGAATACGAGTACAGAGACAATCCACGCCGCGCAACAACATGGAACGACGAAGTCTACGATCAACGTCCTGGTACCATCAATAGAACAAACACAGGAACAATCCCCTCTCGCGCCGATCCAAACGAGACATTCGACAGCATGGGCAACTACAACAGAAACCGATCCAGTACATTCGGTTCGCAGAACAGTGGTCCAGGCAGGCCGACCGCGCCGAAACCAGTCTTCAGACAACCTACTGGCACGAAGAGTCTGGGTCCCAACCAAGCGATAGCGCTGTTCACATTCGATGCGGAGGAAGAAGGTGATTTGGCATTCAAGAAGGGGGATGTCATCACTATCACGCAAAGAACGGACAATAAGACTGACTGGTGGACTGGGAAGACGGAGGATGGGAAGACGGGCATGTTTCCGAGTAATTATATCGAGACGAGGACGTGATCCGACGTGACTAGAGGAAGGTATGAATCTCAAGAGAAGGAGTCTGTGTCGCTTCGTAGTATTAGATGTGCTATGGTTGTGCGTGGCGTGAAGGAGTTCGAGGAGAATTACTTATGATATCCTGTGTAGTCACGAATCAAGGTCTTCAGCACCATAGCTACTGCAACTGTAACGATGTCCTCACACCGAGCTAGCTGTATGTCTGATCAGCTGCCGTGGGTCAAGCAGTCAGGTGCAGGGAGACCGGGATGCCAAGTCGGGCGAAATTGTACAACGACCATGAGCTTCAACAACGATTAAGTCAGTTGTTGGGCGCTAGGTAAGAGAACACAGGATATTCCGAAAGTGTGCTGGATTTCGGCACGTTGGTAAGACTGACCTAGGCATCTGCTATCTCGCGCCATCCTTATCAACCACCCAAAACGTACTTATCAGCACCGACGCTGTGACCACTGAGTGAAGCTTGAGGATGGTCGCGAAGGGCATGCCACAATTTCAGACTATTGGCGTGCTCCCATATCTTCAGCAAGATATGCGCTTCGCTATGAATATTAATCGCTCCTTGTGCATGAATCCGGTGACCTGAGAGGTTTTCACACGGTGGTTCATCATGGTCCGGGACGCCTCCAACGTCTAGGATCTTACCCGAGCAGGCACCACAGCGCACCCACCAGCCAGACTATGCTTCTCATAGCATGGAGGTTTCCAGCCCTTCTCCCAGTTTCGACTGCTTCATCCCTCGAATGGGCCACTTTCATAACTCCTGCTTTCCTCTTCTTCGCCTGCGCTTCGGCTGCGTCACGGCTGGCGATCCAACACACCCATGCGTCTACCACCGGCACAAAACTGCCAAGTAGAATCACAATGCCGAGTGCTCGTTGCACGGCCAGCTGAACTTCGGGCGAAGCTTGTTGGGAGGGGAGTATGAAGTGCCAGTAGCCTGTCAAGCTGATGATGCCGAGTCCAGTAGTGAGATTTCGGATGCCGAGAGCATGTATGTACGAGAAGTCTCGACGTGTCATAGTGGTGTCGCCTGTACGGGAGGCGGCTAAGGAGGGGGGTGCGGTTGAGAGGATGTTGGTCAGAGTGGTAGATGACGTCGAGACCGGGATGCCGTAGATCCGGGCTGCGGCGATAGGGTTGATGAAGCTGTAGACCCCAACCGTGAGGCCGCCCGTGCCGATCAGGGTTGTGAGAAGGGGCAGGATAGTTAACGAGTCAAAGATGCTCGGGAGCGGCATGGTCGACGATGCTCTCAGTATCAAAGTAGATGATTTGGCGTGTCCGATAAGATCGACAATCTGGAAATGGAGATCGTCGACGAGGAGTGGGAAGCAAGGCCATGCACTGCTGGGTCATCAGTTTAGAATCTGCCTGGTCTGGCTCGTCGGAGTTGGAGGACCTCTAGCAAGCGTCAGACAGAGACCAGTCCGAAGCTGTTCATGGTAGCGGATAACACAGGAAGATAGCCTGACTGATACCAAGATACGAATAAAAAGCACTTCATCTGCTTCAAGCTGGTCAATGTTGCTGTCGTGCTCGCCCGAAGCTGTGCCGTCGATGACATAAGACACCGCAGATGCAGCTTTTCCTCTTTTGGACGTGCCTGGCAGGGCAAAGGAGCATCCCTTCCCAGCTGCTAGCATTCTAGGTAGACGGTCCCCACAATCCACTTTGTAGGGCTCATTGGACGACAGACTTCAACAGATTGCCTTTCTGTGATAAAGGGTAAACACGGAGTGAGTGTGTTGCTCATCCAAAACGAGTTTTGCCTTGCACACCGGCCGGCGTGTGCATTTGGTCACTCGAATGCTTGACTTGTCGCTTTGCCAGGCGGTTCGCGTGGTCGGGGCATCGGCCGGCTCACCAGACCTGATTCGCAGACTCTAGAGGCCGGGTGTTGGTGTCAGGTGGTTCTGAGGGACGAGTAAAGAAGTTATGGTGGCGCCAGCGAGTGAAACTCTGTTTTTGATGTTTGGCATTTTCGCACAAGCTTTGTTGGATCATCTCCTGAGAACAGCCATGTAGAGCTTCGCAAGGTTCCAGTCTGGCTCCTTCTCGACACCCGAGGTTCCTTCCAGCCGTCGAGGTTTGGTCCGGTTGGTGAATATCTTAGCATTGAACGTCACATCCGTTCCTCTAAACAAGTCCTCTAAGGCGTCTCGCACCCAATCTTGGTCTTCTTCCGCCTCTTCTTGCGTGTAGTCGTTGCTATCGTTAGTGACATCCTCTCTTCTAAAGAGTTCTACCACTGTCCCTCTCAAGGCTCCAGCACCTTGTGATCCAGGCAAGGTCCGCGGGTCGCCAACACAGACGACTATTCCCTTTTCCTCAATGGAAACGCAAACTCCGTTTTCCACGCTCAGCATCTGCCGCCCATACCAAGCTGGCTGCAACTTGGTAGCGATCAGACCCGTGAACGAGCTTGCCGAGGATGCCGGGATCGTGACGATAGAGCTCTCGTCGCTGTTGCCAGCTTTCGTACTGCTGACGAAGGCATGCTGAGGATCGTGGGAGAAGTTCAGAACGTGAGTGAAGGATCGCTGCTTGACATCTGAGCCAGGGAGCTGGGACGATGTGTCCGAGAAGAGCCGATGCTCAAGGTTAAATGGCTCATGTTCTTGTGTAGGGTACCGACGCGCCAAGTGCGAGATCAGTTTCGCAGAGACCGAGACACCGCCTGTGGCGGGAGGTAAGAGGCAGACACTGTACCGTGTCAGCAGAAGCCAACCCCGAGTCTGTGTCAGACTCACCCTGCGATAGGCATATTCAGAATGGTACGGATGGCTGTGGAGGAGGAAATGCATGCATCTTACGGTGATCGAAGCTGTTCGTACTAGGAGAGATGCCAGCATTCAATTGCTCAAGCTCAATCACATTCCTCCAGTGAAAATCGACTATCAGCAACAAACGATAGTGCCAAACTTTGGACTACATCGCGCTAGAGTTAGGGTTGCCCCCAAGACAGTTTAAGGTTGGTCGGGGTCGGAAGGCCTAAGCTCTTTCGGTGCTGGTCAGGGGCGGCTCTGTTCATGCAACTACCTACGGAGTACTAGTAGCTACCCCAGGTTTCTCGAACTGAATCATGCGTCTCTCATCCCGGCTGCGCCTTTTGCTATCTTCTCAGGTGTTGCTTTTGCCATGCTCTTGATTAGACGACTGTGGCTGCTGCCGCCGATTGTCGTCTTCTTGACCCTTTACTACCTCTATCGCTACACATTTCCATCAGTGCAACCTATTGACCGCAACGCTCGATTGGAGATCCGACCAGAACGATACCCTGTCAGAAGTCATGCTCAGCTACCCACCGGCACTGCTCAACAGCTGCCGAAGCTTCAACATGACTTTCCCCCTGAGACCAAAGAGCAGATGGCGGAGAGGGTGAAGCGGCAGGCTGCGATAAAGGAAGCATTCCTGCATTCGTGGAAGGGCTACAAGGATTTTGCCTGGAAGCAAGATGAAATCGCTCCTCTGTCGGGTGCGTACCGGAACCCATTTGGAGGCTGGGGTGCGTCGCTAGTCGACACCATGGATACGCTTTGGATCATGGGCTTGAAAGAAGAGTTTGCCGAATGCGTGGAAGCGATCAAGGACATCGATTTCACCACGAACACGGAGGATGTCCTTAACGTCTTCGAGACAACCATCAGGTATCTCGGCGGCCTTCTGAGCGCGTACGACGTGTCCGATGGCCAGTACCCTGCCCTGTTGAACAAAACTATCGAGCTTGCGAACATCCTTTACATCACCTTCGATACCCCAAACCGATTGCCAGTCACGAGATGGCACTGGCGGCAGTCTGTGGCAGGAATGCCTTTGCACGCCTCGAAAACAGCCCTCTTGGCCGAGATTGGGAGCATGAGCGTCGAGTTTACAAGACTGGCACAATTGACAGGGGATGCAAAGTGGTTTGACGCAGTCGACCGAATCACAGACCTGCTGTACAAAGGTCAAGATGAGACGAAAGTGCCAGGTTTGTGGCCGACTCTTGTGGACGCTGAGAAGGGACAATTTCCGTACAATCACTTTACTCTTGGTGGCATGGCCGACTCGACTGCTGAGTATCTCCCAAAGCAATACATGCTGCTCGGTGGTCTCGATGATCGCTACAAAGTCATGTACCACAAGCTAATCACCGCCGCTCAGAAGTATCTCTTCTATCGACCGCTGGTGCCCGGCAACCGTAACATCTTGCTCAGCGGCAATGCTGGCTTGGATGAGCATGGGGAGGTTACTACCGAGCTGCAAGGTCAACATCTGACTTGTTTTGCCAGCGGTATGGTAGGTATAGCATCAAAGATTTTCAATCGTCCTGGCGAGATGCGCGTTGCCAAGCAGCTTATGGACGGCTGTGCCTGGGCATACAACTCGACACCGACTGGTCTTATGCCTGAGACATTTCACGTGGCGTCATGTCACGTCGGAACAGATGTGCCATCTGGCGATGCATGCGACTGGACAGAGTTGAAGTGGCTCGAAGCCGTCGCGAGACAGCATGGACCACATGCAGGCATACCTGGAAAGAGCCTAGCGGAAAGCGGCAAAGCCTTGATTGATCAGTATGCACTTCTTCCTGCGTATACAATGTGGGGTGACAACCGGTATATCCTACGGCCTGAAGCTATCGAGTCTGTATTCATCATGTATCGCTTGACTGGTGAGAGATCTTACCTTGACACCGCGTGGACCATGTGGAACAGCATCAGCAAAGCTTGTCGAACACAAATTGCATATGGGGGCGTTTCTGACGTTCGTGTACGGCCTCCAGCCCAGAGTGACAGGATGGAGAGCTTTTGGCTGGCTGAGACATTAAAATATTTCTATCTAGTTTACGCCGAACCGACAGAATGGAGTTTGGACCATTGGGTCCTCAACACCGAAGCTCACTTCCTTCAGCGGCCGATGGCTGGAGAAATACTTTCAAGGCCACCAGTGCGACGAGTGCCCCGCAGATAGAAAGCCATGCTGCGGGAAAGCCGGAAGCGCGACGTAAGAAACGAATATGGGCACAAACAAACTCTAGCCCCAGAGTACTGCTTAACGTTGTGAAGGCAGACGATCAGACCAAAAGACGCCTTGGGCTTGGCATGTATTCACGTCAATGCGCTTCGTATCCCAGAAACTGTGGCTGCAGCATGCAGCATCCGCTTTGCCCTAGCTCTGGCTCCAGGCACGCCTTACTGTACAAGTACCAAGACCGTTGTTTTCGGCTGCTTGTACTGTGCGGGACTTGCTGCCGGTTTGCTTGGAACTTGCGAGAACACTGCATGATGAATGAGCCTGCCTTAGCTCCATTGCACAATATACACGAGCTTGACGTCGTGGTCCAGGAGCTCCCATCAAGAGGTTCTCTACTGTTATTCCTACGGAGCACGTCATGCCTCGATGAACATCTTTAGGCAGACGAACTGCTTTGGGAACATTGTGAACAGTGGCTACTCTGTATCTAGAACCCTCAGGTGATACATCAGAGACATCCTCTGGCGAAGAGGCTGCAAACCAGCATCAGCAACGGCCATAAGGTGGCTGCTTACGGTGACAGCACGGCGGTGACCGATTCTGAGACATTGTGGGGAACCTGGTGAAGGCTATCGATATCTGGGCGATCGAAGATCTATTTTTTGAACCTTCGTGGTGGTGTTGCTCCGCCGAGCCAATTATAAATAAGGGTGGCAACAAGTGGCCGAAGGAATCGACCAGAGTCCAGTGCAAGGGTAGAAACCAACACCGCCGAATTTCTCAAGGTTGAAAGTGCTTGGTCAGGTTACTGGGAAGAGAGACATGCATAAGCATCATGCGAAGCTTCGAGCTTAACCAAAACCGAGGTTTAGGACGCGCCACTCGGACATGGGTTCCAACGGCCGCGCGTGCTAACGCTAGCCACTTCAGGCTATGGGCAGCATCACCTTGGCTCAATGCAGTGCCTCGCAGCACTGCGCAAGCGTACTGCTACTAGAGGTTTGCTGTTGCTGTTACTCAATTCCAAATGTGGGTCGTACACAAGCTTGCCCCTCCCAAAAGGTCACCATGACAGTGGTGGAATTAGCGGTACTCAACGACTGAAGTCAGCCGTGGTGGCCGGGGCCGACTATACACAGAAGGTGTATATAAACCTCGACATCCTATCCTTCCAGCTCATGCCAGCACCAGCCACTAAAGGAACTTCCAAAGAACATTCACTTACATATTCAATCGCTCCGTCTTTCGCTTCAAGCACATACCATTCAAGATGAAGTTCCTCCCCATCGTCGCCTTGGCTGCTTCAGCCTCTGCTGCTGCGATCGAGGCCCGTGGTGGTAGCGATGATTGGAAAGGCTGGTCGTCTGGCTGCGTTGCTAGCACCGTCTACTCCACCCAGTACAGCACTGTCTGGAGCACAAAAGCCGAAACTCAAGTTCAGACTCAAACCCAGTACAACACTGTCACGAACTACCAGACCAAGTACGAGACTAAGTTCAACACTGTCACCGCATACCAGACCAAGACCGAGACTCAGATTCAGACTCAAACTCAAGTCAACACCCTCACTCTCCCAGCTGTTACGAAGACTCAAGTAAATACCGTCACTCAGACTGCACCAGCTGTTACCAAGACTGAGGTCAACACCATCACTCAGACTGCACCAGCTGTCACGAAGACCCAAGTCAACACTGTGACACAAACAGCGCCAGCTGTTACCAACTATGTCACCAACTATGAGGTATGTTCTTGAACCACAGAGGATCCTGAAGCTAACTCTGTAAAGACCAAGTACCAGACTGTCACCGCTCCATGCCAGCAAGCAAAGACCTCCGGCTGGGGCAAGTGGTAGATAGACATTTGAAGAACTAGCTGTATTCTACAAACGCCTGCAGAGCGTTACAGAAAGTAGCTAGTACGAGAAATGACGACCATGCACGATCAAACGACTTACGATAGTAAAGCTAAGCATAATGCGCCAACAAGGATAAGCTTCATAGCTAGGAGGTCCCGACCAACACTCCCTTGCCTTGGTCCATAAACCAGGCCATGCACATAGATAATTCTAGTCAACCAGAATGCTTCTTGAAAGCAGTCATCAAATGAACAAAAACTTTCCAACTTTTAGCTATTTCCCCCTCTGTTGCATGCTGTCTAACATATTGAATTTCGCGCATATCGGTCTTGTTGACCGCGAGGCAGTGCTGGTCGACCGGCTCCAGGATCGCGAACGTCCGAAACACGTGGACCCAGATGCTCGCCTTTCCCAACGTTCCGAATAACGGCTCGGAGGATGCTATGACCACATCTTGCGCAGAGCAGATGGCTTTGACAACTCGTTTAGGTTGCATTGCAAGCCGTCGACTGTCCCTACATACACGCAAGTCCTTTCAGCCATTTGAACGCGGCTGGTATGCTTCTGCCTAAGGAAAGTGATATCGATGGAAAGCCTGAGCTGGTATTAAGTGTCCAGCCTAGGCCCTTCGTGATTGGTTGATCAGCGGCCCTGGTAACTCCCAACCGGTCGGCAACGGTGAATACTCGAATGGCACAACTCCAGCCACCTAGACAGGGATATAAGATTGCTGAGAGAGGCGACTACACGTTCTCTCTAGGCAGACATTGTGCGGTCACTGGTAGATTCCGAAGGAAGCAACATTCGTCGTGAAGTAGTAGAACGACCAATTGTTGAAAGGTCTTGGCTGCAACTTTATTGCCGGATAGTCGATGGCAAGCAGAGCGCGAACTCCATGACTTCTTTCTCCGCCCGTGGAGAGTCATCAGACCCGCGGATGTAGGTACCATCCTGACCATCAGCACTAAGCAGCAACGGCATCAGTCACTCCAACCATCGAACAATGCCTTCGCCATACCGTCCCTCTAAGTGCATGCAACCAAGTGTAGACATAAAAGAACGCAGCAGACTTACTCTGTCTGGCCTCTTCGGCATCTTGCGAATGCTATGCCAGAATGGTGGACTACCCGTTTCTGGTCTTCCACCCTACAGCGCACCCCAGCCCGAGGTCTCGAGAGAGCCACCGTGCCGTACACAGCCCACATCGTCGAGGATACAAAGGTTGCCATCCTCGTTGCAAACTGTAAACCACATCGCTTCCGCACGGCCACCCAGTCGTTGGTAGCCATGAAAAGGTACGGCATCCCAAGGTAGAGCCAAACACCGCTCACAGAGATAAAATGCTCGGCCAATTGCCATATGAGCGGTCTCTCCACATATACACTCATTAAGTCCCCATCGGCTATCACCGCCTCTCAGCGAGCGATCCAGTCCCAAGTTGCAACGTCGAGGACGCGGAATCTTATGATGTTGGCAAAGAATACGATGCTGAAGGTGTCTGCCCCGTGGTTTCGCCCGAGACCTTGGCTTATATCGAGGATGAGCTTGTCGCTCTCGACAAGGTCTGCGTAGTTCGCACACACGGATCCATGATCGCGGTGATTGTGTCCATCGTGATAGTGAGAGTTACAACCATGGGCGGCACTATAGTGGCACAGTAGCAGTATTTTCCCATGCGTGAGGATGGGTTTGAGACTCTTAGAACACTTCGGAACCAAAATAAGATGGTCAAATTTGATGCTCAGGATGCCGGTCCATTGACGCGACCTTTTCGGCCGAATTTGTCGGTTGGATTGTGCAATAATACCACCTACGTGTTTGCATCAGCACTTGGCGGGACAGATCCGACAAGAAGTTACCGAACGGTGCAGTCTGGACGATGCTTGAACATGAGAGCCGCGAGTCACTGCATTAAGGAGTACCTAGATCATACTGATATAGCGGTATATGCCACAGTCAGCAACCAGCATTGAGTGGCTTCGGTGGCTGAGCTTCACCATGCACGCCATGTAATATCTCACCCTTTTCTTCACTTTCGCTGGCAATCTCTCCAGTACCAAGATCAACGATTGCTGCAAACCGTGATGCTGTCATTCTCAGTTGTCTGACATGCTGGTCTACGCTTATGAGGCCAGCTTGTTAAGATCACGCATATATCCTCGATGCGGGACCAAAAATAGTATAATGCTGTTCCTGCGGCTCGCGAAGGATGATTGAGAGCTTGGCAGTCAGAGTACGAATTAAGGCCACTCGTTGTCTGCCAAGAGCCAAGGCGTGCTCCACTGTCTCTAGCCCCCAATACATGTGAACGAAATGACCAATCAGTCTTGCAGGTGCGACGGTAGGGCGTCAAATGGTTGGTAGATGTTCGTTGCCTTGGCGGAAGCGAGCAATTGAAGTAAAGAGGGACATCGTTTCATCGTGAGGATAGTCGTGGTGATTGTCGCAAATATTTCAAGCGTCTTCAATTGAGGTTGCCGCCGACGCAGCGACGACCCCGGTCGGCATTGAGCATATAAGCACAGCCGTCTCGGAACTGAAGTTTACATCGCGCCCACCACTAGAACACGTTCCAGCCCCGCACTTGTGTCGTTCGATCTCTTCAACCAAGTCACAGGAGGCGGCATAACTAAAATGTCATACCACGATCCCAACCAGCAATACTATCAAGGTGGACACCCACAGCAAGGTCAGTGTAAGTCAAATGGCTCGTGGTCGAGTCTAACTGTGCAGGTCAATATGGCCAACAACAGCAGTATCAGCAAGGCTATCCACAACAGCAACAGTATGATCATGCTCAACAACAGCAGTACGGGCAGCCGCAGCCGCCGCCGCCGCAGCAGCAGACTGGACAGCCTTCGCATGGCTCAGGCGCATGGCACGCAAGTGACAACGGCTCTTTCAACGGCGGGTCATACCAGATCTCACATCGAGATACCAACAGTGTTCTAACCGTCACACTGAATAATGGCGGCTCGGTCAAGTCTCGACAAGGCGCAATGATCGAGATGGCCGGAACAATTGTTCTGCAGGGCAAAAGCAAGTTCAGCATGAAGAAAATGTTCACCGGTGGCTCAATGTATGAGAGTGTATACTCTGGCGCTGGAGAACTGACTCTCGCTCCTCCTCTTCTTGGTGATATCGCCACTCTTAAACTCGATGGGAGATCAACATGGAAGATTGGGAAGGACGCCTTCCTGGCTGCAACCACGGATGTACACAAGGAAGCGAAATCGCAGGGTATTGGTAAGGCTTTGTTCAGTGGAGAGGATTTGTTCGTGTACAATGTCTCAGGACAAGGGCTCATGTGGGTTATGTCGTTCGGTGCCATCACTCGAAGAGAGGTGAGTATCTCAGGATCTGTCGCGCGCAGCGTCGCTAATGGACGCGCAGATTGCAGCAGGTCAAACACATATCGTGGACAATGGACATCTCGTCGCGTGGAACTGTGACTACAAGATCGAGAAAGCTGGAGGAGGCATGTTCACATCGTTGAAAACCGGAGAAGGCGCTGTTTGCCGGTTTGTTGGGCCCGGAACGGTATATATCCAGACGAGGAACTTGGAGGATTTTGCTCAGGTCATCGTGGAAACAGCTGGTGTCAGCTCAAGCTAGCAGCGTGTGATCTGGCTGCTGCGTGATATTATTCCAGCAAGAGCCTCGTGATCAGATGGAAGAGAACGACGACTTGTCCACAAACATGCAAGACCTTTGTTGGCTTCTACTTGTTGGCTTCTACTTGTTAGCTCTAAAACTCCGCAGATACAGCAAATTGATTGGTTCAAGCAAGGACAGCGCGCCCACTCTGCACTGGTAACTTGAAGACTGAAATACCAGAGCTTTCTGATGCACGCCTTGCTTCGGACATTATCTCAAACTTACACCACCATCCCCGCATCTCGATATGACGGTGCCAATGGCAGCCGAAGTCCAGATCCACTTGCTACGTCAACCAACCTGCTATTCCCCTTGCTCCGTGCCAGAAGCAGAATGTCAGGCAGCAATTATTAAAGCACAACATGGTATTTGATACTTCACGTCTCCAGGCTTTACAAAGTCATCTGGCAGGAGCAGATAGTAGCAAAATGTCGTACGATTCCATCCCATCCAAAGCCACCCTCAGACCCGAGACCTTTACGGCACATGTATCAGACCAAGAACTCGACGATTTCAAGCAGCTTCTGAAGCTATCTAAACTGGGGCCCAAGACATATGAGAACCAGAACAACAACGATGAGCGCTATCTAGGTATCAAACGAGAATGGCTAGCAGATGCTAAATCACACTGGGAAACAAAGTATGACTGGCGCAGAACCGAGGACCGAATCAATTCTTTCCCAAACTTCACCGTGAAGATTGAGGATATCAACGTACACTTCGTAGCTTTGTTCTCTAAGAAGCCTGATGCGGTTCCGCTCACGTTGCTCCACGGGTGGCCTGGCTCGTTTCTCGAATTCCTGGGAGTCTGCGACGTGTTGAAGGAGAAGTACTCGGAGGATGACCTGCCGGTTCACGTTATCGTGCCGAGTCTGCCTGGATATGGATACAGTAGTGGACCGCCTCTTGATCGAGACTATACTGTCTCTGACATGGCAAGGATCATCGATCAGTTGATGACAGGGCTAGGGTTTGGAGACGGATACGTTTCGCAGGGAGGTGACATTGGGAGTTTTGTGAGCAGAGTACTCGGAGGACAGTACGACGCTTGTAAAGCTGTTCATCGTGAGTTCAAGGGCAATGATGTATAGTAACTGGCTGACCTGCGACAGTCAACTTTTGTATTGGCGCGCCAATGCCCAATCGTGATGATCCTATGAAAGGTTTGAGTGACGTTGAGAAGAAAGGACTGCAGAGAGCGAATGACTTTAACACGATGGGGAACGCATATGGAAGGATGCATGGGACGAGGCCTGCGACGATCGGGCTTTGCTTGTCTTCCAGCCCACTGGCGTTGCTTGCTTGGTGAGTCTGCCTGCGGTGCGGTGAGCTTCGCTGACCCCAGACAGGATTGGAGAGAAGTTTCAAATATGGACTGACACAGACCCGAGCCTTGATGAGATCCTTGACAGCGTCACTCTGTACTGGTTTACCGAATCTTTCCCACGAGCAATTTTCCCATATAGGCAATTCTTCTCCGCCCAGCCAGAAGCCATGCATGGAGACCCGAAGCTGAAGATCCAAAAGCCAAAGGCACTTGGGTATTCCTACTTCCCGTTGGAGCTGGCGCCGGTACCAAAGGCTTGGGTTGAAAAGACTGGAGATCTAGTCTGGTATCGGGAGCACACTGAAGGCGGACATTTCGCGGCGATGGAAAAGCCAAAGTTATTCGCGCAGGATATGGAGGATTTTGTGAAGGAGGTTTGGAAGAAGTAAGACTTCGCAGGCAGAGAGGAGGTTCGGAAGCACATCTTTCGTCTGCAGTTCTCTACCGATGGTTTCGCCACCCTGACTTCTCCCGCTGAGCAGCCTTCAGTGTGTCGTCCTATTCCTTAGGTTGGGACTCCATGAGACCCTCCAGCGCTTCAACCACAATCTGATGATCTTCCTGTTGCTTCAATCCGCTAACGACCACAACAGCCACTATACCCTCCACTCCACGTACTCGCACGGGCACTCCACCCCCATGAATAGCGTACTCCCCTGCCCTCTCGCCTAGCATATATTTCTCCCTGAAGGTGTCCTCGCGCCCACCCATCTTGTGATGCATATACCAGCTACTGACACCCCATCTTTTCACAGTCGCTCGCTTCCGAGAGACCCAGACGTCATTGTCCGGCTGTACACCTGGTCCAGTCGTGCAATGGAAGAGCAGGTTATCTGAGTTGGTGCTTGCGATGTTGATCACAGCTGGCACTGCGGGGTAGAGTATGCGAATTCGCTGGCGGAGATCGGTGCCAACAGAGAAGGCATCATCGGCCGTGAAGTGCGAGAGGATGAGGGCGTCGGTCTGTGCTTGAATGCTTGCTAGCTGGATGTAGTGAGTAGAGAGACTAGGTTAGTAGCATGACTGCAATGCATACATCTTTTGGCGCTTCGCGCAAAGGCGTGGCCGACATGACTATTCTCGCCCACTTTCCAGATAATCAAGGCACGGTCACGGTCTGTTCGTGCAGTATGAGCAGGAGTGCGCACTTCTGAACCGAATGCATGACTCGCGCGAGTACGCGCACCGTGGGACGCCAATCTCGGGGACGGCCGAGGCCGCTTACTCTGGCGTCCAAGCACAATGTCAGGAAGGTTGCGCGGCCACAACAGCAGTCTATCAACTCATCAATGCTTAGTATCAGTAGTAGGATGAATGGAAATGACTGTCTTATCGGTCTTCACTCTATCATCGGCTGCGATCGTTGTTGCTGTTTCGCGGCAGAATCTGGCTCGTGCGCCAATGTCCTAGACAACTACCTAGCCGGTAGATGTTTGTCAGCCTAAGCGACAGCTTGCAGATTTGCGGCTGAGACACTGCCCAAGATGGCACGATGCACGAATCATCCTGTCTCATGGCCTTCTTCTGTCATGTCATGCTCGCTTCTTCTCGCGAAGCGAATGTATATGCGACGGCAGCCGTTTCAGGTGTGTTGAATATCCTGTGGGACTGCCATAGCCAGCAATGAAATGGAGCATCTCTTGCCGAGCGGAAGCGGGCATGATCCTGGCCGACCACATCAATACTCGACCCTTCCTGCCCTCGACGACGAACAACTTGCCTCTCCTAGCACTCGCGTACCATACCGTCGACAAAAGTCTTGGGCTTCGCCGAGCTCGCAAGACGAACATATCGCTCCAGAAGATCAAGATGTTGCTGCGGCTGCCAAGGGTCAGGAGCAGACACGAGGACAAGGCCTGGGATTGAGCAATGTTCCGGAGCAAGATGCGAGCTCATCTACGGTACGGAGGGTGCCCGTTGGGGCTAGAGGACAATCCTCAGCTCATATTGCGCCCGAGACGAGTCGATCATTCGAGGTTTTCAGTCAAACTACCACGGCGCAGAACACAGGAGATGCACATGAGAGTGGGAGGTGGACCAGCCCGCACTCATCGCGATATTCACTGAAAGAGCCTGCATCTCAGTATACGCCATCCAACGTGGACCTCATAGCCCACGATCATGCAGTCGATGGTTGTCCTACAGCAGGCGATCTGCTGAAAAGTCAATGGACGTGGTTCATGACAATGATTGTGGTCCTCACCATCTATTCGACCGTCTTCTCGGGCATCTTTCTCGGCCTTGCCATAGCACAACCGCGCTGGGGACATCGCATTGGTACACATGGAGCACTCTCCTATGATACCGCAACTCTCCTGAGTGCACTGTTCTCAAAGACGGTTGAATTGAGCTTTGTGACTACTGTCGTCGCAACACTTGGCCAGATCTTGAGCAAGAGGGCTTTCAAGCGAGCCAGCAAGATGAACAAAGGTATCAGCATTGCAGAAATGAACATGAGGCTTTGGATCATGCAGCCAGGGACGCTGATCACCCACTGGGTGGGTGCAAGATACGCAGTAGCCACCCTTTTGGGTATTACTGCACTGGTTGCTACACTGGCTAGCACATTCTACACTACCGCGTGTGAATCCCTCGTGGCTCCAAAGCTCAAATTTGGGAACAATGAGACATTCGACATGTCTGGCGAAGTCACTGCGAGCTTCGCAAACGGCGACTACCTCGCGAGGACCTGCCAAACCCCAATTCTACCAGCCGAGGATTCAGACTTCTACGGTACGACATGCCTACAGATCGACTACGCTGGTAATGGTTTCCGCAATCTCGATTCTTGGCTCTCAGTATGGAGCGAACGAGCATTGTCGAACGAAAATATGGAGGTACTAAATGCCATGGCCCGACCCCCTCCTATCGGGATCTTGTTCGAGAATACCACAATCCAGGGTCAGTGGATCACGCCTTCGGGCGAAAACATCACAGCCGACTCCATGAGACACGGCAGGTTAGTGCAGAACGTTACTATGGTCATGCCACATGCGAACATATTCCATGCCGCCAGAGCTCCCAAGAACCGACTTTTGCAGCCACAAGATCTCCACGGTGCAGGAGAATACTACCTCAAGGCTGCCGTGGCAACGCCTGGCTTGAATGTTCTCTGTGTTGGTGCCTCCGAAGACGAATTACGACCACTGATCTCAGCGGACGCGACCACAGCGGAGCGGCCGGCAGGATGGCCCAACGTGACTGACCGTCTCAGCAGTCTCTTTGGCTGGTCGCCAGAGCGGTCGGCAAATCTCGTTAGCACTGTTGGTCCGGCCGTAGTGCCCTGGTTCTCGAAACTGCCCAAAGAGTACAACACTGTTGTCAATACAAGCAGTCCCAGCGCTGGTTGGGGGCGAACATCGGTTTATCTACTGGCAAATCCACCGAACACAACAGTGACAAGTGACTACCTCCTGTGCGGCATCAGATCTTTCTTGTACAGCAACTGCAGCACTGGGTACCATGTCGCTGAGTCCGGAGGTCAGCTGTCCGTTCACTGCGATAATGATCCTGAGAATTGGAAGTCTTACGGCAACACTACCAAGCCGAACGAGGAACCTTACCCAACAGTGGTGGATCAGGCTGACTGGGTCAACGTTGGCATGGAGTGGATTAGAGCTGTTGCGCTTAGTCAAGGCGCCCAGGATTCTGATGCTTCTGCAGCAAGATTGATAACTCAGCTCATACCTTCCTACAATAATGAGACTGGTCCGGAGCTCAGTCCCATCAGGCCAACAATAGCCGAAGCGCTTGGCGTTCTTGCCGGTTACACACTGCTACTTTCATCAGACGTCGCGCCGTTCGTGCATTATTGGGATTACGCTTCTACCGCTCTGGACAATCCTGCAACTGTCAACTTTTCTGCAATTCTTTCCTACAAAGATTATGCTTCTGGGGGTGACGCCAGGTGGAAAGGTATCTTCTTCATCATCCTCATTGCTGTTTTTGCGTTGAATTGTTCCTGCCTTTTCTACCTCCTGTGGCACTTTTGCCATTATGGTGAAGTCACAGATTACACCGAACCTCAAAACCTTTTTGCCCTGGCGATCAATTCACCGCCAAGCGCTATGCTGGCAGGTGCGTGCGGCGGAGGACCAAGCGGAGAGATGCTCGGAAAGAGATGGTGCGTTGACATGTCTCAACCTGTACTTGGAACCACACCGAATCCAACAGGTGAGAGCCCTCACACCGGTCATCACGGCCACGATCATGCAAGCGGCGGCACACCACATCCACATTTCTACGTACATTACCCTGATGATGATGGGGTCCGGCAGTCGGGATACACCTCGGCCGCGCAACCATCACCCAACGTGCAGCGCTTCTCCAGGCTATCGATGCCTAGCCCGTCGAAGAAGGTCAGCTGGAGTGCAGACCTCAATTTGAAAAGGATGAAGAGGACGAGTAAGATGGCGAGACCAAAGAGTATGCAGGATCTATCGGAATTGGGTAATGAGAGTCCGGCTGTTGATCAGTATTTGATGTTGACAAGGCAGCGGTAATGCTTCGCATGGTAGAGGTTCGTCTGCGCACCCTCGTCAGACTCTGGGCGAAGTCAAGTTGTCAGAATATGAAGCATAGTAGCATGATACGTGGTCCACAGCAAACGCACGTAAAGTTTACTAGGTAATGATAGTCTTAATGCTCGTTGATACCAGCTGTAAATTCTCTACGTCGAACTTCCAAGTCTATCACTATTATCAACAACTCATTTCAGGCGACACGATGCTTTCACTTCGTGACCTTAACATTTCCCAAGCACCAGAAACCCATTGCCCTACTAGGTTATGCACCTCCAGCTTGGTGTAAAAAGGATAAGCACACGATTTAGTATGATGACTATGTGAAGCTTGCTTCCCCTATAGCTAAGATCTTAACAATCCATTTCTTGATGTTGTCTCTTCGATAGTCGACCTCGAGCATACCGCGTGCGAATTAGTTCTAAGGCATTGTGGTTGTATGCTTTACAGGCGTTGTGTAAGTACAACATAGCAAGTTCACCCATAGGGCTTTCCCAACGCGGCCGATGAGAGATACATTCTTATTCTTGAAAATTCTTCCCTCTTCGAAACTCAAACAGCGTCCATTAGCTCTGATGGACAAATTCTGCAAAGATGGGGATAGAGACCTTGCTAATTCAGCTTTGCGTTCCGTACCACCGTCCCCAGCTCAACCGTCAAGCGTTGCAATGATTTCTGCTCGCTGGTGCAGGAACTATTCGCGTCCATAAGCTGTGTGACCAAGCACTTTGGGTGGTCCCTAGCGCAGCCAACGGACTTCATATCCTCGACAACTTCATCGACGAGTTTCACTTGTTCTGCAGTCATTAGTTTCGGATAGATCTCGCCCTTCTTCATTCGCGTTCGTTTCTTCCTATTCCCGCATTCATACAACTGTTGTAGTACTTCGGGCCGTAGCTCTTTCTTTTTTCTCTTTGTGTTAGACTTTATACTGCCGAGGCTGTACTCTAATCCACTAGAACCATCGTTTTCGTAGATATTAGAGCTTGTCTCGGTACGAAGCATAGTGTGACGGTGTGCTGTTGGTTCTTTTAAGAGAATTAATTGCGTATCTCCGCCGCCGCCTCCTTTATCTTTCGATAAGCTTATTGTATATACGCAGACTCGTTACGAAGTTCGAGAGGAGGCGGATTAAGGTCTAGTATAGCGTTTAATATAATATCGACTATAGCGGCGAGGTATAAATTAAGGTATAGTTCGTGCCGCTACTGCGTTTAAGCTCTCGTAGGAGGTGTCTTACTATCTGCTATCTACTATCTACTATCGTTAGTTTCTAGCCGTAGATCGAGTAGAATAGTGCTAGTAATAGGAAGAAAAGAGGTATACTTAAGCCGAGCCTTATCTCGAGAACGAATAGTAGTTAAATTAAGAAGGTGTATTCGTCGTCTTTTTAAGGTAGTTATAAGCTTATCTATATTCTCCTCGCGGATCGGCCGCGATTCTAGCTCGAATAACTTCGAGCTTAGTATCTTAAAGCGTCTAATTCTATAAAAATCTTTTATACTTTATAAAAGAGTTTTATATTAAGCTCTTTTTAAATTACTTACTTACATAACTTATAATACTACGATTACTACTTAGCTACTAAGGTATCTACGTATATTACCTTATAATAATTAGTTATAACCTTTTATTACTACTCTTTATACGACTTTTTATTAATATAATTATATTATCGCCTCGCTAGCCTTATTACTTACCTTATTTTATAATATTAAGTCGTATCGCTATTAAGATACTTAGTAAAAAGGCTTATAATAAGATTTATAATAAGATAAGATTTATAATAAGATAAGATTTACGATAAGATAAGATTTACGATAAGATAAGATTTACGATAAGATAAGATTCTTAATAAGATAAGATTCTTAATAAGATAAGATTCTTAATAAGATAAGATTCTTAATAAGATAAGAGTATAAGATAAGTATAAGATTTAATCTTACTAAAACTCGTTATAAAATATTTTATTAAAATTAAACTTAAGAGCTATATACTTATTAAAAATAGCGTAATACTTATTTCTCTTTTTCTCTCTCTTTTAATCTTACTCTAAAATACTTATAATTATATATATATTATAAAGAATAAGTTTAGAGATTAAATATATTTACTTTATATATTATATATATTTAACCTTATTAATTATAGTTAAAGAAGAGCTAAGGTTAAGTT
>Ga0210040_10000367_pt1 | contig 76747 bp, 42 predicted proteins | sample CryGeyCG12114_NA_FD_185462 | JGI IMG/M metagenome (GOLD analysis project Ga0210040, IMG submission 185462) | Groundwater microbial communities from aquifer - Crystal Geyser CG19_WC_8/21/14_NA (SPAdes) (version 2) | ecosystem: Environmental > Aquatic > Deep subsurface > Groundwater | place: USA...
CGAAACAAAAAAATTCACAAATTTTCGGCAAAAAGTTGTAAAAAAAATCGGCGCACATGTCAAAAGTTATACATGCTGCTACTAAGTCTCATTGTTTACAAAACGAAAATAGTCAGCTCTCTAAGTCTGTCCCCAAATAGTAAAATCTGTCCCTTATAGTACATACGCACTACAAAGTTATCTCTGTTCATATTTCAACCATATAGAAGTAGACTACGGATTGTTACTATATTACATATATCTCATATGTGAAAAAATGAACGTTAATTAATAAAGCCACTAAAAATTCTTTTGAATTGTGTCAATTTATTCAAATTAGGCGCAGTTCTGTGCATCAAGAATTAGTCCTTGATTTGTTCACTTCACAGTATGGTTGAGTTCCAAGCCGCTGTCAGGATATACGAATTTGGTGTACGGTCAAACTTGCCTTATTTAAAAAGTCTAACTACTTGTTTCCAAAAGCTGTAATAATCAACCACAAATCTTATCTGGAAACATTATTTCAGTTCATAATCATGTGAATCATAAAAGTTGTGGAATGTGTTTTTGCGCGCAAAAACTTTTGTCCCGCGGGACAAAAACCAACACCTTTGTCCATTCATTGGTCACAAGAATTGCGTATGGAAACTTTGAAAGGATATAAATTAGAGACCATGTGTGTGTTTTTTTTGTCATGTGAAGTTTCCCCCTTATAACATTATTACCTGGTAAATTGGTTGGACACAACTTTGGGTCAGAGGAATCGGAATAGTAGTTTCTTTTCTTTCTCTACCTTACAGTCAGTAGTCAGTCATAAGGAGCAGCCACTTGCTGTGAGCAAATGAGCAAGTGACGAAAAATTAATGTTTGACCAAGCTGAAGCAAGCATTATTATATCATCATATCTGGTATCTGACCAAGGACCCAGTAAAGGATCATCATCCCAGAACTATGTATGTAACTTTTAAAACTGAACTAGCTAACTACAGATCTGTATGTAGCTCCTAAAAGAGACCTTGAGTATATTAGTCTTGTGTGACTTGAGCTGCCTGACCGGTTCGTTTGTTATACGCACAGGGTTGATAAGAAGAGTGACACTGATTCAAACTACGAGGACTCATAAACTTTGGTACAAGAAGAAATAAATAGATGAGGTAATATTTCAACAGGAACAAAGATTACAGGGAAGATTCAAGAACTGGACATAAAGGAGATAGGAGGAACTAATGAATGGGAACGGCAGTTACGAAAAAGAGCAGAGGTCTTTCATTATTCCATAGACTGTAAAAAATACTGGTGGGGGAAGGTTTCCCAGAAAAGAAAGAATGCCTTGTTGCAATCCATTGGACTGGGATGACAACCTCACACATAGCTGGGAACAGGTACCAGTAGAAACTAAAAAAGTAGTAGCGCAGTACAAGGGAAACAATAAGGGATCAAGTCATGATAAATTTATTATGTAAGACGAATGAATGTACAGATGACAGATAGAGAGTAAATGTGTAGGGCATGTAGTGTGTATAGGAAACGAAAACAGTGAAGATATACACATATGGGTGGTTGAAAATATTTCACTACACCCTTAAAGTTAAAGTACTACTAAATATATGAACTTGTGTAGGTGTACTTATTGTAAAGATAGCATTATCTTGTATATTATTTTACTTCTGGTGCCTCATCTATCTATCCAGTTTGAAGACTTATGGTTGAATCAATTTCCCAGCTTCTCACAGTCCTATGTAACTATGGCATAGCTGTATAAGTAACTAACTAGCTAACCGAAGATCTATGTAAAATGCAAGTAGCTTGTTTCAGATTGAGCTGTAAGTTTGACAACCGCGAAAGGATATGGGAGAGGAGAACATAACTAGTATGACCAAATATCTATGTTGACTTGTAAACTTTTATTATGGGAGGAACATTTTATACAACTAACTGGCCCATTCATTTGATGATCCACCAGGTATTGGAAAGGCAACATTTGTAGATGTACCTAAAATGCAAAAATGACTCAATCTTGCGCGTCACAGGACCTTATACCTTGGATCCACTCTTAACATTCCTTCATATTGGACGTGTCAATCGTGTAGGATACATCACCTAGGCTACTTTCATAGGATGATGAAAGTCCGTTGTCTTTGGTTTACAAGACACAGTGAGAGAAAAACCTTTTAGACTCTTGATTATTATTATGACCAAGACTTTTAGGCGAGAAAAATGCGCACATGGCCGCTGCTCACGGACTGCATATGGATCTTGTGCTCACTCACTTATACCTATCGAAGGCTAAAAGCACTTTTATCCTTTTGGGTTACGCTCGGAACAAGTCATCACTTCCTTTGGTGTAGTATATGGAGCTATAGTTAGTTAGCTAGTTAGTACACTCCGGGTCGTACATAATGCATCTCTCTCTGCTAGCTCATGGAAAGAAGAAATCCATGGTGATAAATCTACTGTGCGTTTCCTTGTTGCGCGTCCAAAGGATGCGGCGTTATCCATGCATCAAAATCTTTTGTTGTTTGTCTTCGCGGCTCCGCCATAATGCCTCTTGTCAAGGTGAACTAACTTAACTAACTAACTAAGGTACTATTTGCCTCTACTTATTCCACCTATCTGGGGTTGGATCCTTAAAGAATCTGAACCGTGAGCCAATAAGGGAACCAATGCCTATGCTACAGGCGAAATGAAACATGTTGTTATGTTCGTGGTATAAGAAACTAATGGTTTGGAATCTATCCATAGGATAGATAAGACAAGAGACAGATTTTCCTTGTTTCACCACAGGTATGGGTTACGGTTTCAAACTTGCCAACTTTTGGTGTATAATAATATCTGTAGTAACTTCATTATATCTATTGGGCTCACTTTGTTAGTCAGTTTGCTCAGATTAACTAATTAACTAAAAGTTTAGGGAACTGCATCGTAGATTCTCATTGGCTTTGTCCAATTAGCAAGTAATAGGGTTCCCATCGGTTTATAATGATTCCAGTTGTTGGACACACTGATTGAGCGATAAGTTAAAATCGGCATATCTTTGCATAGTAATAATGACAGGAATTATCCCACATTTGGACAACTGATGGTCAAAAATATGGCGCATATTTTTCTTCTGTTGGTTCATTCCCTATGGGTGCAAAGTAACTAACAAAATAGTAGTGATATTGTAGGGAAATTCAGGCACGTACTAACTATGAGGTTATGTGTCATTCTGTGACTGGAAGTTTTGTACATGTTTTCGGTCAATTAACTTTCCTATATACGTGCAGACAGTTTCCCTAACATCACTGCAGTAAAACTGCATGACCAAATACCACGTTGATTGAAATGTTGGGATGGAAATGAGACAAGTTTTCACATCTCCCTTCGCACCCTAAAGTGTTCACTACAATAAGGTTGCAATGCGGTCAATTGCGATTAGTTCCAGTCTGGGCCTTCTCCAAATATGGATTTCTGTCACGATGGTGAAAAGCGGTGGGAATAACTGTGTTAGTTTTAATGCGAGTTCTCATACTAGTACTCTGTGGCAATACTGAAGAAACAAAATGTTAAACTTATTAGCCACATAATATATTTTATCCACAGCTATTTAAGTGTATGCCATGTTTATATTATTGGTGGCCATGTTAGTTAGTTTGGGTTTTGGGTCGTTGATGTGATGGCTGCAACAATTTTTAACCCGACTCCATAAATCAGCAAACTCTTGTTGCGTCAAAAACATTGAACAAATCTCCACAAAATCAGTAAATTTAACGGGAAATGTCAAGAATGTTTATGATGGATGGATTGCACCGTACGGTACACATGTTTACAAGCTTCATCTTATATACATAGAACATAACAAAGATGATGAATGTACGAAGCGATAGAGATTCAAGATCACATCATGATCATCCATTACCATATAAACTGTGTGACGTGTGCCGATGAATTATCCATAATATTTTCATGTAAGCTATCCAAGTTGGCTCCCTCAAGGCAAATATGGTGAAAATACGAACAAACCCATAGATCAAAAAAGGTAAAAAAAAAAGTCTCAATTTTGGGTACAAAAGTGACAAACTCGTGTATCATATGAAACGCTATACTTTTGTAGAGGCAGAACGATCACTAGTTCCCATGATCGTTTATTATTATCAGGTAACCAAGATGAATATGTACATAGTAAAAGATAGTATGTATTATTCCAAACTAATTAACTCACTTGAATTAACTACCCCGTAAGTAGACAAATGATGATAATTATATTTGGAGCGCTATTGACTGGAAGGATTGATAGAGTGGTTCAAGGGATGGGTGGATTCATCAACATTCTAACCAAGGAGATGAAAAAGTTTTCGAGTTTGCATGATTTGGATGAGACCTCCTGAGATGACCTGCAGGGGGTCACCTATATAATGCCACACCTACTCAAGTATTTTTTGACTCGGATGTCCATAAGACTCTCTGGTCGCTGAAGATTTGCATGAAAAGTTCAGTGAGTATGAGTGAGCCTCTCATTATTAGATGGAGTGTGAATACGCCTCAAAATCTTCTAGTGTGTGTGTACATTGGGACCGAATAGAAGCCCAAAGAACTACTGACCACTGATGATGAGTGGGGGAGAAAAACGAGATGAACATTATTTGATTCCATGTTCACGCCCAAAATTTCGCCCAAATACGAACTACAATGGCTTCATTACCTCTCTTGTTCAAGTGTACTCTTCAACTTTGAAGCCTAATACAGGCACTGTGTGTGAGCAAACAAGTTGGTTATTATCATTTCATTTCCTGCATATAAATTATCTCTGTTTGGAACCATGTGTGCATCATTAGGTAGTTAGGCACTCAGGCCGTCAGTCCATCCAGACAACAACTACAGATGCCTCATTTATGCAATTTTTATGTACAGTAGTTAGTTAGTTAGTAAGTTGTGGCCTATCCTTGGCCTATTGAGAGGAAGCAGGAACTACTCTAAGTAAGTAAAGGATAAACAATACGGTGAGCAAAACATAATGAGGTGATAAAGTGGTAAAATCTTGTGAATTTGTACGCAATTTTCTCTCACCTCTCATTTCGCTATTGTATCATCATCGTCATCCTTGCAACAAGTATGTGTGGCCCGTTTAAAATTGTGTCTTCATTGTACACGAGCATAGTCCGTTATTATTAGTATAGTAGTAGTTGTTGCATTGTTTTGCATTTTGCAAGATAATCTACATGACCTGCTGATGGGGACTGAATGGAGATATTGTGTAAACTACAGAAGCAATGTTGCCGCAAAGTCTCTCTGTAAAGTGGTCTAATCGCATGTGCTAAAATGATTTGACAATTACTAGTAATGGCCATAATTAGGGAGCTAACTAGTGGTGAACAGAACCAGAAGAGACCGCAAACTTTTTATCATAATTCTTTAGGTCTTCTTGAGCAACTAAATACTATACTATACTATGTTTTTTCTTAAGGTCAAAGAGAATATTCGCAGCTTAGTTAGTTAGTTATAGTTGGGTAGTTCATTCATAAAAAAAATATTCAACATGTTGTTCTAAAGGATCATAGTGCGTGTATATACAAATGTGAAGTACTCATCATCTACTAATGGACAGACTACATGATTGGTCACATTTGTATGCTCATCAATCATGCATGCGAGCAAACACGACAGGGGGTTGCGTTCATAGAATTATGACTTGATTTTAGTTAGTTGTAGCGTAGAATTGCACTTGCAGATTTCCTATGAACATGGCTGAATCCTTTTTTTTTTTGGTGTGTGTGTAGTTAGTAAGTAATATGATTCCGACAACTATTTTTATTTACTTTCTATTCTAGTGATTAGCACTTGAATCGCTTGGGCTTTATATTGTCAATATTTTGCTCCGAGATGTAATGTTCACTCACTACTAGTTTATCCTTATGTTGCAGTGAATAAATTGCAAGAGAGGGACTCACTCAATAGGTTGAAAAAGAAAGCAAAAAAATGTGGAAGGATGAACAAAAAAGAAGACAAATGCATCGTTTTCTTCATACAGCTATGTGCATCACATTTTGTAACCTCATTTAAAAACAAATTATTGCAGTAGTGCCATACATTACAACTTTAATGCAACGCCTAAATGACACAAAACTCCCAAATATGAGATAAAGGATCACCACCAACAAACCAAAAAATTTATGTTGGTGTGTAAAATATTAGGAATTAATAAACATGGTTAAAATTTCAAAACATGTACCAACTGTTATTTGTATGCGGAGGTGAATGAAATGAATCTTCATAAGGAGTCAGCAGTAGTTAATAAGTTAGTTAGTTAGTCGTGCCCTGTATGAAAGGTGCAATGGAAAGCCTGAATTTTATTAATGTCATGAGATGCCTCACAAGTAAGTCCAAAGGATTTACAACTAACCAACTATAAGCTATATATTCTAAAGGAGGCAACCACAAAAAAGTAAAGCAGCATTCATAGGAAGGCAACACGCTGGAATTTAAGATGATCAGGTTTCCTCGGACAAAAAATTCATGCAAATAAGGGTGGAACCCTTTTTCTCACGATGAAGAACACGAACATTGAAACTTCTTGAGAGACCAACACTTTCTTTCTTTACACAATGATGGCGTACGGAGAACAATCGCGAGTTCAATCCATATTTACTCATTAAAGTCTCCGAAGAATGGCTTGTTGCAAATACAGTCCATCTACCAGGCGAATCCCATATTGCACATTTGATCCACCATTAGTAGTGTTAAGTATCAGCTAATAATACCAAATTCAGATGATGTATGCAATACTGCCTGAGTGGGTAAATTTTAATTCTGTGAGTTCGTTAGTTACTTCAGCATTAAAATTCTTTTCTATTTAAACATGTCAGTCATCATCATATGATCTCTTTATAGGAATCCCTTTGAACCTATTTTATAGAAATCAGTCTTGGCATACATATTTATGCCGCGTGCAAACGTGCTATTTGCATTGACTGACTGAATGAGACTGTATGTACAAAGCTCACCCACAGTTCAAATGTATTTGTCAACGGCCTATGAATGGATGGATATGTAGAACAACAGCTGATTACGATAAGCACTAAAAAGGGTGAGTGGCCACCCTTACTTGACTTTTACGGATTGATTTCAAAAAGACAATGAAATTAATCCTCACACACTGGGTTTGGAATCTCTGCACGATCATTCCGATAAGTACAAACCCAGATGTTCTCTGCAACGCATGCATCTAATTTTCAGACTATTTATTCAGCTCACTCACTGCTATATAAGGCTTATTCGTAACATTAGTTAGTTAGTTAGTTAGTCAGTCTCTAGTTTAAGAAAAAAATACGGCTGCTCGCTGAGAGTTCACATCTGATGGTATGCGGCGGACCAACTGGTGCTTAATGATGTACATGGCTCCTAAAGATTTCAGGAAATGAGGGAAAACAGACGAAATCTGTAAAGGCTACGACTGAAGTAGCCTGCTGAGGTGGTGGGATAAATTCGCGGTGAAAAACATTTTATAAGTTGTGGAATTTTTATGGCATGCCCCATAATGTGGGTATGAATTTCAGCAAACGCATAACAATTGGGTAAAAATATGGATATTTAAATAGTATTTTACTAGCTCAAAAAATGCATGTTGTGTAGCCTATATAGTTAGCTGCATGGTTGGTTACAAACAAGGGTAACTTTGTATGATACATGATTATAGTAATTGGCAGTAATTTTTTCCATTTTGTGTTTTGGGAGCTTATAAAAGACTTGACCACCAAATGTGTTAAAAATGTAAGTGCCTCTTTGAAGGAGTAGCAATGAAACATGTTATAATGCGCACGCACTTCCCTTATTAACCTTACACCTAAAAAATGAAGCATTTAAGATGTAAGCGATGCTTCCAAGCCTATGAGTGTACATAATAATACGTAGACAACAAGTTGAATCTGAAAATTAATTTGGTCGCCCTTCAACTTGAATATTTTGAGATGCATTCAACGCCACATTCATAATATTTAATAGGATTATCAAGTGAACTGGGGACTAGGGTATGTAATATATATTTACACCATACAGATTCAGTGAGCTGTAGTTAGTTAGTAGTTAGAAGCTAGTAGCTAGTATAAAATATATGACTTGGAAAAAGTGGAAGTCTATGTGTGCATGCTATTTGTATTATTACATGTTGGATCAACATGTATAAAAACAATTCTTTTAGAACACACTCTCTCGATAATAATATGTACAAGAAACGCTGATTGTTGTTTTTAAATTACTTTGTTATAATGGAACGCCATTTTAACTCCCGTGTGATACAAGTGTTTCTTTGTGTTTCAATAATAAAATGCCTATCGTGATTAACACCTTTTTCTGTGTTAGTTCACACCTTGGCCCAAAAATGTGTACCTTCCCAGTTTCCTATCCTTCCCATTTCATTTCATTTACTGCTTATAATTTCGATCTCAAAGTTTGATCACCAACGTTTTACTCACAGGCTATAACCACACTACTGGAATATGAACTTACGTGCACGTTTTTTTAAGTGTTTTTATTGAAGATGCATGTATACTGGATGCATATGAGGCCCTAACAGATTACAAAACCATCCGTTAAAAAATTAATCCACGATTCATTCAATTCACTATAGATCGTTGTAACTAATGTCCATCTCTTACTTTTAATTCTGTAGTTGGTTTACATTATTGGAGTAGCTGTATATTACTCCAGAAATGCAAAATTTTCATGATACAATATAAGGAGGGCTACTCCATACGGTGTAGATACATTGTATGGAGTAGCGCTAGATTCGTGTAGTAAAAAACAAATAAGCACTTCTAATACTTTCACTTAAAGAAATTGGACCATCTTATGCATGCACAAAGTGAAAGAATTGGCAAAATTGCTGTACAACACGATGTGTGTCAAATGTATTTGTTCTAGTTGTTTGCAAAGTGTGAGGTTAAACAATCGTATGTTTTCAGAACATGTCAATAGATTTTATTTGCATGGATTGCTTTCGAATTCAATCACCTGTGAAACTCAGGTCAAGGTCTTGCAATTATAATCTTGAGAAATAATGTATTTTTGTTTTGCAACACACATTTATTAGTCAATAGGTTAATCTCATGTGAATTTTCCATCCACGGCATAACGCATTTTTAGACCTGATAAGTGGCAAAACAAAATCTTTTCTTTCACTTTCATAGTGAATGAATGCTCAAAGCGCTATTGGAAATTACAGTGTTGAGTTGAGATTAAGATATCCCGATTACTTGGATGAATATTAAAAGCCGTAGGAAAAATCAATATATCAGAAACAACCTTAAGGAAGCTGTCAGCAATTAAAGTGTCTGTATTTATTATGATCAATTTTACGAATACACATGTGTTCAGAAAATCGAAACTGAGAAATGGGCGCTGCTATAATAAAACAGAATCAGATTGATTGTTAAATAAAACTAGCCGGGCCCACTGGCCTATGGCCAGACTCACTCTTACGACATATTTTATCTTTATAGTTCATATTTTATAAATCTGTAATTCACAATCGGAAAAGATGTTTGGCTAGAAAGTATATGCACATTACTGCAAAGCCCATATAAAGTACATATATTTCGTTAAAAATCCTGCATACGGTTGTATGCAATGTGTACGTGTATTAAAATCGAAAACCCAGCCGTCACTTTTTTACTCGATTGACAATACAGAAACCTGATACTATACAAATTCTCCTTTTTAAAAGCGGTCTAAAACTAATGGCTGAGCAAACATAGTTTGGTTAAATATTCCAGGCATTGTCAAATTAACGCGGCAATAGAAAGTGAAAAATTCTCAAGTGAACTCCTTCATCGCTAATTATACAGGGTAATTATAAGAAGTGCACTTATGGCAATTTTTTATATTCACTCGCGGGAGAGAGAATGAGAAAAAATTCGATGCAGTTTTGTATGGAATATTTTGTACATTTTTTCTGCATCTTGTTCTTCATAATTGTTCAAATAAACATATGGAATTACAATTATGATATTAGTCATAATAATTTTTTTTTGTAGAAATAGTTGAATGGGATTGCGAACGGGTTGTCAACAAACTTTAATAATGGGTAATGTAAAACCAATAGCGTTGTTTTAATAAGCAATTAAATAAAATTCTGGGAATGCACAACAAAATATTTGAAAAATACATATGCAATGCCCTAAACTAACTTCCTTTTTCATTTACGTTTCTGGGTGCAAGACGACGAATTGCCCTATCAGACTGCCCTAACTAACGATTTTATTCCTAACTAGTACACCCTCTGTGGAATTCAGAGAAAGATTAAAAAGGCCATCTTATTGATACACCCTAGCGCTAGATGGACAAATAATGTTAATATCTAGTAGCGGAGAGGCTACACAATCCATGAAAAAAAGATTTTTTTCACCTTTTCCTCTTTTACCTTTGGCAAAGCAACTGAGGCGATAGGAAAAGACTTTTATAATAGATCTCTGAAAACGAGAATCATGCAATACATTGTGAAAGTCTTACCATATCCAAGGAAAGCGGAAATACGAATGCGAAATGTGAGTGGGTAAAAATATAATTCAGGGGCATCAGGGGGAGGGGTAACGAGTAGGTTCATGCGGCAAGCATATTTTTTCATACGATGTACACTTGAGTCTATCGTAGAGTATCATTAATTTTATACAAATTTACTAATAGCCAGAATTAATCTAAAATGAGCCATTCCTATTCGTCATTGGTATTTAGTATATTGTAATGCCTCTGTGTAGTAATAGCGAGCAAGGCAATTCTTTTTATCATATGGATAGAGAGTAATCCCTAATGTGTGAGGGTCATTTAAGTTAAATCCGAGTTGACAAGTTAGTTAGTGAGTATATGGTGTCACCTGAAGAAGGTGTGCGATTATGACCGAAATATGGTGCAAATAAATGAAATCATACCACTTCAGAATAGCTATATATCCAAACACAAGCGAGTGGTCAACTATCCTTATCCCAATTTTTTTTATCATGGCCGAAAGACCATTGAATTGAATTGTGACTTTGTGAGCGCATCGAGTAGAAGATAAAAGCGGTAAATGTTGTACATTAAAATAATGGTGACTGAACTCTAAACCTGACGTGTTTGTTTTTATTTTCATTTCGGATCAGATTTGAACAGATTCGATTGTTCAATTGTCATATTTTAATGAAGCATTAGCATCTATATTTTAAATTTAAAAGGAAGTTCAGATTTAAACACCCAAGTTCTACGGGCTATTGTTTGTACTCCATTATTCCAACCATCTACTTCAAAATACAAAAGGGAGTTTTCAATAAAAAAAACAGTATGTGCTCCTAAATTATGGATTGTAATTCAGCTCAACCATATATTTTCAGTTTTTTAATTTCATTAAACAGATGCAGAAATTACCAGAGCCATCTAAAATGAAGGAAAATTTCACAAATTTAGACGTGGCTACTAGAAAGCTTATACAGAAAGCTTATGAGGTATAAACAATTGACCCATTTAATTTGTCAACTTTTACAATACTTCTTTATTGATTTGTGTCGTTGTACAAAGTTTACACATTGAATCCCATATTTTTTTCACAGCATTTAAGTAAATATGAAGGAAAGGATAAAGACAAACACTCTGGTGAAAATGAAGAAGCCATACTGCATGATATCTTTCTCAATATTCGATCCAATGTAAACGAAATGAAAAGCATTGCCGATGATATTTCCACAGTCCAAACGCAAAGAACTGCCAGTCCTCGCATAATTGATCAAGCTAAAACGTTTACGCTTACAGTTCAAGGGTGACTGTCATATTTAATGCATTTTTAAACAAATTGGCAAAGATTATTTTAATAACTGTCCCCGTTATTTATTTCTCAGGCTACAAGCATCTTTACGTAAATTACAAATGGAGTTTCAAAGTATTCAATGCAAGAGTCAAAGAACCGACCTTTTTTCGCTGTCTAGAAGTCCATTCGAAGAAAATAATAGGTAAAAAACAAATGATTACACTTTTTATTACTTTAGCAGTCTTGCAAAAATCCGACATTTTTCTGTGTTTGATCAGGGTTCGCAAAAGGGGTACAAAGGCCACAGAAATATCTTCAAATACAACCAAGAGTCTTACGAATGCCAGGCAAATTCTATTAGAAACTGTTCAGAGGAGTGCTGGAACGCTAGAGCATTTAGGTTAGAATTTTATTGTAATCATGAATTTTGGACGACTTTTGGGGATTGAAATCAATTCCTCAACATGTTTTATATTTTACTTTGCTTTTAGCCGAGTCCTCGCAAGTGATAGAATCCAGCTCAGAAGAATTGAAAGAACAGGGCTCAATCTTAAGTATAGCAGACAAACTGCTAGGCAAATATGGTAGAAGAGAATCAACCGATAAAATGCTGATTTGGGTCGGCCTTGCCTTTTTTTTCGCATGCGTTCTGTATGTTGTTCAGAAGAGGTTATTCTAACCACAAATAGGTGTCAAAACCTCATGGAGAGATGTCGAAAGCCGAATTATTTTTTTATAGAAGTTGAGGGTGAACCACCAATGACCTAAATTAATGCATAAAGAACATTCACAACTTTTGAATTTCCAGTGATGATAGACTGAGTAAATATTTTTTTTGCTACCTGCAAGAAAACTTGCTCACAGGATTATAAACACGATAAAGTTGTTATAAACAAACGCAATTTTCCGAAATTATAAATAAACGCACGCAACAGCCTTAGCTTAGGCAAAATAATTACTACGCAAAAAAATATTTTTTCATGAAATATTATCATGTACATGATCAATGATTGAGATGGGCGGATGGGCCAATGTGTGCCCCATGTTTTTATGTAAAATAAACAAGAAAATCAAAATGCTGTGCTGATTTAATCTGATATTTAATATCAGAAGTCATTTACTTTATACTTAGAATCATATATAATCACAACCGATTATATAACTGTTACTATTTGATTGACATAGTTGAATGTTTTTGACTTAGCAGCTAAATTTCATGCACTGACTGTTCAGAATCTTATTTGGATTGTAAAGGACTACATCATATTATTATCTAGAGTTCGAAATACGCCCGTCGAAACTATGCTAACGTTTTCTATCTCCGCTTTGAAAATAGCTAGAAACTTCATAGCATCTTCAGATACAATGGCGCTACCATCATAAGACATGGTAAAATTCATTTTGGATTGGGCGTCCGCCGCATTATCTGTTGTGAGAAGAAATTGTTATAGTAATGGAAATTATAGTGTTGAGTTGAGATTAAGATATCCCGATTACTTGGATGACTATTAAAAGCCGTAGGAAAAATCAATAGTTCTCGTATTTATTACAATTTAAGAATGTTATTTATTTAGTTATCTCACCAATGTCTACTGTTGTTCCTCCTATAGCCAAAATCGCACACTGAGGTGGATTTATTATCGCACTAAAATTGTGAATTCCAAACATCCCTAAATTCGAAATGCTGGTAACATAAAAAAATGCATGGAATTACTTAAGTTCAGTGATCAAGATTATGAACATTTTACGCATTCACTGATAAACGTTACCTAAAACTACCCCCCATAAATTCATGTGGCTGCAACTTCCCATCCCTAGCTTTAGCTGCTAGCTCTCTCACATTTTCTGAGATCTCTTGCACACTCCTATTGCCACTATTAGTGATGATTGGCGTTATCAGTCCATTCGGTGTGGCGACTGCCACTGATATGTCAACATTTGGATGATGCTTCAGCTGTCATGACAAATAATGTGTCATTATTAATAATACTACATGCACAATCTATGATGCAAAATATATTATTTGTATGATTTTGATGGTGATGAACGACTGAATAGGAGCAGCTTACATTCTGTCCCTCCCACACTACGTTCACTTGGGGACATCGAAGCAAAGCGTTAGCAGCACATTTTATAATTATATCATTTACAGAGACTTTGGTTCCACTGTTAGTGAACTGTCGTTTTAGATTCATCAGATTATCAACATTACAGGCCACAGTTCCATAAGCGTGGGGCACAGTTGACTGTAAGTAAATACAATGTTAAAAGATTCGCTAAATTGTACATAATTGTAAAAAAGTAGCAAAACTGGTAATGAATAAAATGCTTTGAATAGCTTAGCCTAAATACCTTGGATTGCAAAAGCCTCTTGGCTATCACCTTCCTCATGTTAGTAATTTCGACTTCCTTAAACGTAGCAGGGCCAGCCTTCTTCGAGCTGCGAGGTATTCGTTTTGAAATCTGATCAGCAACTGCTGATCCAGAAGGACTACTAGTAGCACCTACGGGAACGGTCCTGACTTTATTGGCAAGGGCATATTTAATTACATCAGATTTTAGTACACTCCCATGTGGACCTTGGCCCGGAATCTGACCAGCTTCAAGCCCATACTTGGCAAGGTAGTTTCGAACGGCAGGTCCAAGTAATCTTTCTCCTTTTGCATCTTTGGGAATTAGTGTTGAAGAAGAAGTTAAAAGTATAGGTTTAGCTGAAGGTTTTTCACTTTTCGATTGCACCGGAGCCGGAGTGGATTCAACAGTGACTTCTGGAATTTCTACATTTTTCCAGTCATCTCCTTCTTCGACAAGGAGAGCAATTAGGGTTCCTACACGGACGTTCTCTGAGTTCTCTGGCATCTGAGTTATTTAAATTATCGATAATTAGTCTGCCCTAACTTACACGATGCATAATTTTCGTTTGCATTCAGATAAATGACCCGTACAATAATTTTAGCCAAAATTCCATCATCATCGACGTCAAGAGAGACTATTGCTTTGTCAGTTTGTATTTCGCAGAGAACATCTCCAGCAGCAATTGATTCCCCTTCTTTTTTATTCCATTTAACAATGGTGCCTTCTGTCATAGTAGGCGATAGACTGGGCATATTAATATTAGTTACTCCTAGAAATGTAAGATACAGTTTAAAATCAGAATCAGACTTAAAGCCCCATTATTTACATCACTTAACAGTCAAGGGTAAAACGCAAACCTTCAAGAGGGAACGTTGTATGAACACATCGTATAGACGACACCAATGCATTTGCACTGACTGGAAAAAAGCTTCGACTGTTCCGCAATGGATTGGAGCAATCCACTGCATGCTTATGCTTGTAGCACTTGAGCACGGACGCCCCATTTTTTGCAGGTATTGTCCAAAATCTCGCGAGCATCATTTTCTTTTCTTTGTTACCTGACAAAAGTGTGGGGCAAAGTGAGTATTATTAAAAACTCAAAATTCTTACTGTGGGCCGTGGGCCTCATTCTGTCCTCAACGGTTTTTCGATCAAATCTTTCCTCCAAAGTTGAAATAAAACTTCATTTGTAACCGATATATTTTGAAATGAAAACATTTGCATGCAGTCTTACGATCGTTCCAGATTTTATAGCCTTCTTGATTCCGTCATTTTGTTAAATAAAAGGCCAAAAATGAGAAACTTATCCCTCCTATTATGTCCACGAAATGGGTTAAATTCGTTGCTTCCTGCTGGATCACTATACACCTTGGAGTTCAATAGTAGCCTTGAAGCCACTAGTTGTGTTCGTGATCCATTTGATTCACATCAGGTGGATTAAATCATGATTCCCCTAGTTTTCTTATCAAATCTTAATTAGCCTTTTTAATAGATTTAAATAGTGCTTTTGGCGCCTCGTCACCCTTTTTCTAGCACTATGGTTAAAGGGTTTGGCTTTGGCAATGTAACGTAGCATCTACACAGTAGCTACTTCTATGCGTGGCATAAAGGAGAAAGGACACTGATTTTTTTACTCCGACCCCGGGAAATAATATTTGACATTCGTATCCGTTTCCGTAGTAGTATTCGTTCGGCTCGTTCTGCATTAAATAGAATAAAATAGAGTCTAATCTTATAAGCAACTTAGCGTTGACATTCCGGGGAAAGGAACCATGGATTCTTCGTATAATTAATGATAAATAACTAAAGGTACCGCTACAATTCATTTACTCTTCTATATATACTCTGCATTTTTTCTTCTTTGAAAATTCAAAGCTAGAATTTAAGTCAAAAATTATATTTTTGGATTGAAATCATCACCATCAGGTGAATTGATGCTCCCTTAATGTTTCTATTTCCCAGGAAAGGATAAGAAGTCCTATGGCACTGCGTGTGTCTCAAGTCATGGTTGGAAGTTTTGAGTTTATGAAATGAACATTTTAGAAGAATACTGGAACAATGCAAGGACTTGCTAAAGTTCAAGCTGTTCGCTTTATTTTTATTATTTCCATGGCGGGATCCTTTTTAACTGCTGCTGATGATGAAAATGATAATGTCAAAGGTGTTTGTTTTAAAATCCATGCAGCTGATGAATTTCTAAATGTCTGTCACTCTCGAGCAGTTGAGTATGAGTTGCGTCATGATGAGTTTCAGGGTAAGTTTCAGGTTTTGATTTCACTGCAATTAGTTCGTTAGCCATAAAAATTCTTGTTGTATTATATAATGAAATTTTTTTTTGTATAGAAAGAATACGTTCAGTCCGTTGGAAGGATATGTTGGAAACCATTAAGCAAGCTAGAGAAACAAATATCAAAGAGAAGAATGACTCTGTTCTTAATGTGCCTTGTCCTATGTACCAAAAAATGATTTCAAACGATCTCGCTCCATTCAGTAATGGAATCTCCAAAGAATCTATTGACGCGGCTAGAAGTCGGTAAATTTCATAGTACTAGTGCTTACTGTTTGAAATCGGGTTTGCATGATATATGATATTGTTGATTTTTTTCAGAGGCACTCTGTATCAAGTACGTAATCATATCGTTTATAGAGAGAGCAAATGTAAATTCCCTGCGAGATGCTTGGGCGTGGAATATTTTCTCACAAAGCTTGCCAAGACAGTTCCAAATCTGGAAGTTATAATTAATGTGTTTGATTGGCCACAAGTTTCTTTGTGGTTTGGAGATTTACTACCAGTGCTTTCTTTCAGCAAGGTAAAACCTCAGTTGTAAAGTCGTATTCACTTACAGTATAATACGGAAAACTTAATTGTTCAATTGTATTTCTCAAATTTCTCTAGACGAAAGAATATAAGGATATATTATACCCAGCTTGGAGTTTTTGGGATGGTGGGCCGGCCATTTCAAAGTACCCGACTGGACTAGGACGTTGGGACCTTCTCCGAAAAAGACTTATCAGTGAATCCAAGAAAATTCCTTGGAATAAGAAGAAACCTATTGGTTATTTCCGAGGTTCACGTACTTCTGCAGAACGTGATCCTTTGATATATCTCTCGCGAAAACATCCGGATATTGTAGACGCTCAGTACACAAAAAATCAAGCATGGAAATCCATGGCTGTATGTTTAAGATTCAAAATCTTAGTGATATTAAGTTATTCGAATATGTGTCTTATTAGCTGAGCTATAAATAAAATCATGTCCTTATTTTTTAGGATACCCTTAATGCACCACCTGCAGAAGAAGTTACTTTGGAGGATCACTGCAAATACAAATATTTATTCAACTACCGTGGTGTGGCCGCCAGCTTTAGGTTCCGTCATCTGTTTCTCTGTAATTCTCTTGTTTTTCATGTTGGTGACGAGTGGATAGAATACTTTTACCCTGCTTTGAAGCCATGGATACATTATATACCTATCCCAAAGGGTGCCAAAGAAGAGGAAATAAAGTAAGCAAAAACCATATAATGAAAATGACTAATCCATCCTTGATATTGTATGCATTCCTTGATTTGTTCTGTTGTGAATTTTGAAAACTTATTTCCTCCTTGTATATTATCTTGTATTTTGTATAGCTATTTGTTGGAGTTTGTAAAGGAGAATGATGACTTAGCTCAAAACATCGCAAACGAAGGATTCCAGTTCATAAAAAATAATTTAAGAATGAAAGACGTAAAATGCTACTGGAAAGAATTATTAATGAAATATTCTCAACTTCTTAAATATCCCGTTGAAGACAGATCTGATATGATAGTCATTAGTTAGTTCAAAATTGAGATTGAGATGAGACTCCACTACTTCAAACACTTACTACAATTATTGAAGTAAAGCAACATTTTGTATGATTTTATACTTGCATGACTTGCATGTCTCTTAAATACTTTAATTCCGATTGATTATCGACATTGAATCGTCGTAGCAATGATTTTGGTAATTGGTTCGTTTGGCTTTGTAGATAATAAATACGACATCCATGGAAAGAAGCAATTTCGATTACTCAATGACTTTTTGTACTCATTACAATCTAAGAATTTTTCAATGATTCAATTATTGATGTTTAATGTGACCAACTCATCCCTACGCTTTTGCAGTATTCAATCATTATTAACAAAGATCGATACAAATCGCTCAACTTTAGATCTAAAAGTAATTTAAATAATATTTATTGTATTCTATTAAAGTTTATCATATCCAAAGTGAAAACTATAACTCAACGTAGTCGATATTTGGTTGCATAGCATTAATGAATGAATTCTATGGATTAACTGAATTGTAAATCACATTAAATAAGCAGAAAACCCATTTTGCCACCAATTTTCCAGTAAAATTCACAACCACGGTCCAAAACTTCATATCAGATGTTTCTTTGTTGTCAAAAATGATAAAAGTTGGCACCCTTATAATTTCGTTTTATAATAGCTACTTAAATTACACTGTGACCATGATTTATATTGAAATGCAATCACAAAACAGTGCCGATAATATTGAAATTAAATTGAAGAGCGAAAAAACCTACTTCTTGGAACAGTGGTAATAAACACAATACTGACCCTGCCAAGAAGTTTAAGTAATAAAAAATGGAAGGAAATCTGATCATGAAAAAGACGACGAGTTTACTTACATTCTATTAGAAATATTTCGCTTACAGGTGCTCAGAATATGACAAACATGTTAATAATATAGCATCTTGGTAAATATGCTAATAAGACCAGGGAATAATAATGCAATGCAACTACTTCTTAGCTAGTTCACCTGAAAGCCAATCCAAGCCTTCGTACAATCCTTGTCCTTGCGTAGCGCATGTAGCTTGAATATACCACTGAAACAATAAAATAGAAAATAATTAAAACAATTAAGAATTTATTTCATGCTTAACTGCCCAGTACAATGATCATGATCAACTGTGAAAAGGACTACGGAAAACTATTTATAACTTACTCGTCGATTTCGCAGATTATGAAGACCTAATTTGTCAGTCAATTCAGCTGCATTCATGGCGTTCGGGAGATCCTGCTTATTTGCAAAGACTAACAGAACCGCGTCTCTCAGCTCGTCCTCTTGTAGCTAAAATACAATTACATATGATATTCTTATAACTATAATGTTACAAAACGAACAAATGATGCTCCCGATTTGTATTCATGATGGGGAAAATGATTTACCATTTTAGACAGTTCTTCTTGAGCTTCTCCTATTCGTTCACGATCGTTGGAATCCACCACAAATATCAAGCCTTGTGTATTTTGAAAGTAGTGTCTCCACAAAGGACGAATTTTATCTTGACCACCCACATCCCAAACAGTGAAACAAATATTTTTATATTCTACTGTTTCAACGTTAAAGCCTGAAATTTTAAAATATTATAATCCATCAGTCAGAATAAGATGCTTCAAATGTCCTCAAATACGTAACGCAGCTGATACTAAATCGATAATAAAAGTCATACCAATGGTAGGAATAGTGGTCACGATTTCACCCAATTTGAACTTGTACAATATGGTGGTTTTACCAGCGGCATCTAATCCAACTGAATTTTTTAAATACAAAATAGCAAATTGTGACTACAACAGTGAATGTCAACATAAGTTATTTAGAACAATACAATGATAGTGTCAAACCCATCAAGATTCTCATTTGCTTCTTCCCAAAAAGGCGTGATAAAACGCTAGAAAGTGTCAAACCCATTTCTTGTAGTTATAATGAGCCGAGGCGATGAGATGTACAAAAAAAAAATGACCACTAACGGCAAATTTTATTCGCCAGAAACAAATAGTTTTCCACTCCTTCCCTTTAACATGAACAAATAAATCAAATATCTTCACAAAAAATATGCAATAACTACGCAAACTGTATTGAAAATATCACATTTTATTACAAAACTTACACCTGTCAAATCTTTTACCTTAAATTCAATGACCCAATGAAATTGCTGGCTAGTGTTGCAGAATGCAGAGACGTATAATCCAACCTGGTGATTCCTTGCACGATCAAAGATGATTTAAAAATGCGTTTTAACTGAGATTTACGATGGTGATTTGCTGGAAAAATTAATATCGTTTTCACAGGATGAGTGAGTATATAGAATGACGTGTCTTCAGCTCAACTCTTTCCGTCAATAAGTTGAGGATCCAAACCCAAACCACTAATTAACAGCCAGCAGTTAAATTTTTGGTTCACAATGAATATGAGCCTGAATTGACTCAATGGTAGTCTTGATTTTCGGTCTTTCTACAATATCTAGAATTTTGACATTTTACAGTCCACTCAGTCACCATAAGATGGGGTAGGTTGCCAAAAAAATGAGCTCAAATCACTCTACCAGCATTTCATTCGCAATATTCGCATAATACTTTTTCTCTTCACATCTTATGTAGTTAGGGCTATAATGATCATCAAGTTTCCAAAATGTCAAAGATTGTTTTGATAAAATCTGTTTGTGCTTGACGGTTTGAAGCTCATTTATTATTTTTCTCATGCAATTATAATACATTGATCGATCACTTGAGCCGTTTGAGTATTTTTATTGATGGGGTAACCTGATAGCGTGTTCATATGTACAGTACTTGTCTTACATTGAAAGAAAATTGGTTAGGTTCAATTCAGCGGAAATAACAATGAGAAATATTTCATGTCCAATTTTTTTTCATATTACTGGGCGTGCGTTAATTTAATCTAGGGATCGATACGTGTAGAAAAGCAATTTTAATCTTTATCTATATTACTAAAGCCAAAGTGCGAGAATTTTTTGCTCGCGAGCTTCTCATTGACTACTATTTATCTGTTTTAGTTTGTTTTATAAACTACAGGCTCGTTTTCTGTAATAAAACAAATATTTAAAACCATATTTGAACTTTTAAACTTTTTTATAAAAAGCAAGTTTTATATCGTTTTTTTTTTCATGTGAATGTAATCCACACGGAGAAATATTGAACGATCGCAAAAACTAAGAGAAAACTGGCAACGGCTCTGCGTCCATGAGTATTAAATGTTTTTAAAAGAAGCGAGTTTTTTTTTAATTTTTCATATTTACTGGCTATTAAGCATGCTGAAAAAGTTATAGATATTTTCAACAGTTTTAAATTACACTTTTTGTTGTTCACTTGCTGTGTACACTGTACAGTAATTTCGAATTAATTAGAGAAAATAGGGGTCTCGAGTCCCGGTTACTTTACAAGCGCCACTATAGTATAACTACGCGCGTCTTCTTGGCTAGTAGAGAAGTACATATGCTGCACTAGAATCGTATGGTATACTAATAATAATAATAATAATAATAATTAATTGACTTTGTTTAAAGAATCTGAGCAGGGGGCACACTTTAATTGGTGCAGGGCTTGTGCAGTGGGTGCTCTAAATTGGTCAGTTTGAAAATTAAACGCGCGTTTTGTATCTCACTTGTGATAATCAGTCAATTAGACATATTTTTATACGACTTCACGCTTCTGTATACACAGCGAGTCTCGTGTCTCGTTCGTATTCTATGCTAGTAGCTAGTTCTACTACAGATTACAGCTTTTTTACAGATATTATCTGTAAAAAAGCGTGCTTGCTACAAAAAGGAGGATAAACTGGAATGATTTGGACAAGTTTTATCATCAATTACCATACCACTGTCTCTAAACCATTAATGCACAGTCATTTCAACAATCTAGATTATGTCCACAGTCGTCCTCTATAATCTTGATTGAGTTTTGTGGCCACCACCATATAAGTTGATTAGCAAATATATATATATGAAAGCAATTTTGTGATTCTCATTTCACTGTGAGTTCGAGGAAATTAATTTCACCAACCATTGGGATTACAAGAAATAAAGAAATTACAAGAAATTCCCATTCCTAGGTTCAATTTGCTCAACTATTGTATTTGAAATGCGTTCTCTCTTAACAAAGGGATCAGTGGTAAACGTTTAATTAGTTTCATACCAGGCTTTCACAACAGTAGATTTCATTCCAAAACTAAACTATATGTTCCTACGAAAACTCTCGTCATGTCTGCTGGTGAAAACATTTGCGCAATATTTTCTCAACTTGAGTCAATTCAACAAAAATAGTATATGCTTGTGTGAATTAGCGGATAATAATATTATTCTAATCTAAACTCATTCTCTGTATATCGAATAAACGAACAAAAAGGGATTTGAAGGATTCCCACTGTGATTTCGTCACAAACCTCCTACAAGTTTTCACATTTATGTCACAACTAAACTAACTACCTCCAACTTTTTTCGGTCACTCTTTTTAGACTTGTGGAAATCTAACAAATGCTAATTTAACATGCTGATTACAAATTCACAGCCAGCAACAAACCCAACAAATGGTATGTAGTAATTACAAAGCCGCTGTAATTAAAGCACTTAAGAGAAAGAGAATGATAAATAATTAACACTATTCAAGAGAAATTTACGTTCTTGCAAACAAAACAAGTCTTTGATCATTCAATAGTTTTCTTCGCAGGCAGCCACATTCAATTCATGCTTGCATTATAGCATTCAAGAAAATCTCTTCACAATTACAATTCACAGTCAGTTCGGTTCGGTTCGTTGCAATCTCAAGTTGAACAACCATGATTTCTGTAGAAATTAATAAAATCAACTTGTGTGGCTTCTAAATCAAGCAGTGACAGTGACTACAAAATAATACAGCAAAAAGAAAATTGGAAAACCTATGTATTTTATAACATGTTATGCTGCCGTAGCTAAAACTCCATAATAATGGTGACGATGAAATCCACCCAATCCCGTATTCATATGTATTCCAACCAATTAAAAGCTTTGTTCATATTGCCACAACGGTAGCATAATTTGAATTTAATCCTATTAGATTTGGCAAGATATATGGATGTATCCGATCCAACTAACATGTCCGTAAAACATTGTACTACTACTATATATACTCCTGGTGCTCCATGATATGGAAATTAATGAAAGTGAATGGAAAATATATGGCATGCATGTTTCAACATACGGGGCATAAATTGGACAAGAGTGAGCGAAATGAGTGAAACTTTTTCGACATTCTAGCCAGCCATATGCAATATATCATTTTCCGGAGAGAGCGATTGGAAGCGGTTGTAAAAGTGGCTCAATACATGTAACGTCCTAAATTGTAGTTTCCACTGTAGAGTCAAACATAATAATAGCCTTAATAGTCTCCTATCCATGTAGTAATAGTTTGCCAGCATTTTCCAACTCTCTCTTTCTCTCTCTCTCTCTAGCTTTTAGCTGTATGTTAGCAAGCATACTACATGCTAGCTATTTGTAGGAGAGTGCATACTAGGAGTAGTAATATTATTATATTGGTAGTGGTAGACAAGGCACGGTGAAATGCAAGAGTCGTTTGACTTTCACGTAATAATAACAGTGTCTTTTCTAATGGGAACATGGCTCTAATATGGTACATGGTTTTTCAATGTCTAACCAACTGCTGACGTCAAAACAATGAAACTAGTGCGCATTAGAACGACCTGAAATCATGAAAACATGAGGACAACTCTTCTTTTTCTTGGCTTTCCAGACTTTCCATTTAATTTCTCTGGTGCCCACGTAAATCAATAGTGGGAACTTAATACCGCCCTTGGATATGCTATGTGTATTTCCATGTGTTCATGACAGAAGTCTCATGTGTAAAAGACTCCCATTCTTATCTACTTTTTATTATTATCTCAGCAAATCTCTCATTGTGTTCAGTTCATCTGAGAATTGCAGCTCCTCCTTCATCTAAGATTTTAATGCTTAAATTATGTTTCTCTTTTGTTCCGTCTGAAACTTACCGAGTATGAGTGGACAGTCCATTGTTCCGCTCCAGATGGGCTTGTACTATATGCCGAGGATGCGACAATGGGATCTTATGGAGTAGATTGTATTTAATTCATTCTTTGGGTCCCCGTGATCTCACAGATGATGAATTGCCACAAACCAAAGTATGTCGTCATGCATTACATGCATGTAAAATGAGTGCCCATATGAGATGGTCCATAAACGCCACGGTCTCTCAAGTAAGAAATTCCTCGTTTTATTTTATTCGCTCAATACCATAATCATAATAATGATAATAATAACAACTACATAATGATAATACATTAATAATACTTCGCGAATACCAGTACATAAATTCAATGCTACTACATAGAATAAGTTTCTGTTGTATTTGTCATCTCATTTCTCATTTTTTGGATGGACTAGTCTCTGTATAATATGCTCCCATACCAGAAAACATGGGAGGAAATCAAATCATAATTATGGCCAAAAATCTAAGTTTCATTATTCTGACTGCAAACTCAACATGAATGGAGTTATAAATAAATTGTACAATGTTCACAATAGTGTATTCTAGTAAAAGTAACTAAAAGTAAGTATAAATACATAACACAAGTTGGTTCCCAATACTGCTCAAGTTCGCAAGCAATACAAATCATAGTGTGTGCGAGCCGAGTTTTTTAGTCACCATATGGTGATGAAAACAATATTCATAAAAATGATAGTTTATCACCAGAGTTGTAGTAGTATCATATAGTGTAAATAAATTCATACGTCGATCACATATGTAATATAATAGTACACAGTTCGTTGGCTCAGACAGACAGTCAGAGTAATAATGCTGCTGCTCACTACTAATGATGCATATTGCTCACGAATCTGAATGGGAACTTGACCAGAAGGAAAAAAATTTAGACAAAAAGGAAAATTGCTATACTGCTTTGGAGACTCCATGTTGTTTGTCAACTAGAATTAGCTATGTATGGTAGCCCTTACAAAGATGGGAGGTAGACACAAAAGCCTTACATAGAACAATAACACGGTATTCACGAAATGAATCAAGAGTAATTGCAGTAGTAAGTAAGTAAGTACAGACATAAGACGTGAATGTGGAATTATAGCATGTTCCGTCTCGTAAAACTTCCTTGTTTCCATTAACTTTAGTCATCATCATCATCATCATCATACACCGTTTTTTATATTCAGAATAATAAATATATGGATGGGGATTAGAAATCTGTTGATTTTTTTTCCTTCATAAAAAGTAACTTTCAACGGAGGGTCGACCACAAGCCGTGGCACTTAACACCGGTTGCCGGTAAAAATTGTAATAGAGACTTGGGTCGACCCATCACCAGATACAAAAAAGGCTACTCCGTGAGAGTGAAAATGGAATGATTTTTCTTTTCTATAATGTACATATATAATATATAATATATTTGAATCATCAATATCTAAGCTTATGACCCCTATAGTGTACATAATAATATGTAGTCTAAAGTGACTAGTCAACTAACTAGAGCCAACTACCATTATAAATGGCTTCATGTAACTTTTATGCATATGTACAATCAGTATAGAGTGAATCCCTTCGTTTCTCGTACTAAATTTATATTGTTGTCCATGCATTTACTAAATTATGGTAGCATAGGTTTGCAAAAACTCGCATTCTTGCACACAATACTAGCCGCTTGCATCAGATTCCTTGCACTAGGCTTACCCACTTTTTTCAAAAAGTCTAGTTTCCATTCTTTTTCTTCCATTCCCTCCCTTATTATGTCTAACAGTTTTTCAAACTCATACTCATCATATATGTTCTCAAATTGTAAATTAAATCAAAAGAATGAATCCACTCAAGCATATTCTGACTTTCTCTCTCTCTCTCTCTCTCCAGTTTTTTTCTCTCCCATAGCTAGGTATTCAGCAGACTTTTGCTTATGTCAGTGAATCCATACAAATACTAGTTAGTTAGCTATTACTTTTAGTCTGGAAAAAGAATGAGAGTACCCATTTGACAACTCATGTTCATCAGTACTTTGTTTCAAGCCCAGATTCAAATGAGAGAGGAAAAGTCACGGACACGTCTTTCTGCCCATAACATGTGCCATTTGTGAAAATAATGGAATTCTATGCACTATCATCATAGTACGTAGATAGCTATAGCTAGTTAGTTACCACCCAGTCCTTCTATTTCTCCATAGCTAAAACGGGAATACCATTGCATTTCCTTCTCTATCCTAAATGATTACCTCATACTCTGTACATGTTAAACTGTCCCAACTCCAGTTGGAAGCCGAATAATACTCACCTGAAACACGATAGAAATTATAGTTGACTAACTAACTAGACAAAACTTGTAGCTACCGATATCTTACATAACATACATGTAGAGTGCTTAATATCTAAGGTATTTATATAAATTGTACTCTGTATAATGGAACGGATCCAAGTGTAGTGCGCCCGAACAACTCCTCGTTTTTTTAAACTTTTTGGTACCTTTATCATAGTAATATTTAGTTATAGTCTAGTTAGTTAGTTACTCACTACTAACTAACACATACAAAGTCCCCTCATGACAACATCCTCCATGCACACACATATTAGAATAATAATCATAATCATAATACAGACAAAAGATCCTCCACGTCCCTCCCTATACGCACTTGAGAAAGTCTTGCTAATATTCGCTCCTTAGTCAAAATGCCACTACTACTCTCACAGTTTCATGCTAAATTAAATTTCTTTAAAAAGTACAATGAAGTTGGTAGTTGCTCTGCTCAGGCTGCCATTTAAAACGATCATAAGATGATGGCCAGAAGCTCTCAACCTGATCCTTCAATGGAAGCTCTGTCAAATGGCTGGAAACGACGTCACGGTTCACAAAATTTTCTATATATCATAATCATCAAGTTTGTCGATGGGTTTTATTCTTAAAAAAACACAAAAAACTGGGGCTCATCCTCGTTATCCAAGAGTTACCCTTGCGCCCTAACATAATACACAACTTTTAGCTGAGTTTGCAGAGAGTGCACCGCTGTTCTGCTTCAGTATGCGCATCATATATATTTATATGCAAATTAGACTTTGTTTGTAGTAGACATCTCGCTCCCTCTCTTTTATTAGTTTAATGCGAGTGCCAGTGTTATGGGAAGCCCATCTCGATTCCTCCAAACCTTTTGCACGCATTCTCTCGTCCTAACTTTAATGTCCTCATTAAACTCAACAACAAAGAGTTGCCTTTTATATTAATAATAATCATAATGCTACTACCAGTTAGTTAGTTAGTACATGTCTATGCTCCTGCTCCTGCTTTCACCTCAACACTTGGTTTTCCTACTCATCAAACAAAAGGTTGCTCCCAAACCTTTCATGTGGACTACGTAATGCAATGTGTATAGTTAGTTAGTTTGTTCATATTTAGTTAGTTAGTGAGATGGTAGTGTACTATGTATATGGGAGAAGAGTGCACATCAAGTTTAGAATGTTGTACAAAGGGAACATTTCTTGCTCCGTGAATGCCGCATTTAATCACAAGAATATGTATTAGACTATGGGCTGAAAGGGTTTCACATGGAAGCATCAAGGCAACGTGCCGTGGAGAAAGTGAGTGAGTTAGTTAGTTGAGTCTATATAATGTTATGAAATGTTGGTGCCAAGGAATTAGACTATATGTGCAAACAACTGGGAACGAGCTTTGAAATGAGAGTTAGTAGTTAGTAGTGGATACATGTATATACGTGCATTATGGAGGTTTGCAATAAGTTATTAGCCTATATAAGGTTTTCTATAGACAACAAGAGTTTATTGTGTTCCTGTGCATATTCCAATGATAAAATGTAAAATGTTTTGAAAACAATAGGCTGTCTATTTTCCCTTTCCCATTGTTTGTATGACATTATGTGGGATTATTATGAGGACAAAGTGGTTCGTTCGAGTAGAGTTGGCCCAGTGTTATTAAATTTTTTATGCTTATATGTTGTGTGATTGGAAGTGGAATTTTTTTGGGTTCAATTTTTTGAATGACAATGTTTTTATTGAGGTTTCCGCAATGTGAACTGAAAATGGGCTGGTGTTGCTGCATACCCTGTATATGTGAACTATAGACTGCGGCTATGCAATCACTGTAAATGCCCATAATCACGAAGCTAATGCATGCAATTTTAATGTGAACTGACTTGACTTTTTTGTAGTTGGACGGAGGAAATTACTAATTCATCCACCGGATCTCATTTGTCTCAACCCTTTTTTTTTGGCAAACAATGTTGTGAAAATTTCAGTCTTCACTGACTCAAAGCTTTGGCTCCAAGAAAAGAAACAACATTCGCGTGTAATTTACTACTACTAATAATGCATAGACAAAGAAACTCGTGACTGATAAGATCAGGTGGACAACCCCTAACAAACTTATGATCTGTTATTAACCTCAAGAGCATGGTAAAAATAGGGCAGTTTGCATTTCAACAACAGTAGTAGTAGATCTCTATCTAGTAGCAACTACAACTGATGAATTGACTGATGATGACGTTTTTTTGAGTACTAAAAGTGTATTTTCAATAGGAAATTATATAGATTTGACAAGATTTCATGCGAACAACCACTTTAGGTTTTTGGTACCTTTCATCACTCTTGTACTCTGTTCTAACACTCAAGTGGATGAGGAAAAGCTCCATTTGTAAATGCATTTTACTTGTATCGTTTTGAACTTGTATTCAATCGCATGACAAACCCAGATTATAGTATACCGGGATTAGTTTTGGTTGTAAAAGTTGTAATTTTGTAAAAAAAATTTAGTCTTAACGAGTGAGTGAGTAGGTGACGTCTTTTCCACAATGAACTGATATCGTACATAATAGAGCATATGAAATGGGAGCCGACTTGCAGTTCCCTTTTTCTTCCAGGAAAAAAAAAACATGACTTTGCAATCGACTTCTGTGTACACGTCTCCATGGTTACAATGTAATAACAAGTGTAGTTCAACAAAGCACCCTGTGAGTAGAACCATAGGAGAGTGTGCATAGAAGCCTCCTTGTGAAGCTCATTCCACGACAATGGGTTTTATAATATAGTGACCCCTTTTGTCCCTTGATTTTTTGTTTGTTTCTTTGTGCAGGCAATAATTCGTAAAAAAATGTGTGCATTTTCCATGTCTTTCTAATGATTGAATCCATATTTTTCCCCAGACTTTGACCAAGGAAAAAAATTAAGTTAGCAAGAAGCGGCACTCATGTTGATTTCCCTAAAAATTCAGGCCAGGATTTTAAAACAGGGGTACTCTTATTTATTATTATCACCGCTTTATCCCTGTTTCAATCTCCTGCCTGCATTCTCAGTTCTTTATCATTTGTAGAGTATAAGTCTAATATAGTACAATTCTTGGCGTCATCGTCGTCATAACAATTAGTTATAGTGTATTAGTAAGTTAGTCAGTAGGATTCAGTTTCATCTCCAATAAATGACTTGATACAGTGAACTAGAGCACGTTATCATTGCTTGACTAGTTTTCTTCTAAGGCATTTCCGTTTTTTTCCCTTTTACAACATTAGGAATTTCATACAAAACTGTTTCTACAAAAGCCCACGTCTCTTCCTAATGAATCCAATTAGTTCATATAGCACTCAACTCATCCATAAATATACTAAAAGAAAATTTCGCCATCCACTATTCACTTTTTCATGATAGATCATAGTTGAAAAATAAAATAAAATACATAGATAACCCCATTTTGAAATCAGAGACATATTATTTATATATACCCAGTAGGCAATGACTCCATAATAGTGTACACACACATACTCAATGTAGAGAGAAATAATGAATGGCTGGCTGACTGACTGAGTGAAGTAAATTTTTACACGTCAACCCCACACATTTACATATGCCTATTAATATGCGTATTTGAGAAAACCATCTCTGTTGTGAACTCATCATCCATATTGGCTTCTGCGTCATTTCATTCTCCTAATCTATTCTAATGGCTGGACTAGTGCAAACATGGATAGGAAAAGGAAGCCTACTTTATCATTGTGCTCCACAACGTCCCCTCATATTTAATGTCACTGGATTTCATCAGCCAACCCAGTTGACAATAAGATACATGGGTAGTTAGTTAGTTGTATAGAATCCGTGTACACGGACGAGCCCAGCCATGCATTGACTCCATGTTTCTGAATAATGTACAACTCATAATCTGAATTTAATATCTGGCAGCAGAGAAACCTTCCACTCAAAATATAAACTCATGAATAATCACTGTGAATTCCACAAAATTCTCCCAATTATTCATTCAGAGCCCAGCTGTTCACCCACAGATGCAAATTTTCATAAATCACGATCAATTATGCATTAAAACAGAAGATTTCTCTTCATGATAATGTGAAAAACAGTCGCGAATGGAGGGCTTCAATAATTCACAGCATAATTCTAATTTCCCCCTTACTCTGTACAATCACTCACTCGGTCGGTATGTACTAACTATGTACACCGTGAGGTATTTTGCAGAGCCATAATAATCCACACAAACTTACAATGACAGCAGTAATAATAATAATAATAATAATAATAACATCCAGAGCAATAGTACGGTTCATTACCGTTCCACACAAAACGCGTACATAATCTATTGTAAGCTCGTGTACTGTATAACAGCATACGGAGTGCAAATGAGTAAGTGAGACAAACCAAAGTTTGCAAATATATTTCCCATTCTTGTTCAAACTCACACAATGTAGATCAAAACTACTGATTAGACTCATCATTATGAAAACACCTTTGTCTCTGTCGATAATTTTTTCGTCTACTAATTCACCCTTTGGCCATGCTCACAATTCAAATGGAAGCTCATTTATTTTAATGGCTTAATCAGGGTAATTAGCATGTGTACATGACATGAAGTTGTACAATGGGGAAAGTTTAAACCCTTTGGGAACAAAAAGGAAAGAGGAACTAGAAAAATGCACAATACAAGGACATGGGAAAACACACTGACAAGGGAAAATATTATTATTGCAGAAAGTAAAATATTCACCAATTCTGATAATTTGCAAACATAGGGAACACGTAAACTCGATATACAAAGCCATTAAATTCGTTGTCTTATTTATTTTTTCCTAGTTGATGACACCTGGATTCAAACTATTGGCTTCCTTTTATTACTATAAAACGGGACTTTAACATGTACTCTCCCGTGTATTTGTTGGGTTACACAAGGGAACATATAGCTCTCACTAAAAAAATGACTGTAAATGAATAGTCGCTGTTGTAAACTGCTGTCTTCATGGACAAACAAAGTCATTTATGACACATAGATATGCCTACACGTACGCCTACTAAACTACATGGAGGCCCCAAATTTAACATGATGGATAGATAGAGCCAGAATGTGAGCTGATTGCTGCATATACACTACAAAAGTTCTGCTGGTGGAGAAAATACGAGGAAAATGATGAATTTTACAAATCTACCTTGGTTTGACAACCGCTCACAGTCACTAAAGTATACCGTGCTCACCGTGTGTACACAAATACACCATGGACGAGTGAGTATAACATTCTGCATGTCCTATAGGCAGGGCGCAGGAAGAACGTGTACGTGCACTATAATGTGTGCTGCACACACAGTGACTGGAAATTGTGCATACAAAAGGAGAGGAGTTATTATGAAATTAGATATGTAGATGGTAGTTAGATTACGCTCAATTTTCGTGTAACATGTAGTTTTGAGCACTGTAGTACTAGTTATGTCTCACTCCCCTTTTCCCCCGGTGAGCTCCCGAATTTATTATTGGATTGCAAGAGGTGAGTTTCTCTTTTTTTCTCCTCAGTCAGGTGAAACAAGCATGGTCATAATAACTCCTTCTAACTCCTATCATCTAGCAAACTGGCTCAGTGAGTGAGTTAGTTAGTGAGTTTTAGGACCCAACTGTATAGCTGTAGTAAGTTTCCCAGTCCACTTGCATACATCGTACAGGTTACAAAACTACATGGTAGGTATATTACTATCATTTTGAATCGCAACTCTGAAACAATCAATAAGTTTTAGCCAATCCAATTTTATATTTGGTGGAAGCAAGGATTGTAGATAGTATCAGCGCGGTGCTGGGCAACTCTAGCTCTTATCAATGAATACATAACTTATACACTTTAGCAGTTAGTTAGTTACTGACTGTGAGTAGAAAATAGAATAAGCAGTGTACGGGTTACGCGAATACATATTTACTATACTACCTCCATTTCATCATAAGTATGCATATCCGTATCCGTTTTTTTCACTGGAAACTACAAATTCGAACCAGGTACAAGAAAAAAAAACTCGAGTTGGATTCCTTAATTGGGTGAAAGCAAATGTTCAACTCGCAAATGAGTTGATTGTATTGTTGAACGTGGTAGTTGGGAAGCCTACACTGGTTATTATTTTTGAATGCAGCATGTAGGTACACGAACAGGAACTAACTCACTAACTAACTACAAATGGGATGATCTATACCCGTCCTACTATATGTACTAACTAACTACCTAACTAAATAAGTATGCATATGGATAGGAAAAAGAATAAATGATGGGGAAAGCTTCTATATAGTAGGAAGAAATAACACATGGAAATAGATGGAGAAATATCGCGCTTTATGAAATAAAAAATATGATGGATAGCTGTGTGGGTTAAATCGTAGAAGACTTCTTACGCTGTTAAGATTGGCATTCGACTAGGATTGTAATATATCTTGTTAGAATGGATCTCCTCTTAAATACCTATTCTGAGGGAGAGAGCCAATGTTCTGCGAGGCTATAGGAAAAAGAATCCAATTAGAGAATCATTGTCATACCATAATGCCGGTGGTTGGTTTTAGTCGGCTCAAGAATTTATAATAATTTTAATATCAAGGGCGAGGAATGTAAAAAGTTATTAGAATGTGTGGAGCAATGTGAAAGTTGAACGTTGAATAAATCCAATAAGGTCGATGGATTAAATTTTTTTACCAAAAATTCAGTAATGAGTTTTTTAAAGTCTTGTATACGAAACGGGTGCATTAAGTTTGTAGTTTGCAGAGTTTGGGGGAGTTTGTAATAGTATACTATGAAGGGTTATACAGAGTGAATGGATTTTTTTCTGCGTTGAATAGTTTGGTTGATAAAACCATATCTATAGAAGCGTATTGTGTGAACAAGTAAACAGAGTGGAGAAAAATATTCCAAATTGAACCGAGTTTCACCTCATAGTGAAAACAAACGTGACTCACACGCGCATATTTCTTTGTATTGTATACAGTTTTTTTTTGGATGAAATGGGGAGTTTGGTCCCACCTTTAGGTTTTCGCCCATATGCTAAACTGTTTACCTTTTACAATCCCGTGCTCCCGATCATAAAATTGGATAGGGCAAATAAATTATTAGTACCTTAATTTATGACAGCATCTGGGAGATAAAACTTTTCTTGGCTGCCAATGGTGTACAATTTTTCAAACTGCGGAGTGCATAAATTTATGGACAACTTTTAAAATTTTCTCCACTTTTCCTGCTGAACTAGCACAATATATCAGAGGACTCAAGTTTTTTACTGCTCTAGATTCCTATCATATGGATATTTCCTTTAAAGCATTTATCTTCATGTTTTTTTACGATTTACTGCAAGACTTTTGGATTGCTTCACATTTTAAAAACTTTTCTCTTTGCATCCTTACATTTGGTGATGGAAAAAAGTCTGTACAAGAAAAAAATGTCTAGTCATGTAAACTTTGAAGGATGGAAACAAAACCCATTGAACAGTAAAAAAAACTTGAGTATAACAGCTCAAAACATAAATCACTGGGAGCCTGGTTCAATTAATTATAAATGCATGGAAAAAACACAACCTGTAAATCATGATGACAAATTTATTTTCTCTTTATAATTCTTTCCATTCACTCCTCATACCGCATGCACACCAGTCTATTTAGCAAAAATAAACCACCACAAATTAATTACACTCAACCTCAAAAGCCATTATAGCCAATATCCTCCTCCATCCAAAAATTACATATTAGTGTATATACACCACTCGCATAAATCAGTTATAGAAGATGAAAATTGAGGGAAACCATATACACGCCTTAACCTCATGAAAATGCAATCTCAACACAAAAAGTTGAGTCCACAATCAAATCTGCGAAAGAAATCGGCATACCAGGGCACAAGAAGAAAAAAAAGCTTCCTACTTATCTTTATACCCCATCTGGCTACCACAAGGAGCTTAAACTGAATGGTTCTCATTGACTCAGATTTTTGAAAGCAAAGCCACTGACTCTAGTAAATGGTAATAGTTGGTCGTCTTCCTAACCATGGTCCCATCTAATTTACCCATACAGGCATAAGTTGAAGCAAAAAACCTTTCATACATAGCAGTGCATACAAAATGTACAGTATGTAATCCATAGAGCTGGGGCTGACTGAGCAAAGTAGTAAGTAACAGTCCAAAAGTGGCAAAGGACCATGTCTACTACAGCAGTAGTAGTAGTAGTAGCATCTACTCGTAAGGTTGTTGAGACTCTATAGAGGTGATCTCAAAGAGCTCTTAAGCCAAACACACATAACATACACACATACACACATGCACACACACACTTTTTAAGAGTCGTTCTAGGGTGTCGGCTAAGAGTTTCAACAACTACTTGCAAAGTGGCCGTCGACAAGTTCTGTTCGTCTAGGTTGTCTTTGCCCTTTTGACTGACTGAGGGGCCCAATTGGCTTCCTTTAGAAACATTTACCTTTCCCCGTTATTAATATACATTGCACTTGGTATGACTGCATACCTTGACCCCATATTTAGTAAGTAAGGGAAAAATTAGTTAGACACAAGTTGATCCAAGATAGGGTTTAAGGTGCTAGGAAAATTTTCTCATGCAAATTTCAAGATGATTTATTAATAGTTTGTTGGTTAATTAGTTTTGAAGAGATTTTTTCTGCACAACTGTGTTATATGACATGAAGAGAGTACATGCCTATAGTTAGCTTGTTAGTTACTTAGTTAGTTAGTTAGTTAGCATGACCACACATATGCAATCATTCATGACAGCATTAGCAGTAAATAAAACATGCTTTCTCCCATTCCCCAACACATGGGCATACACACACACACATGGCATCCTGTGTGCAGAATTCTGTGAATTTGTAAGTGAGTTGCCTTTGGAAACAAACAAACTGAACTAGCACACAATGGAGGTGACGAGACAAGACCTAAAGTATAGACTAACAATATGATTGCCTAATAGAGTGTGCCAAGTAAATACACGGGAATCTATCATTACAGTACATTTAATGACATGGATAAATGTTTAGCAGACAATTTTGGAAATCACGTCATGCTTTGCCACTCTCACTAGCTTACTTACTCACTTACTTACTCACTATCCTTGACAAACTACCATGTATATATGTGTGACCAGATAGCACGGGCAAGTTGTCTCCACGCAGCAATTTAGAATTACATTTTCACAAGTATTGTGGATCTCAAATCGGTCAATAATAATGAGACTATGAAGAAAAGCTTGGAGGCGGAGATTGTTCATCAGTAAAGAGAGAGAGAGAGAGAGAGGGAATTCAAGTCGAGTCGAGAAAGGGAAAATCGATAAGGAAGATATTTTGATATGGACGCTACTATTCTCTGTGAACTAGTTGAATTGTACAGAGAACTTAAGCTCAGCTTACTCTTGATTTCAGGACGAATAGGCGAGCCACTACTACTACTCTACTACACATACTACTAGTGGCAACCAAACCACTATCCGTTCAAACTAACTAACTAACGAACGCATAAACTGTTCGCATGCACACACACACACACACACATAAGCCAAGGCATTTGAAAACGGACTGAAAACTTATATAGACACACGATGGATGAGAAAGAGGACTGTGTGTGTACATGTAGCACACTTTATGGCCATATCGCCATTGAGTGAAGAAAGTTTTCCCTCTGCGATAGATATGCCGCTTGTTAATACACACAAGTTCCTATTGTTCGATATGATCGTCACAAGAAAGCATGCATATCTCCATCTATATATGCGAATATGTGTGTGTGAGTGTGCTGGGCCAACACACACAAACTTTCTATACTTTAACTTAGAGCCTCTCTCTCTCTCTCTTTTTCTGTGATGATAGTAAGTTTCTCTCTGAAGGGTAATAGTTAGTCACTGTGTGGTGGTGGGAGCAATATTTGTGCACCATGGCCCTATATATAAGGTAGAGAAAGAAGCACTAGTATAGTAGTAGAATTATGAGTAGGGTTTCTCTCACTCTCATGTTGGTTCAGTTCCCAGTCAAGAGGAAATAGCGAATATTGATAAAAGTAATAACAAATCCAACAGGGAAATAGAGAAAGAAAGATAACCCAGATGGAAGAAGTGGTTGAGAAAAAGAGATATTACGCACTACACTCATCGATTTTTCGATTCGATGAGCATCTCCATTTTTTTTTGAGCTAGTCTACCTTGTCTGCATGTTATTACATTGTACAGAATATGAGTTGATGGCGACTAGAGCCGAGTTTAATAAAACTTGCATTCCCCCCTCTCTCTCACAGTCAGTCAGTGTCCATCAAAACGAATGCCAGATTTTAACGTATACAAAAGTCCTGGTTATCTACCTCTCATATCTTCAACCATACGGTCCCAGATACTATTTTATGCATTTTAATTGCAAGATATGGCTAAATATGGAAATGTGGATGCTAATTTCCAGGCAATAATAAACAAAAATCCTGTCTAAACCTATCCATATATTCTTCCGAACTGGAATTTACAACAAAATATACTCATACTAGAATTCCAACTAGCATGCTAATCCAAATAGACTGTATATCTATCTGCTAACTATGGCAACAAACTGAAAGCTAAGATTAAGAATGGAATTAGGGAAACTATGCTATACCTATTAGACTGTCAGACGGCATTGGGAACTTGTGCTTTTCCTACGGAGGCAAACAAAAGCGAGGGGAGAAGACAACCCTTTGATAACTCCCACGCAATTCCAATTGTTCATCTCTTTAAATCTCTGGCTAACCAAATAACTAACTATATGAGTTTTAAGCAGCATGAGAGAGATACACATAAATCATGAACACATCCCTCTGAGTATTTGTTATTAAATCTGTGAGGCCGGACCATTCATACGCTAACCAGTATGCATGGTATTTATTTGCCCGCTGTACTTTTGGGCTGAATACTGGCATTGTGTTCTTTGGGATGAGCTTATCATCATTGGGAAAAATGACCAGGGAAACAATGCGTGCATATGCACGACTGCTGCTGGCTGGTACACATGTACTACATACTTGTTTACTCGGAGCTGCGTCTGAGTCACTCACGCAGAGCCTGGAAAAGTGGATGCAAATGAAAAACACGTGAAGTTATTGAATTCCGTCCGTGGATGGAAGTAGAGTGATCTGGTGAGGCTGCTGCTGCTGGAGAGAGAAGCGATTGAATGCAAAAATAAAACTTTCACTACTCAACATCCCTGGTAGCACTAATGGTACTTGCTACCGGTGCAGCGTAACGTGATCGCTATGCGTACGTAGAAACGGGACGTTATAACTACACAGCATACTATTCTTGCTAAGCTACGTGGGTAGAATGTGCCTGAGAAGGACAAGTTTTCAAACGGCAAATGATTGAAAAGTCTTGCAGAATCATTGAGTCAAATCAAAGAAAATATATCAACTAACTACGAAGGTAGGTTGGAAGTGGTTTAGTTAGTAAGGAAGTATAAGGACTGTGATTACCCGTCTGGCCTCCGTATATTATAGGGTATTGATTATTTTGAAACCAATTTTTAGTTAGTTTGGTTAGTTAGTTGGCGATATGTAACCTCAAGGGGAAATATTGGTTTCAAAGAGGATTTTTCATACTTTTTTTGCTAATATTATAATGGAATACATTATTGGTACGTTGCCAACCTGTCAAAGGAAGGGAACATTATGATGATGGGTGTAATTGGAACGCATACAAAAATAAATCAAAGCGAACGTTCTGAGAAATAAACTCATGCGCATCCCTGGTGACGACAAGTTTCCATTAATTTTACACAAGACTGTTTACTACCACACAAGGCCAGCGGATTTCAAAGGAAACCATTGAGTTGTGCAAACCCAACAACATATAAAATGAAATTCCTTTTGCCAATAACAATATTTATAATTGCATTAACATTATTTAATATGAACGAACTAACTAACTTTGATATTCAATTTAAAAAGTTATTAATATCGCAAACTAATATCCCTTTGAAATTTGCCAATTATAACATTCGTAATTCCATTAAAATGTAAACCTAAGTCTCTTTGAATAAGCAACTCACCATGCAGGGCCAATAATAATTGTGTGTGGAAACTAAAATCCAATCTTCCCAATAAATGTATGTCATAAAAATTAGGCACCAAAATCCTTGACTCCAAATAACATGCAACTTGATAGTCGCAGTTTTACTACATGCATCAATTTACGTATATACTTTCCAGTCCCATGCTCCACACATATCTATAGTATTGCATTATGTAGAGCCTACTACTGCCTGACTAACTGTACACTTGAGTCAGTATCAAATAATATAAAAACAATGGGTTCATATCTCATCCGAGGACTCAGTTGGCACACAAGTTGTGTTGTACACTGTGCAGATAGTTTCTGATGGCATTAGTCATTATCCATCACAAAAGGAAAAGGAGAGAGAAAAGTCAGGGGGGAGAGGAATCGAAGGCAGACTCTCTGGCTCTCTCTTTTCCTATTGCTCATGAATTGAGGAAAATGTAGAAATTAGAAAGTTTAGCTAGTTTTGGGAACAGATAAAATGAAATGAGGTGGCCAAGTTGGGTTGGGGAGAACCAGCCTGCATGTTCTATGTGTAGCATACAGGGAGGGTTCCTAACTCAACTAGCTAACTAACTAACTAACTATCCAACCAACTATCTAGCAAGCTGGCTTATATGAGAGCATAACTTGTCTCTCTCCCATTTTCCAGTCTTTCCACACTTATTCTTTTCCAATATTCTCCCATCCACTCTTATATAGTAATCAGCAATCAAAACAAGTCTTGGTCAGCTCGTCCATATGTAGTCACCACTACTGCAGCATAGTCTCTAACAATAAATACTAACTGGGACTGCACATGTTAGAGTTAACGTTAGGGATTCAATCACTCATATGTAGTTTGTATCTTCTAAATATATGGAGGCTACAATCATTTCGGGTATTCAAACTTGAAACGTGAGGGTTACAGATATGAACAAGACTGATAAAATAATAAGCAAAATAATATGCATCCATATGGCTATTAGTGAATGCGAAACAAAGTTTGTGAGTACTATGTATCCGAGTTTTCCATTAGTTAAAATGTATGGTTTGCAGGCTAGTCGCAGCATTATAAACTGCATGGACGAACAAATGGAGAATGCTGTTGTGATACAGAATGTCTAGTTTCCAACTTTCTACTGCTCTTCCTTTCCCAATCATAATGAATAGGCTGGCTGATCCCATTATTTTACGATGAGGAGCATAAACTTGTATGTACACCCGGGCTTATCTGTGTGCAACAAAATCTATAGTGTATGGAGTGGTCGTTGGGTTGAATGTCATAATTTCTTTCCTTCCTTCCATGTCACAACCAATAGAATTTGTGTATTTGATTCGAAGCTAAACTGTGCAAGACTTGTCTTGGCATATGCACTTGAAAGACAATTATTGTGGGAATAAACTGTTCAGTGCAAAATGGGAAATCAGAACGTAACGGAAATTCATATGAATTCTATGGAGCCAATGCTGTAATTAAATTTTGTGGAGACTATGATTTCCCTTCATGCTTTCAAATATGAAAAGCTTTGAATTCCAAGTAATCAGCTTAATTGTGAGCTTTTAGAGGGAATCGATTTGAGGAAAAAGGGGAAAAACTTTTCCTCACATGGTCATTTTAAATTGCTCTCATTTCTACCATACATGGGATAATGGGCCCAACTCAAAAAATACAAAGTGAAGAAAATAGATAATCATGAATCAAGTACGTTTTTCCACTGCGCTCTTAATTTTATCTAATCTACTACTTTAGATTTCTTACTTTTCGATAACAAACGTGAAAAGAACTAATTTTGTGGAGTCAGTCCCTTTTGCTTACTTGCATACCAGTCCAATATATAGAAAAAGGAGTCAGCTAATTTTCTACAATAATTCTACTACTCCGCCTTTCTCCATGACAGCGTTCATCAAAGGGCTACAGTGTACAGTCCATTGTAAAGACAGGAAAAAAGTACACAAACAGAGCGGAGCGGAGACATATATACACACTCATAAAAAAGCCACCTACAATGTTAGTCATTATATTGTGACTGTAATTTTTATCTCAAGTCGTCAGCCGTTTCCACTTATGCAAGCCACTTGGCGTTATCTGCACGCTTGTTTTTAGCTCCACGGAGAGAAAATGAGAAAGCCAGGGAGGAATGGTAAATTTATTGTAAAACTTTGCAAGAGACTCTCAACGATAAAACTGTTCATAGCCAAAACTTGTCATTAAAACTGATCGAGTCAAGCTATAGCCTTTCCTTCAAATTAATGTTCTCGGGGAAATGGGTGGTGGTTGTCGGGGAGCAAAGAAAAAAAAAGTTTGACCATTTTCTCCCCAATCCTTGAAACGAGTCAAGTCATTTCATAATAGTTAACCACTAAAGTGTTATCATTGCTATAGCCTTAATTTATTGGGAAACCAAAAATACATGTATACGGTGGTAAAACATAACACAAATTAATTGCATACAGCAAGTTAGCATATACTGCATGGTATGTATGCAGAAAGAAAAGATTTTAAGCTTTTCACCAACAATGCATATTATTAGCATATAGCATCCACACTAACTAAACCAGCCAAGTATAAATATATTACATTCATACATGGAGTTGAAACGCAAAAGATTTTACGTTTACCTGGTTCAGGGGTATGGAAAAAAATAAATCGAAAGAGAACATATTGTTCAAGCCTGGTCACTGTTTACTTGATCGATCCACTCGTTTGGTCATGTAGAGCACAACTTGAATCATTATGGTGCTCCAAGTGTGAATAAAGTTTAGATACAATCTCTGGTGGACACCTCTTATGTGCGAGGAAAGAGTGTGGACTTGCGAGTGAGAAAACGAAATGAAATATATGATTGTACCGCCTTGGACGCATATGGACGCTAATGCCTCTAGCTTTTCACTTGACCCACGCGTTTCATATGTTATTCCACATGTTCTCACAGCTCTCAGTCAGACCTCACTGCCTCCCTCATGTACGCAAAGTGTGTATAAACCATATAGGACTGACTGAGTGAGTGAACAAACACATGAGCATATTTAGTTAGTTAGCAAGCAACTATGGTATTACACATATGCATGTGGACGAGATATAGATAAATCCAGTTTTCATGAAATTGGCAAATAAAACAGTGCTATCTCTCCGATTTTTTTTCTTTACTTTTTTTCCCCAACACAAGTTAGTTGTGCTCGCAGTATGCATGGAAAGAATGATGGAGAAACGATTTATATATGCATATGATGGAGAGGGAGCTATCATAAAAATCGATCCATGTGACATTTAAAAGCTTTAAGCACAAAAGAGTGGAAAGGAGAAAAAAAAAGTCCTTTCAACAAGAAATCTATGGATACTTTTTTTCTGCCCCATTCTTTTTTCTCGTTTGGAAATTACCCTTTCTGTCATTCAGTTTTCAACCAATTTATCAAAGCTCTTTGTGAGCATAACAAAATAAGGAAAGCATGTGGATATTACTCTATATAAGGTGGACATTGAGCTTTCTTCAACCAGTTCCAATGTAATTTCACCTTTAGAGACATTTTATGGACTCATTCTAATCTTTGGAAACAAATCAAGGGGGACAAATGTGAAGCCGTAAATTGTAAATTTATCGCCCCAGGTCCGTTTCTATACAACATTCCCATGCGTCATAAAAACGAACGCGGTAGTAAATAAATTGCATTATAAAATAACGTTTTATACGTACATGATAGTACATACAAAGACAGTCATAGGGATTCCCAAAAGCAAGAAAAAGTAGAAAAACAGAGGCGCTTAAAATGTCCTGCTCAAATCTTAGGTTCTATAGTTCATACATTATATGATACTGCCAAAACTCATGCAAAACTATGAATACCAGAAAAACTCGGAGATCTAACACACAGAGTGTACATCCCTTGTTCTGAAACAAATTAGTGTTGGCCATACACATGCAACAGAAGAGGAGTCATGCCTAGGAAAGATAAAATACGAGAATATGTCTGTGCTTTTGTGATTTATGCTCTCTCATACATAAGAAAGCCAAGAGGGAAAAAATACTGTACGTAATAACACAATTGAGAAAGTTAATGGTCACAAATCACTCATTTGCTCAAGTCAACTAGTCAAGCGACTCAAATATATACACAGTCTGCCAGGTATATACATAGCTAACGATCAAAGGCATGGGCGAGAGCAAATCCACTGGTACAAAGCTACAGCAAATTCAACAGTAATTGTCTGCTATTTAAAATGGAACCAACCAACCAACTAACTAACTAACTATGTATGTCCCTAGCACATAATCAAGTAAACTAAACACATAAAAAATACAAGTCATTCCTTTGAAAGTAAATATAAAAGAACTTGAGAAGGCTAGTTAGTTATACAAAAGAGAGGAAAGTGTGAGTGGAAAACTATGAAATCCATGCACAGCTATATTACTTCTACGACGCACTTCATATGAAAAGAAGGTTGTGAAACTGTTTTGTCGTAAGCCACCAGAGTTAAAGTGAGTTAGTAGCCAACTATAAGAAATGAACCAACTTATTTGGTCTATAGGAGAAAGCCGTGATGACGACGTATTATTATTATAGTCAATAATAATGCATAGGTTGAATAAACGTGGTGGTGGTGGTGGTGGTGGTAGTGAGTCTTACAAGATGGAGAAAAGGGCAAAATAGAGAGAGAGAGAGGAAAAAAAATGGGAGAGAACGAAATGACGAATATGAGCTTCTCTCGCTCTCTATCCATGTCCAATTATACACAAGTATCACATTCCCTCTTTTCCTTTCATTTCATACCATTTCCAAGTTATGTGTGCATGTAGTATGTGGACACAGAGGAGAGCGAGCGAGAGTGAGAGAGAAAATAGTAGGAAAGAAAAAAAATAGGAGAGTGGACGGACTGAGATATTGATCGTACAAGAAATATTGCCTTCGACTCTCTTTCACTATAACTATGTGTATAGATGCATGCACAGACAGAGAGAGAGAGAGAGAGACTATGTAAGTTGAGTTCACAATCTACCGGCCACTCTCTCCTATATATTAATGAAAATTACTCCTGACCAATGCAACTTGGTGAATGCTACAGGGCTCTCAAAGTCATTAGAGAGCTCTGCTTTTTTTCCTCTCAACTGTTTATTCTCGAAGCAAAGACTGGGAAAAAATCGTCCTCACAGTATAATAATTGATCCATATCTAGCTGACTGCATGGTCGCTCAAAATGCATGCATGCATGCACATGTGTGCTCCATGAGCAACCACTGACTCCCTCGTAAGACGTTCCTTGTCAGCCTGTCAAACTAACTGACTGTCTCATGATCTATCCATAGTTCGTTTCAATAGGAACGAGGAATCAAAACTGTATAATGTAGTTGTCAAAATGGGAAATATGGGATGTCTTGAATGCCGGCCAAAAAAAAACATATTGATTTCATGTTATTATTACTCCAGGTAAGGTAGTTAGTTATAGTTAGCTTACTGACAAACTAACTGTTCAAACGAAAAAAAGAATATATGTCCATATGTAACATTCTACTATAATTTGTGGTCACAATTGATGACTATAGCAATATTGGGTTCATTTATTATACGGGTACAAACTATAGTGACAAGTTTTAGCTTTGTGTTCATTATGACGGAGACTGTAAATTTCAGCAGTCCAAAGGAACGAGGGCGAAATATAAATTGGATTGAGTTTCAGTCTCATATAGCTAAATATTAGTAGTTAATAGCACGCAGACTTGTGCAAACTGATTGATAGACGGTCTGAAAAGACTTGAGTCTAGGACATACTACATGCATGGTAGTGGATGACTGCATGGCTCCATGAGCAAATATAAAGTAGTGGAAATGTATATCATTTGTGTGCATGTATATGTATGTGTATGTATGTCATGATGAGAGCAAGTGACCGTCCACCCCTCCTCCTCATGGTAAACTATGATTTGTTAGGAATTGGAGGAGAAACTTTTTCAAACAACTGTGACGTGCTTAAGAGGACTGTGAGGTCGAGTAAAATTAATTTTCTTTCCTCCTGTGTCTACTTTTGCAACTTATATATAGTAGTAGATCTACCGTGTACATACTGTGTGAGCTCCACCAAGTATAATCATAATGCTACTAGCCGGGACTAGGAGTTAGGAGTAGTATGCACTACTCGTTGTGTCCAGTGAAGAAAATGGTGGCATTCAGAACTGGCTACACAATCATCAACACTCTATACATAGATATTATTGTTGAATGCTTGCATACTGGTACACATGAAGGTATTGGATCCTCTCAAAGTCTAAAAGAGAAAGGGAGAAATGAAACAAATGAATCCAAAAAGCATACATTGGAGCCCGCAAGTGCAAGAACTCACTAACATGGAGAAACCGGATGAAAGGAGTATGGCTAACAAAACGAGTACATGTAATAATATATTATATGAAAAGGAGCGATAGTTTGGAGAGAGAGCGAGCGAGCGAGAGAGAGAGATTAACAAGGGAAAATCAATACAAGTTCTTCACCTTTCTATAGATTGCCCAAGTAGGAAAAGTAGTAGTCGCAGCAGTAAGTTAGTAAGTACGTATATCTATGGTGCCTTGTCACTTTTTTTTTCAGTCTCAAAGTGAGCCCAGAGATTGTCACTGCAGCCTAATGGAATCTTATCAGATAGCTGGAACGCCAACCAATCAATAGTGTCAAAAAAGGAAAAGTAAATGTTCCTCATATATATTGACGCCACCACCAAAATAACACGCATGAATTTATACATTACTACTACTACTACTACTACTACTACTATGCACGTTTAAGCCCAAAAATAAAACTAAAAGCATCTTATGACTCCCCTCTGCCATGTCTACGTTTTTTCCTTCCTCAACTTTTAGTACACATACACAGAGGATAATAATATGTGTCCTCTCACTTCACTTGTCCATCTCACAATGGAACCAGTGCACGAACGAACCAACTTATTTTCCTCAACCGACGACACATACACACACACACATCAACTTTTCTTCCTATCCTCAACTCTCCTTTTGTCACGTTCAATTACAGGTCTCACTTTCAAGTCTCCCACTCATGTTAAACTTGCCAAAATCTTGTCTCCCTACAAACAATCATGGATGACCTTTCCACTTTATACGCTTGTCTCATGCTCATCCTTGTTTTCACCGTCCTTTTATCATCCAAATGAAACCACTAAACTTTACAACTAACTCCTTCCTAAGAGCATTTATAATGTAATTTAGATGCTACAACTAAATTGAATCTATCATATTTGAACCACTAAAGAGTAGTGTCTTACATAGCAAGTATAAAGTACTATAGCAGGGAATAGTATAATTATTTAAGATGCGTATTCTTCATAGTAGTTAGTTAGTGAGTTAGTCAGTCTGTCCATTGTAAATAAACAGTAATGGGAAGAGTGAACTTTGCAAATCTTACATGGGAAAACTGTACACACAAACAGAGCCTACTGCATTATACTATACTGTGTGGGTCTTGATTCAATTGGTCATCATTTTCCCTGGTAATGCTGACTAACTGAGAAATCCAGTAATACTAATAGCGCTATAAAACTGTAGGTAGAAACTTGAGCTTTCTGTTTGTCCATCCATCTCATTCGAAAGTAATAATAAAAGTAGGGAGTGAAAAGCTAGAGCTGCCAAAGCTGCAGATCATTTAGAGTAAAGAAATTACGGGCTGCATCATCATACAATTTAATCAAGGAAAGAAACAAAGGCGTGTAGGGCGGAGCACACTTGATCGGTTGGTTAAAATTATGTTGCGCGACTGAGCCACACATCTCTTTAGGGAGCGAGAGAGGAAAACTCATATACACATCTTTATATGAAGTCACTAGTCTTTCAATCATTGTTAAATAAGGTAAAGAGAGAAAGGGAAAAAATATATAGAAAAAGAGAAAAGTGAGTGAGAGTTGGAGAAGTTTTGTTGTGTGTGTGTGTGAAGGAACGAGGGAGAAAAGTCGCTGAATCAATTTTGCTTTTTTTTTTCTCTTTCTTTTTCTCCTCTGCTGTTAGTTTTAGTCAGTAGTTAGTTATAGTTAGTTAGTTGGTTCGTTGGTTAGAAAGTAGAGTCTATATGGACAAAGCTCAGAAACTCAATATACCATACTGGGGATATGCACATAGAGAGTTCACTTGTCAGTTGCTTATGTAGCAGTAATTGTATTAAATGCTATTTATTGAGAAATGGACAGGAGAAAAATGAAATGACAAGAGAGTGGAATGGAACTGTATTATGCTTTTATATATGACTACGTATGATTCCTTGCTCACAGTAGTCACAATTTATATAATGTATACAGACATATAAGGGGGAAAAGGAAAAAGAGAAGCCATCATAAAAACAACTTTTGTTTGTCATTTTTGGTGAAAAAAAATACAGCAAGGGGAAAGACTTGGGTTTTCTTGCCTCCAGAGACAAACCTGAATCTTTGATTCCGTCTCTGCTACTTCTCATTTAATATTCAATGAGGAAATGAAATATTTTATGGACTTAATTTGATTGCATTCTAATAGAGGTTTCTTCTGTGACTAGTTTCATAGATGGAATCATATAGGTACATGGTTAGTTAGTTAGTTAGTTAATGGTCAGGCCCCAATAATAGTTTTCAAAGATTGCGGGCTAAAATTAAAAGAATTATACAAACTAGAAGTTAAATGATGCATTAATGGGGAAAAACAGAATCAACTGACTGACTGACTGAGATGACGAGTTGACTAGACGAAAAACGGTTGTATAAGAATTGACTGTCTGGGAAAACATGACAGGAGAGAGAAAGGGATGTGGAAAGCGTAGATTTTTTGTTGTTGTTATTATGGTGATGATGATTATTGGTGAGAATGTTGATGGCACGTTGCCTACGTTGGGCTCCACTCAGAGCAGCACAAAAGGGCCAAAGAATTTCCATCATTGAGGAAACTTCAGAGCCTAGAGCCTAATGAGAGGCAGTTTTATAACCTTTTGTTACAGCTACAATACAAGTGGTGTACCAAAGCTGCTGTAGGTAGCTCTCTAGCAATAGTAAGTAAGTATGAAACAAATCCAAAGTGAATCTAGTGCCACACTAACTCACAGTAGTCAGTCACTTATTTTTTGGGTTTGTCCGTGTTTTCCCCTCTTCCTTTCACATGTGAGTTCAATCAACGTTTTTTTACCCACTTTTTTATGAATCTAAAATTAAATGATGATGAAAATGGGGAAAAACTCGTGCCCAAACTATAGAATGGTTTCAAAGACCTAATCTTTTGGAAAAGTCCATCCAGTTGATGGCAATAACAGCATTAATAATAGTTATAAAAGGGGAAATCAATAGACAAGAATAAATTTTGAGTCTTCAAACAGTATATACAAAAAAACATGTAGAAATACTCATTTTGCAAAACTAAGTGCATATGAGTAGTTTCATTTTAGGTTGAACCTTGAATATGAGACCCTTTTGTTCTCCACACGCGTTCTCCTGGCAGATGTTTTTAACAAAAATGTGGAAAATGGAAATCATGCTCACTCACTTTTGGGCTCAAACTGGACCCTTTAAACCTACACATGTGACATGTGCTATAACTTGCGTACGTAAGGTATAAGCTAGCAAGTTGCTTTTGCTACACTTATTATTTAGACTAGCCCCAGCACACAATGATGGGAACATGGATAGGGAAACCCTCAAAACCATCAAATTCTTTTGAATAATGTCCAGTGACTGTGCTATCATAATAAATGAAATAAAAGCTCATATATGAAAATTATCTGAACCCTTGGCATAATAAATTCATCCATCAACTAACTAACTGATTGCATACATACATCAGTAGGAGCTGGATTGTGAATGCCATTTTTCCTTGAATTTCTGACCATTTGGGGAAGCACGAATATCAATGACTTTAGAAAAGGAAGGAGCACACTGTGATAATAATTTTTCCTACTGTGAGAACCGAGTAAGTTCCATTCAATTCCATAGAATGCAAGTGTTGTAAAGTGGGTAAAAGTAGTTGCTACTTGTGTGCATATCATTTGTATTTGAATGAGAAAGTGTACAGGGAATGTTAAATGCGAGGAAGGCATCCTTTCAAATTTTTGTCAAAAGTATTCATATTGTTATAACTTGGACGGACCCAAAAAGTAGCAGATGCGATTTTAGTCAAATTATTCAAAAAAAAAGAGAGAAGGAAAAATGTAACTCTATTCATTCTGGGTTTAGATAGTTTGCCTAAATTCTAAGCATACATAATAAATTTTTCCTCTCCTTTTGTGTCCGTCCATCAGTTGTACGTATGGATGTGAGTGTGTGTGTGTATGCATGCATGCATGTAGAAAATATTAAATTTGGAAACTGGACCCTTTCCCTCAATCCGTATCCCTTTTTCCTCTAGATTCAACAAATTTGAACATGAGTCACAAAAATGGAATAGACAAGCGTGCACACCGTAATTGTATGAATACAAATTATGAGCTCCGCAATCACAAAAACCCGTATTCATACATTACATCCGTCTTTTCCCATTTCCTACATGCATTTTCCTCAGCATCCAATGAACCCATATAATAAATGACTTTATACAACTCCTTTACAACTCCATAATATGTTCCTTTCACATTGTTTAAAACAAATTTTGATCAAATCAAATGCTAAATACAAATCTGTACTGTTTAACTTACTTAATTCCTGACTGTGTTTCTAAAAAGCTTAAAAAACACATCATGCAATCCAAAGAATCATAATTGATCGAAAAACAATAAAAAATCCTTCCTTTTTATACGATTGAACAAAAATTCCACAGCAATTTAAAGTGAACATTTTTCAGTTAGTTACACACTGTCAACTTTCTGGGGTCATTGGTCACAAAATGGATGGAAACTGGGAAATCCCATAATAAACACAACATTGCACGTTCCTACTCATTACAAGACAAAGAGAGGATAAAACGACGGTCCATGCCAGAAAAATGTGACTGGCTACATACAGGATAGGATAAAAGTGTGCAGTTGTACACAATTTTGGAGTTTTTTTTATAGTGGTACATAAATGAGTGGCAATCGTTTTCCGTTTTTTTCTCCAAAAGTAGCAGATTAGTAGACCGATTTTGTGTGAAATGAAATGAAAGGGTGACGAAGAGCCGTAGCAGCTGAATACTTTACATAATGTGTAATATATTTTTGGGGGAAATGGAGCTTTAGTAGATATAAATCCCCCTGCAAGAATGGATTTAGAGAGAAAAAGGGAAAAGGAGACTTGCATCCTTTTTTTCATTTTGGGTCCAAAAACGAACAAATTGAAATGAATCGAGATTGTAAACATGACAATAATAAATCAAAAACTTGTATACCATATGAACCCAGCGACTTTCCCTTCATAACTAACTAACCCGTCCCAGTTTTCAATACACATTGCATTGATCACTGTAGACAACAGGAGTTAAGTATACACGGTGTTGGCTTACAAAAGAAATTCCCTGGGTCTTGTTATTATTACTGTGCTTAGGGCTTGTGTAGACTCGTGCCTTTGATTTTCTGGACAGTTTCCGCTTAATCTCAAAAATTACAGATGCCTGTTTGTGTTACACTTTTTCCACATTTCTCTTGTTTTGTTCAACAAAAGGTTTGTGTGAGCACGTGCACTTTTTAAAATCATCCTATCCCTACTTTTCCTTAATACTGGCAAACACATGCCAACATCACAGTACATATAAATAATACAATTTAGTAGAAACAGCAGGGCAAAAACGTACATATTCCGTAGATTTGCTCCAATTCCAACAACTTACACGGAATTAGAATTGCAAACTATTTCAACAATAACTGTATGAGAGAAATTGTGAAACTGCGTACAATCTAATACACGCAATATATCTCATCTTCATTAGTTGGTAAAAATTTCCCACTCTGTTTCCCATACGGTCGCATCCACACTTTGCATTTTATAATAAGCTTAAAAAAACATGTAGGTAGAGCAGTTGGCCCCTCCAATTTATTCCATACCTTGAAGATACTATACTGCACGGTAACAAATTACAACTGTAACTTGAAGATAATTTGAGGGAGGCTGTAGCCACACGAAAAAATCTTAATTATAAAGTTGGAAGCGTTTCAACTTTTTTTTACAAGACAAAAATGGAAGAAACCTATTACTTATTTTGCCCGAGAGTTGACAAAATCTCCAGCTTCGCAAACTATATAACTACTTACCTTGGTATAAAACCATGAATACTTGATTTCACTGTTAACTAAACCATATTCTTGCCTACACTCAAATGAATGAGTCCGTACCGTAAACTTTTCGGTTCTTTTTAAAATTTCGTAGTAATAGTTAAGTTAGTTGCCATTTTTAACTAACAAACTAACTACAATATATGAGACTCCATCATTTTTTTCTCTCTACATTGTGTGTGTATACCTTATTATCATCATAATAAATCATTTTCTGCTCTCAAAAAGGAACATTCTCTATACATATAGTACACAGCCCATTGTAATTAAAAAGTGTCATGCCGTCCGAACATGGCTACAATATTTATTCACTTGGTTACCCATACGACCCTCATAATTTTGTAATCAAGAGGCAAGAGACGTGTGATAAACTAAACATTGCAAATAAAATAGAAATACACTGAATTTTGTTTTCATCTCATATCCCTGAATAGCACGGAATGAGTCCAGAGAGCCATGCGGGAAGGCCACTTGTGTAGCTCTTGGCCGAACGACTAAAACCCCGCTGGCCTCCTTATCATTCCTTCCAAGCCTTAATCATTATTATGTCGGTTTACATAGAGCTTATATAATATGTGTGTACTCGCCGTTGTACACAACACATACCACTATAGTCCTATATAGTTAGTATAGTGCGCCGCTCGAGAAACAAAAGCAACAATAGTTAGTTAGTTATAGAATGCGAAAGTTCCATCACACCATACACTTCCCTTTGGCTATAGTAGTAGTGACTGACTGACTGACTATGCAAAAGCAAAGTGCATGGGATGAAGAAAATGTGAGAAAAAAAAATCATTTCTCCATCTCCCTCTCTGCATGGGTCTTGTTCATTTTTAAGCTGCATCCACAATTTATGTACCCACAAGATTTATCTACACAGTCAGTTACCACCATTAATAGTATTGTTGTGTCATTATTACTATCATGATGACACATTTTGTGGCTATCTTGACCATACACCTTCGTTAAGATCTTGGTGTGTACACTACACCCAATAATGAAGAACGTTGATTGGGATTTTAGTACTTTCTCCTTATATTTAAATTTGACAGCGCAGTTTTATTTTTCACTATTTAGTTTTCGAAGAGAAGCTGTTCAACAAATCCACAGTATATATTATTTGTGCGTCCAAATCTTTTTAAAATTAAATCATAAGCAGATATAGTTAGTAATAATGTAACGAAACCAACTTAACTAATGTAAATATGTGAGAGCTATACAGGTGACTATAGCTACATCTCAGTGTTTTAAAGAGTGAGAGCTGTTACAGACAACTAACTGTATGCTTGGTTTGTACGTGGTGGAAGAAAGAGATCGCCTTCAAGTTGGTTGCACGTAAATAGAAAAGAATTGCACACCTGTGTGCTCTAGTGCACTCATGGGCACTACTAAAACTGGGCAAAGCAACAGTGTGGTGCAAAAATGTGGACCAGTGGCCAAAAGGCGTGCTAACTAGCTAACTGGCTGACTGAGTGAGGCAAATATACTGAATTTGAATTAAAAAAATACAAAGGAAAATAACCCAAATAATCTCATAATACTGAAAAAAAATTTTGCTTAAAAGTTTAGGAATGAGAAACCAAGCATGTTTAGCCTGAGATTAATTTAATAAAGGATAGCATTTAAATAACTGTTTAAATAATCCAATATGGGATCATATACATGCAAAATTAGTGTTTTTTTCTGTACATGTAAAAAAAACTTCACACGTGTTCAAAGGTATATCATCTGAGTGAAAGGGGAAAAGAAAAAAGAAGAAAGCCTGATGCTTTTTATTGCAAGTTACTGCTGTCTGCTCCTCTCACTCTGTAAAACCGTATGTGCTGTTAATGGATGTGAGTAATGCCCACAAACACTTGCTCTCTCATGCTCCAAACATATGACTTTTCCATAAAAATGGTTTAGAGGATTCCCTTTTTTTCATTTATGACTCTCACTCTAACACTAACTATGTAAATAAAGAGACTTGTGTACAACGAAATGAATTGATAAAAACAAACTATAGAGCTCCTTTTTTGAAGTTTTCGTAGATAATTTATTGTTTTTTAATAGTCGACTAGGGAATGACTGACTGACTGACTAACTATTCCTATTTGTAGAAATTAGCGAGGCAACAAGGACCCGTACAATGGTTTCTCCCTCAATATAATTATATGTACACTAGCTAACTAAAAGTAACTAACAAGTAACTAGGTAGCTATGTTTTTTCTCTCGGTGTCAAACGACTGACTATATATAAGTTTTTTAGAAAAAATGACTACAATTAGAACAATACGTGTAAAAAATGCACTTCTGCGTTTTTTTTGCATATGTCGTCATGTGTTGGAAGTCTACAATCTAAAGACTATACAATGGACGTATATAAGTAGTGAATGAAAGGATGCATAGTTTCGGTGCAAGTAGCAATGTACAGTAAACATTTTTAGCGCCATGTTTTCATATCTTCTTATGAGGGTATAATATAGGAACTCTTTGTTAGTTTTTAAAAACGTTTACCATAGTTAGTTAGTACACATCGAGCAATAGCTATGAGAATATAGCACCTTCCTAATGGTCATACCACATATTTTATGTCTACCAACTACGCTTACTTAGTTTTACCACGTGTCTCTTAATCTCTATAGTTTCATAAAAGCCTACTACACTGTAGTTAGTTACCTGGAAACACCCAGTTTCCAAATTAGATAGTCAACAGTTTTTTTTGTATCTTAGCAATTAACGTCATTTCATTCCGTGGACTAGTTTAGTTGGTCTCCGTACCAACCGTAACAATAATACACTAGTTTAGCGGGCTTGAAACTGGCGTGTTGGCGCTGCAACCTTACAATGTACTGTGGATTTGATGAATACAGATTTCCCTTTCAAACTATGCAGTTCGAATAAATTTACATATAGTATTTTTCTAGTTCCATGGGCACTAGCTTAATAATAATGAGACAAAAACTCCACACAGAGATACAAAGCAGGAGAAACTTATTGAACGAGGTAGTTGAATCCAGTCATCGTTTTTTGCACGTTAGCGAAAAGTAATGATTTTTTAGAACGCTAAAACACGTTACGTACTAAGTAGTCTTGTTGCATGGATTATTCATGAAAATGCATGTAATGTTTGCTCAGGAAAATGTATCCTTGCCCACTGTAACTTCCCAGAAGAACACTTGACTGACTAGCAACTAATTAGTAGGTTCATTGCAGTACTCACCTCACTATCATATTACGTTATCGAGTAGTAGTAGCAGTCCTACAAGACGTGACTTGAAAAACACTATAACTAACTAACGAAACTCTACCTGTAGGTGTCAAATAATCTCCCTAGCTAACTAAACATGTAAAAAGTGCTCAATCCCAAATACTTTCTTAATAAGTAGCACAAGAATCTAAAAAAAACCGACGGCGATAGTAGTAGTCACATCTTATAATACTCTAAAAGTTTCCATAATCATTTAACAAGTGCCATATGTAATAGCCATACTTGAATACATTTATATATAATCTAAAAATCTATCTACACGGATCTCCCATCCTTCCTATACCAAACAGAGATGCAGACATCACCTAGTCACTAAATATATATGCAACACTTACTTAGTTAGTTAGACATATAGCAACTAGTCAAATACTTATCATCATTACATAATAATATACCGAATAGCATTTTTTAAACAATAGGTCACGATCACTGTGAAACTCAAAGGCGTGCTCTCATCACAGTCGGTGTAGTTTGGAACAATACGAACACGCCACTTGATTTTCCCAGTAGATTTTTTTTTCATTCTCTTTTTTTCCGCTCACTTTATACGTAAGTCCATGTATACAAATATACAGGGCAAAGGGATACCACTCGTCCTTGATCATCATTTTGTCAACATCAACTATAGTCTAGGTAGTTATAGCTAGACTGTCGTCTCTTTATTCACACTCTGGAGTGTGAACACAACTCAACAAACATATTTGCTAACTAACTAATCAGTATAGAGTTAGTTAGTCATAAGTAATCATATACAAAGGAAGAAAATTAAGAGCAGTACACGAGAGGAAGATGAGATATTCATAGACAGTCATCATATAGCAAGTTAGTTAGCAATAATACTAACTGAACTATACTCCGGCGGAGACATTTAGATACATTAGATCCTTGTGTCTTCGGTATTAATCTCGGCCTAGCTAGCAAGATTGGAGCAGTGTATGCATTCCTGTTTCTTACATAACAACAATATCCTAAATATATATGACTGCTGGTGCTTTTCTCCGCTATAGATAGGTCCATGGCTGTCCTCTATGATTTGGGGGTGAGCGAGAAAGAAACTCGGATTGACTGACTAACCTTTTCGCGAACAGGAAGGTAGACCAAAGAAGGGACGAAATGTCCAGATTGATTGCTACTCTCTTCTTCCTCGGACGATGTCAGGAGGAATGCTTGCATTATGAACTCTTGGTCTGTGACTTGCTCTGGTCCTTCCGGAAGCTTTTGTATCCCCTCTTTCTGAATGTGGAGAAAAAAGGGAGAAAAATTACGTATACTGTGTGCACATTCAATTTCATATGACGACTATGTGTATTATCTGCTGCCCTATAACTGGCTAATGCTGGTTGAATTTTTTTCTAGCCTGTATCAGTTGCCAGTCCGATGGTTTTCACAACTAATCTGAAAAACAATGTATAATGACCTTTTTCCTTTTCATGCTCCATTCATCACTTTTCCATAGACTTGTTTTTTCCCGTATTATGCGCTTTTAAAGACTATCTGTATGTTATTTTCCATGGTTTGGTTGGTATCTTATTTAACGTTTTTTCTGTGCTAAAGGGAACTGATTTCCCCCATTTTCGGCGTTTTGTTTATTTACTATACTTTTTTGGACTGGCAACTGAAAAATATCTTTTTCTATTGTTCGTAACTTTGTTTTTAACTTGGATAAAATGCCGTGCATGATAATGAGCCATGAGTTTACTAAAAAGGGTTACTCACCGAATAAACTAGTGGTCGTAAATGCTGTTTCTTCCCATGCACCAAAAGGGCATGGTAAGTAGTGGACACGAATTTGCATTTCCGACAATGGAAACCTTTCCTAGTGACCACAGTTTTGTTCGTCTTCTGGGGCCTGTGATTGCTGGTTGTCAGTAGCTGTCGTCTACTGACTGTACCGTGCTCCTGCTTCACATGTAAAGAGCACTCCTGTCTCGTCTCAAACTTTGACTTGCAGTGAAAGCATTGAAAGTAGCAAATCTTTTTCTGCTTCTTGAGTGGACAATTGATCATAAGCTGTCCATCATTGGATGTCTTCCTTTCAGTCTGCCTTTTATTATTATCCCTGTGTTTATTCTCCTCATCCTCGTTGTCCCCATCAAGTTTTCTTTTCAACTCATTTAGCCGGTCATCCACATTCTCTTCTGGGTTCTTAGTCAACCATGGGAAACTATTGCCTAACGTCCCATGACCCGTCCCTGAAGCTGACCCATTCAGCAGTGGCAATGACAAAAAGGCTGCCGTAGCACTCTGTTGATCTGCTGATCCTCCCAACACACTATTAGGGGAAGCTAAAAACGGGAATCTTCCATTGGAGAAAAATGGAGCTAACACACCTGACATCTGATGACCCAAAAGATGTTGCTGATACACCTCTGTCGAATGGAAAGTATGAAAGCACATGGGACACTGATGGCTTGCATTGTTACCACTACTAGCAGTATTGCTACTAGGAGTTGCAGTAGTATTCCCTGAATTCTCATTTCCTGAGCCCATGATCAACTCAGACCCAGATTCCACTTTCACTTGATTTTCAAGGGAAGAATTTTGGAATGCTGTAACCGAGTCTGCTAGACCTGTATGAGTCCTCTCATGGGCATACAAGTAGACCAACAAAGATGTGCTGAATGGGCAATACGAGCATTTGTATACTTTATGAGCTCCACTATCCATTTTCTGGAATAGCATGGTCAATGGATCCAGAACGACCCCTCTGGCTGCGTTCTGCCAAGTGGCGGCAGCCACTTCGGACAAAGCTGCTTGCTCCCCACTAAAGTGTTTCCCATGTTCACTCAATAAATGGATCTTCATGAGCTCCACATCTCCCGTACCAAACCCACAGAATGCGCATTTGCTATTCCCTTGTTCTGAATCTTCAGCTATTAACTTGGATGACTTATTTACTCCACCACTATTTTTTGTGCCACCACCATTGGTTCCATTGTTATTTTCTCGGCCACTTTTTCCTTGTTTTTGTCTGCGTTGACTATTCTTCTCCATAAGTTTCCACCGTTCTCTTCCTTCTTGTCCATGATCCGAAAGTAAATGCGTTTTTAATAATTTACTTCCTCTGCACCGTCTTCCGCACAAAGGACAAATATCCGAGTAGTTGCAAATCATCGCATCTCGTTCATCCTCATCCACCATGATCATCCTGTTAGGCGAGCTATTGTTGTTATTGTGATTGGCAGAACCCATGGACAAATTAAGTCCCAGCAATGTACTCACCGCATTACTAGCGGATGCAGGTAACCCAGGGGTGGGTGTAGGGGGCGAAGCCCCCTCTTCCACAATCCCATGTGTGTTCTGTTTGTGCACTTTGAGGAAATACTTCGAGCACAACTCCTTTTTACAAATGTCGCAAGTGACCCCACCCAGTCCAGTGCTGCTCTCAATACTGATGCCATGCATTTTCAACATGTGCGTTCTCATAAAGTATTTGTTACACAACTCCTTGTGACAAATTGTACAGTAACTTCGACTCAACGAGGGACTCGGTCTTTTCCCTGAGTTATCTATCGTTTTGCCCGCACTGGGAGCTGTTCCTTTATTCTGTGGTGGTGCAGAAGAATGTTGTGGAGATGGAGTCAAGAAGTTAGCATTGGAAGTAGATAGGCTTCGAGACAGGGCGGAAGATTCGCTCCCTTTAGAGACACTAGCAGTTCGCATGGGATCTTTGGAAGCTCCAGTTTGGCCACTCAGAATCATCATATTGAGAGATCCACTTGAGGAGGATAACGGATTATTGGTGGAATTATTTTCCCCAGACTGATGACGACTCAAATCCGTGTCGTTAAATTGATGAGTGGATCCGGATGGTAGCTCACTTTTAATGGGTACATTAGTGCCAGGTGAGACGGGAACATTAGGTTGACCATGGTGTTGCTGAATATGTTGCTGGAGGAAAAATGGGGAGTGGAACTCTTTGGAGCACATGTGACAAGCCACTGAGGGCAGTAATGGTGATGATGAGGAGATATTAGCTTGTTGGCTTGTGGTAATGACGGAGCCAATGTTATTACTAGGACTGGCATTATTACTGCTCACAGTGACTGTGTTATTCCCTCCTGGTGCAAGTTGACTGTCCAAAGGTGGACTCCAGCTCATAGTTCCGGCAGATGAGACACGATTTAGTTCCATGATCATGGTTTGTAGTCGCCGCAAGTCATCTGAATCGGAAGTATTTTCTCCTCGGCCCACATGGTTTGTCGAGGAGGGAAGACCCGTGGTCATGGACATGTTAGAACGGTCATCATCTTCGTCATCGTTGTTTTCAATGTCATCAGTAGCACTCATTGGTGTATTTTTGCCGCTTTCATTCTTGAATTCGATAGACGAGGATTGTCGATTATTTTCTTCCTCACATGTGTCCCCCATAGATCGCTTATTGGGAGCTAAATCATTCTCACGTTCACATTTGATGGTAGCACTAGTATTACTAGCAGTATGGTCAGTTGTGACATTGTTATTCACCATGATGGAAGCGGCAGCCGCTTCTTTCAACAGTAATTGACTCAAATGCTCTTTGGCCTCATCACTCTCCGAATGGAAATGGGTCGTGTGGACTTGCAGTAGTTGCAAGGATGAAAAAGACCGGTTGCATAGACTGCACTCAAAGTCATCATTTTCCCCAGAGCTGGCTCCACTACTGTGATTGTGGGAATCGTTTTGTGACTTGGCGGCTGCATTGTTCCCTAGTGACTCCATATCAAATAGGCTGGATGGGAGTGCCTGGAGTGGGAATAAAAACTGCGGCAATGGTGGCACCAGTAGTTTATGTTTCTTTAGCAAATGGTTAGTCAACAGCTGATGGTTGGTGAACTCTCGGGCGCAAAACTGACAGGGCAGTTTTTGACTCATGTTGGATGGTAGCCGAGCCCTTTTGGTGTCTGTAGAGGACCCTTTGGAATTGTTATCATCCCCAATGCACAATTCTCCAGAATTCTCATCCTCTTCCATCTTGAGAACATCGTGGGAACTCAAGGGTCCACTTGTATTAGAATTCTCTGTGGTATTGTGCATATTGTTCATATCCCCTGTGTTGTTATTCACGAGAAGCAAGTTATGATGATCCACAGAGACTTTGGAGGCAGCCAGGAGTTCGGCTGCTGAGGAATGAAGCGTGTCCAGATTCATGCCACCCGCACTACTCAAACTGTTTCGTAGGGCAGAGAGCTCCAGGTTGAATGGAAACAGAGGATCAGACGAGATTTTGGATTCACTAGAATGACGTTTAGAACCCCTATTGGTGGATGAAGAGGTGGACTCAGATGAAATGCCATGAATTTTAGACTTGTGTCGTTTGAGGAAGTATTTGTTACAGAATTCTTTTTGACATAGTTCACAAAAGGAGTCTCGTTGGGAGCCACTGCTACTGCTGCCCCCACTGCCCATCTTTTCCCCTGTGGCCATGGTCACGCTGGAGTACGGGAGAGATGAAGACAATTGCAATTCCATGCTATTCCCACTAGTAGTAGTGACTGACTGGGACGTTTGACTTTTGCCCAGTTGAGACAAAGTTGGAAGCACGTCTGATCCAGATTGGATCAGCATACTTTGCGTTGTTGTGGTATTAGTGACCAAATTACCGGATAGGGTTTGAAAGGAGCCTGGGACCGAAGTGGCGGACGAAACTGGAGCTACAATGGTAGCCGGATTGTTGTTGTTGTTATTATTATTGGCTGGAACAAGATTAAGTATAGAAGAAGGATTCCTCTCATTGTTCCCATCTGACGTGTACACCCCATGCTTATTAGCTTTGTGGGTTTTGAGGAAGTATTTGTTACAAAACTCCTTATTGCACAAGTCACAGTACGCCTCGGGATTGAAGATCCGATGAGGTGGTACAGTTTGCATAGACGAGCCACCAAGACTGGAGGCGGCCGTGGAGCCCACGGTGCTGCTCATGAGTGAGCCCAACTTGGGGTCAAACATGCCATGGCCATTGGAAGAACACGTATGTTGATGTTGTGCTGATGAGGACGAGCTACTGGTTACTATCGGTTGTTGTTGATTCTGAAGTTGCTGTTGGACAAAGAAGCCTGCAGCTGAGGGGATCAGTGCAGAAAAAGGACTTGGGGACCCCGTGAGCGGAAATAGTATGGGTGAGAATGAGGGTGGGACAGAATTCGAGCTGGGAGAAGAGCCACTGGACATGGTGGTCGTATAGTTTGCAACCTGATGATGTGTGGTCGCATCTTTGGTCCCTTGTCCAATCATAGTATGCTCAGTCTTGTTATAATCAATCATAGAGGAGAATAAGTTCCTCCCGTGTACATGGTGAGGATGAGTCTCGTTAGTTACTCCTACAGTTGGCTCTGAGGACTCTTCCAGAGACTCAGAACTTTCAGCAAGTAAGGAAGAGATCCCTTTCCTGTAAACGACAGAACGTTGTTGAATTGCTGAATTGTTGTCACAGTCCTCCTCTGGATCCTCATCACACTCCTCCTCCTCCTCTTCATTGTACTGTGAAGAGAGGGCTAGCTTGTTGGACAGATTCAGTGGAAATTGTCCACTTTTGCCACTCGCCCTGGCAGTAGTAGAAATGGTCTGACTCTCATCATGTTTCGAGTGGCCGGGTAGACGGTCCGCTTTGAAAGACTGGCCATCACTGATGGAAGCTGGAATGCGAACAGGTCGTGTCTGCTTCCTCCGTTTTTTGTTATTGTTATTCCCTTCCAGGGCGTAGTTGTTGGACAGTGCGTCCATGAAACTTGGGCTGGAGTCTGTGTACGACTTGTCATCGTAGCCACCCCAGTTTGGTGCACAAGTGGTTTTCGTGACGGCTGTGTTGTTAGACTCCTCATAGGGAGCCACGTTTTCCATTTGCATCCCATCTTCGTTTTCAAGACTGCTGCTCGACTCGACGCGACAAGTCTCTTCTGTTTGGGAATTCTCGGTGTGGATTAGTGGAGCGGTTGTTGTAGTCGTAAGGAGCCCTCCTGTTGCCCCGCCATTTAGTGTTGCCGTTGTTGCCATCTCAAGGTCCAAGTGCCGTACATTAATTTTGGCGACCCTTGACCTTTTTCAAGGTCCAAGTGCGTCCAAAACGTCGTCCTGCCAAAACGTACATTCATTTGGGTTCCAAGTCAGGCATGAATATCATCACAAGCATGCTAAGCAATAGTAGACTAGAAAATTCAAAGAAGGAAGGGCAATGGAATATAATTGTAAGCAATAGAGAAAATGAATTTCCCAGTCAATACTTTATCGTTTCTTGCAAAATTGATCCAATTCAGTTTTAAGCAGGAAGGGATGGAAACTATATTCTAGACTGTTCTTCAACATTGGCCCATAACACACATGCATTCCGTATCACTACAAGCAAAACTAATCTAATTTGTTTGAACTGTGAAAAGTTAAATGTGAAGCGTTGCGAGCAGTATAAAAGCTGAGAAGGCTTAGCATACGATGAATTATATGCTTCACAAAACATGCTATCGATCAAACATGTGTAAAATACTATATGAAGAGAGCTATGGGGCAAACTGAAACTGTATAGTCTACTTCTGCTATAGTAGCAGTATGAAATGTGACGTATAGTTTGTTAATTACCTCATACATGAAATAATATTCAAACTTTTACAACTCATACCCCAATCCATTGGAATCCCAAAAGAATATTATTTTGTCGCAAAACTTGAATGATACTTTACTTTCGTAGTGATACAGAAACTCGAACAAGTGCAGTTATCACACAACACTCATACAGAATTTAAAGAAAAAGTTACCGCACCAAATTCTATTGACAAAATAACATAGGCCATAAAAGTTTTACGATATTGGTATGGCTCATTCCATGAAAAGTAGTCGCATATAGATTTCATCAAACACATTCTCATAAAAATCTACAATCCAATTGATAATCCTAAAAACTTCTTTCCCTTCTACTACTCACCAAGTATTGTGTATAGTATGTATGTATCAATTGATACGAGTTTTTTCTTCATTTATGTTTCCAACATTTTGTCTCTACCAGCTATCGGCGTATTTGCACTAAACTAAGGAAACATTTGTATCTGTCAGCACGGTATATACCACAGGAACTTAATATTAATAATCATATCTTTGCATTTTTTGCCCCACTATTACTATACTTCTTTACATTACACTCTAGTCTCATATGCCTATCTATATTTAGTAAAATTCAAAGTGCTTCTACAACGGGATCACAAGACTTGATCTGCGTGTACGCTTTCAGGAGCTTGCGGGTGAGTTTTCTTCTGTCTTTGAGCTTCATTCATAAAGAAAGGTGAAAGATGTAAACACACACGGTACTTTTTTACGCTACAAGTCTAGTGGCACACACGCGGTCTCTCGTACTCTTGTACACTCCATTATATGCACATGCATTCACTACTACACTGACTGAACGGGATCAAGAATTGAAAGCACTCATATGCATGCATGCTCACACACTACACTCACTTAATACTGCATGTGTACACAGATGATTCAAGTGCATTCATACATTCAAGGAGTTGTTATTTGCATACGCAAAACTACTACTACTTACTACTGCCAACAACAAACTATAGTTAGAGTTGTTAGAAAGCATACACACACACACACACACAAACACATACACATAGCAGAGTGTGAACTGTCATTCATTGGGAAGGAAGAAGAAGAAAGTAGTACCTACGGGGAGAAAAGGGAAAATGATAATGTAAAATTCAAACCTCTACTCTGCTGATGATAGAATGCGGCAGCAAATTCTTCTTGTGCTGACGAGATGAGTAGACAATACTGATTGGAGAAACTCTCCAGACTTTGAGAACTTGGCTCTGTGTTGAGAATGTAGCACATGCTCGTCTCTAGCTACAAAATAGACTCTAATTATTTGTAAACACACACACATAGACACACACTTGTTTATTTGAGTGGACGCACTTGAGGTAATTTGTGGTGGTGGTAGTAGTATGCATGGAAATTGTAGTGACAACAACTTGATACTTTCAATGCACACCAATATATAGTTATAGTTAGTGTGTTTGTCACTGGGTTCGTTTTAGAACAATGGAAACAAGTACACAGAAGGGAAACTCGTTGATTCTCTGGGTTTTTAAAGATTTTACTAACTTTAGACTGGAGAACAAAAGGAAGCAATGGTTTGTTGTAATACTATAGTCTCATTCTTTCCTCTATTTTACGTAGTGTCAATAATATCAGACATGAGTTATCGAGTTATAAACAGTTACGTAAGAAATTGTATTCAGTTGGCGAGTACAAAGGGGAAAACATGGCTTTGGAAGCGCGTTTTTCTCACACAATTGGGTACTCGTTTTACAAAAAACTTGAAATAGTACATGGTTCACTCTTTTCCTCTCTCTCTCACTCACTCTCTCTCTTCTCACATGTCAAGTGTAGTTAGTATAGTATGACTCTCTTTACACGAGAACAAAAGTAAGCACACAGTAAGATTCACAGGAGTACCTATTTTATTGTAACTGTAGAAAAGAAGCCGAGATTTGGAACCGTGTATGGAAAACAGTTTTGGGAATCTTTCTTTTGATTTGTTGAGGGGAGAGAGAAAACAATTAAAGTTCACTCAACACTGCTTCTTAATACGGTATGTCTTGGTCAGAGTTTGGAACACAAATCATGTGTACACAAGGTAAACAGCAGGTTGTTGTTTTCTGAGAGTTTTGAGTTAAGGCAGTCGGCTGTTGTTGTTGTTTTAGTGTGAACGTACGTTTGAGGAGAGAGAGCGAATTTTTTGGGGAACCTCTCCTGACTTGTCAGACAGAGAGACAAAAAGAGTACATAAGAGAGAAATATACATATATAGAAAAACAACGGAGAGAGAGATCCAGTGTGAGTTGAGTGTTGGAGTGTGAAGTGTGCACTGTACTGAGCAGTCCGTGTGTTTCACTCAGAGAGGTCAATCAGACGTGTTTTTGGGGAAAAAGTGAAGATATATGGAAAGGGAGTCAATGAAAGGCAATGCACACAGTATGACCCCCAGTCAACGAGTAATTCAACCGCCGCCTGCTTTCCTTTCCTTCATCTATATATGCGAAACAGTTGATGTGGAATACTTACTTTACTCTCTCAGCTGCCAGAATACCACGCAATCGCCCAAAATACAATCGATTGAAATGACGGAAAGCAATATGAAATTCTGCTCTTCCTTCCCTATTGGCTGCATGCTACTTTTTTTTGTTATTTTTTTAAAAAGTGGACGCATATTTCTTTTCACACCTTTTACTTTTATACTACATGGGAACTCTCCTGTTCAAAAAAGAAGATAGATACGAGCACATATTGAGGTAACAAAGTACTAACTAACTACGATCCTGTAGTACGTACAACATACTACTCCGTACGCGTTCCATCCTCTTTTTGCTTACTACTCCGTACTCGTACTCACACATGCACACACAACAAACATTATTAGGTACATTCTACAACATGGTTGTGAGATTATATATTGTTGCGAGAAAACTATACTTATCTCTGCTGCTGACTATAAACTCTAATCGTCTATCCTTATTCGTGGACGAACATGGAGATTTACACGTTGTTTTGCTCGGAAAACTACCTAAAAACTAGCAGCTCTCATCATGTCCCTTGGTAGTCCACAAACAAACTTTAGTTAGCATCTGGCTATTCGATAAACAGTTTTACCTGATTTCATGATGCACACCATTTTAAGTATGGATGCGTGCATATTAATTAGTACAGGATTAATTGCACATTGATTATGTTTTTAATTACAATATTTTTCTACCGCTGGGATCTGGTTAATTGTATTGATTTTGGGAATTCATTATTTCACTTCTGTTTTTTTACCAGCCGATTCAATTATGCACTCAAAAATACAGATGTTTGGGCTAAGTGAATCATGAATTATTCCCTGTTTAATGCATACTGATGCTTGCATCAATGGAAAAAGTCTAGTTTATTTACATAGGCAAATTAAAAGAGTGCCATAAATGCTGATTATTTATTTTAAGCGGGTCTGATGGAATTAAAATATATGCTTTGAAACAGATGGACGAGCTGACTGACTGACTCTGTGATAAAATAAAGGGAACAAAAGAGTAGTTTAATTTTTTAAGGCTTCAGAAAGTTTAATTCCTTGTTTCAATGAACTTGTTTTCTCTATATACTATGCCATTTCTTGGTATTATTATGAAAGTTTGCAAATATGAAAAGGATTACAAGTTATATTTAGATAAGCTAGATTTGCAATAGTTTGGCTTCGAATGCTATAATTTAATTTTAAACATAAAGACGCGTATTTTAATGCAGAGAAAGTAAAAAAGTAAAGTGAGGATGTCAATTTCCTCTCTAATTAGCAACGCTAACTAATTTATCCCAAAGAACACCAAAGGTTTCATGCAGAAGTTAGCTATTCCATTCACGATATAAGGCTTCTTTCAAAATCATTCAAAAGCTACCTTATATTGTAGCAGTAGAGTATTGCACATAAAAGGTTATTTAGACAGCAGGAAATCTGATCACATGCATTACAAATACCTTGGTTTTACAAGGTTCGTAATAAACTATTTACGGCTAAAGTATTGCGTAACTTTGTGGAAACCATTGCAATAAAAATCAAGGCGATAAAATAGGTTTACTTTTACAAGAATACTCACAAAGAACTTGATAGTGAATAGTAAATATAGTTGCGGAGTTTATAAAAATTAAGCTTGATTAAACAATTTATGCTCCCGTTGAAAATATTCCAGAATATTTTAGCTTTTACAGTCCAATAGAGAATAATCAAGAAATAATCAATATGTAGATTTCCCCCTTTTCTAAAACTTATCCTGTTTATATCACAGAAATAGATTTTCACCGTATGCACACAAAATATGCATCTTTTAAAGTTTGAGTCCAAATAGGGGTTTTTTCAATATGCAAAATGAGAAGAACAAAGAAATCTCACTTGCTGTCCTCGCTGACTAAATTGACCCGTGAAAAGTTTCGAGATTAATAAAATGCAATAATCAATATTGCTACAAAAATATTTTCAAAGTTATGTGTGCTAACAGACAGGTAGGGTTGAAATATTAAACGTAACATTTTGTGGTTTCTCATTAAAGCTAAAAAAACGCCTCACCGACCAGATATCAGCCTTTGCCATAAGGAATTCTAGAGCGGTACGAAAGTTGCTCTTGATATTCTGTGGATAGGAGGACGAGTGAGTGAAACGATTTTCGAAATAACGGAGGAAAGTTACAGCAAAAGAGCCAAACAATTGATTGGGATTTTCTGTTTTCCAACAATTAAAGTTTGAATCTTAATTAGATATCTTTCGGCTCATCTCCTTTTTTTAACTTAAGTGTCTGAACTTATTACCACTGTTGCACCTTTGTATTCTATATATTTATAACAAGATAATTATAGATGTAGATTGCGCGTTTACGCTTTTGCCTTTTTTTTTACTTGATCATTGTTTTCTTTAAAATCGCGAGTTGTGAGTATTCCATATTTATTTGCAGTGCGAATAGTTAGTAATATTCATTATTTTCAATGAAATACTGCTATTTTAGACTCGCAATTTTGTAAGAATACTGGTTCCCATGTAAAATTTCTATTTAGTGTGGCTGCTTAACTTGTCCAGAAACACGTTTGTTGAATGTTGCAGCAAGTATTGTAGCTGTCTCGTAGACATTCGTGCACATGCCGCTTTATTAAATACTCAATCCAGAGAAAAAAAGTATTATAATTTTTAATTTGAAATGTATCGTGGCAGTCATCACAGTAACGACAAGTTTTGGGAGGAAACTGACCGATATCGTTCTAATAGAAGGTAAGAAACATTTATTTTGTTTTCGTGTATTAAAGAAGGATTATTTTAGCTATTAAATGAAGTCGGTTTTTATTGAACTCTTTTGTAGAATATTTCACGTATATCCTCCTCAATACGATTTTCGTCACACTGCCTCAACAGATCGTAGAAATACTGAAGACAATGCAGAAGGTCAAGGAAATAAACGAGATTATAATAATGACAGTGGAAATTTCGGTAGAGGTAGTAGTTCTTCATACAAAACTTCTGGAAGCCATGGTAGGGATGGCAACTCCAGAGAATGGCCACAGGACGATCCAGTGGACAACGAATTAGATCTCGATAGGGAATTGTTTGCACTTGATCATTTTGTCGACGATAAACCTCGGCTTATTCAAGAAGCTTTCGGAATTCTTCAAGGAAGACGTCTTGAAGCTATGGTTCCGACAACTCTGAAGGTAAACTCAAGTCAATGATTGGTGAATAGTGATTAATTCAGATGGTAATATTCAGAATATCTAATAGTAAGGGCATTTATTGCATGTCTTTGGTCTGTAGGGATGCAGCATGAAACATCTTGAAAAGAAGTGCCTTAAAGTACTGGAAGGACTAGACGATAAAACTGTGTATGATGTATTAGCTGGTATGAAATCAAAGTGTACTTAATCAAATAGCAGAAAATGATTGATATTGATGTCAAGTCAAGTTAATTTTGACTAACCTCGATCGGACTAATGTTTCAGGTAAAGCCATAGCAGCCACAAAAAGTGAAACTGTGCCTGTAGAAGATGAAAATGAATCAGACACAAAAGGTAGAAAGAGATTTCGTGTTTTTGCAACACATGATTGATTCAGTTTCTTGTTTTACTTGTGTGAATGAAATTAAGATTTGTTTCTAAGGTTTGAAAAAGAAGAAAAAACGAAAGAAAACCAAAGACGATGAGTCTGCACCAACTATTAAAAAAATAAAGAGGAAAGGGGATAAAGGTATGTATTTTGTGTGTGTTTTCCTAATCCCATTTGTTTTCTAGATTTATAATCTGTTATAATTTACTACATTCCAGGGCATAAAAAATTACTCCGAAAAAACAAAAGCAAACTAGTAGACCCCAAAGATGATGATGAAGAAGTTAAGACTAAGAAGAAGCTCAAAGATAAAGCCAAACTAAAAAATAAAATCAAAAAGAAAAAACGTAAAAATAAGACGAAAACAGAGGAGGTCAAGGATGTTCATATTCCTGGCATCGGTGGACAGAAGACGTTGATGGAATTGTTGGAACTGGAGTTCAGAGCAAAGGCAATCAAAGCTCTCTTGCGCACCCAGGGTTTAGATGGTTTGTCTATTGATTCTGCTTTGCAACAAAAAGAAACTCTAACGACTGAAGATTCAGCCAAGGTGACTTAGATTATAATTGCCAAATTTTTTCGCTCATATATAGTTTTCGTGATTTGCAGAATCCATTCATTTATTTATCATCATGGAATTAATTGTATATTTTAAATTTTCTGTATCTAAAGCCTCTATCTCCCCAAGAACAACGTAATAGCGGACTTTCTGTGGCGACTGGTTCGCCTAAAGTAGGATCTGATAAAGTTGATGAAGCACAAAAAAAAAAATCGAAGCGCAGTACGCCTGAAATCACCAGCAAAGTATGTCTCGTTTATTCATACATATTATATGAATTATTCCGTCGATGTTTATCTAAAATCAGCGAAGGTTTTGGCTCGTTGAGTCATTGGCATTGGTAAACCTTTTTTATGTTTATTTCAGCTGGAGAAAAATTTAGAAACGACATTATCAACAATTCCGTCGGACCCAAATGAAAAGGACAACACTTTAACCAAATCAAAGGACCTTGAAGAAGATGTAGTCTCGTCGACATTATCTCCGGAAGCAAATAGCTCAGAGAATGTTTTTCAACTGCTAGATGAAGCTTTGTCTTCCAAACAAGACGTTCCAGATAATCATTCTGATACGGAGGACGCGATCGAAGTGCCCAATGTTTTGCGATCGTTGAATCAAAATGACGAAGATGTCGGAAGTAAGTTGAGATTAAAACTTGAACGTCAGTACAGAAAACGAGGTCGGGTAGCGAAGGGTGCCGTAAATCACTCGGTGAGAGATGAAGATGTTTTAGAACTACATCCTACTCAATCACAATTTGATCCCACTATATCATCTAGTGATGGGGAAGAATCAGATGCAAGCGATCAAAAAGAAACTGTTTGTGAAACTCAAGTGGAGAGTGAAAAGGAGGAAGAAGAAGTCGAAGAAGGTGAAATTGGATCTGATGAAGACAGCGCAGCCAGTGAGAAATCTGGAGGCTCTCCTGTGTATACTCGTAGATCTTGGCGTCCCCGTTCCTTTAGTAGGAGCGATGATGAGATTATAAGTTCTTGCAAATCAGCTGAAGCGAATAATAGCAGCAATAATATTTCTGTAGAAGAGTTAATTTCTAACTATGACGTCGAGCCTGTTTCCGCGGACTCGATTAAGCCACTTAGTGTTCATTCGGATGTAGAAGCTGGCCCAGTTCAAGGATGTGAACCCCGCCCGGTACGCAATTTGGTGTCTGTAGATGATGAAGAAGAACTAATCTATTCTGGAGATGAGTTAAATCTTGATTCAGATGAGGAGAAAAAAGAAAAAGAGGAGACCAAAGATTTACTGTCTGGACATGAATCGTTGTCGGAAGATGACGTTGAGGCCGAAGGTAAGTCTGACTTGGATGACTTGAGAATAATTGCCGACAACGACGATGAAGATGATCCCAAGCCAGTGACTTGGTATGAAAGATGGTTTCAAAGTAAGAAAGTTCAGAAAGTAATGAATTCAAGCAAGGTGTATGGAAAAGTTCGGAATAAACTGCGAGTGGACAAAGCGAAGGATGCGACTCCTGACGATTCCAAAGAGGATTGTGCTGAGGCTGTTAGAACAGAAATCATTGGCAGTATTGAGGAATACGAACGTCTGTTTGGGAAGACCAAGAAAAACATTTCACCAGAAGCTGAAACTCCTTCTGTTTCTAGTCCAGTCAAACGGAGCCCAAAAACGACTGCAGATGCACACTCTGAGCATGAAGATAATGAAGAGGATGAAGATTTATGGGGCGATATTCTTGGGAGTTAAGTTAATTGAATGGAAATTAGGGATTTTCATGTTTTGCATTTATGAACTATGTGTGTTGTTGTTGAATATAGAAAGTATCGAAGTGATGTTTTGTAGAGCAGCTAAATGTTTTGAGTCAGAAGACTAAAAGATTAGATATATTTATAAACTAAATAGATTATGGTACTCAACGCATTGTTTGTTATGTTTTCACAATTAATATACGTAACAAGCATTCTCATGTGATTCTATTATATTTGAAATTTTTTAATGAAGTATTTACATATCTACATACATAGATTAGCCATGTTTGTGTATTCGTAAACTTCATGTGTTAACTGCTATGTAAGTTAGTATACTTTTTTTTACTTCGCGTTGCATTGTTGAATAAAACGAGATTTATATACTTGACTGGAGTATTTTTTTACTGATTTGCAATAGAATACTCTTTTTATTTCTACTTTCGACAATAATGTTCAGTTAAAGACGAATTTCAGTTCAGTTCATCTAACTTCGTTAAAAATGGGTATCAGAAAAAGTATGAGCCTAATCAGCCATAGAACTAGATAATGTATGCATCTATCTATATCTTCTAAATTAACTAATACAAAAGACTGTTTTGAGATTTGCAGTAGAATTAACGCATAATTTGGCATTATAATTCAAACCATTCAAATCAAATTTTTTTCCCTATCTGGTGACGGTTTTAAAAAATTTATTGAGTTTGCAACTTAAAGATATAGATATTTTCAACCGTTTTAAAACATACTTTTTTGCTGTCCACTTGCTGTATTTCAATACTCTTTTGAGTTCGTCGCTGCCAAGTTTTGCAGAGCACAATACGATCCTGCGGGCATGGTGCGCTCACTAAAAATTGTTGTTTGTTTTTACACAATTTTCAAAGGAATTCCGCATTTTAATTCTCATCCTGATTATGTAATTTTAAAATTAAAATAATAAAAAGGAACAATTTAAGGTGAGACTAAACGTTTTCACGAACAGCTCTTACCTGCCTTCACCGTTCGTTAGCAGCCCGGCATATTTGCTAGTTTATTTGTTTCAAAGATGTACTCTTACTATAAGTGTGTATGGCAGCATAGAAATTCGTGAACCGGGACATGATGATAGGATATTTGTCGTCATGTGCGCAATCCACTGAATTCACTCCACTCCACAACTACGGACGACGATTATCTAAAGATTCTGGATATTTTGGTTTTTTGGGAACTTGCCACGTGAAGTGAACTTGACTTAACGACTTCAAATTTAATTTAATAGAATTATTTGAACGCGTAAACGATTACTCTTTGTAAAAATTAGTAGACGAACTCTTCAGATTCACAGCTTACCATATCTGTAGGTTTCTAAAATAACAATGAAACTGTTTACTCATAATATGCTTACATCCAAAATGATCAAGAATGTAAAAACTGGCTACCCGTTAAAATTAAAGGTAACATATTTCTTTTGCATATTGTAGCTCTGTATGATAAAATTTTCCAATTGGATCATAAATGTTGAAATACGTAGGCCACAGAAACCAAAACCACTAGTGTAGATTTCCACCCTAGCTTCACTTCTAAAATCGTTCCTAAAGTCGACTGGAATGTATTGGTTGACGCTCTTCGAAATGTGAGTTACAATTTCAGTTGTCTATTTTTCATCAGCAACAACGAAAAAGTTATAATATTTTGTTCTCACCCAAAAATTCGAAATAATTCCGAAATTCCTTGTGTAGATTGGTCACCCTGATGTGATTCCTTCTACTCCAATTGAAGATTATGACAAAAATGAGGACTTTCTGAAGAAAGTCCATCATGCACTAATGGAGGTATAAAGTAATCATTCAGTGTACCACATTTACAGGAAGTAGAACGCTCCAAAAAGTTTAAGTGATATTGATTGCTGTTTGTAGATTGAAGTTATCACTGGAGAAATGGAATGTCCTGAAACAGGAAGGAAATTTCCAATACAGAACGGAATACCAAATATGCTGGTCAATGAGGATGAAGTGTAATGATGCGCTAAATAATTAGAGTTTTAACTTCTAATTTTTCATCTAATCTATATGTATTATTTAGTCTTATAAAATACCTGACATAGCCTCATTTTTTTGTAATAGTGGCGTATGATTCATGTCTTGTCTTGGTTTCCAACATTCACATTTAATTTGCCTATACTGGATCTCCTAATGAAATGAATTGCAAAGTAAGGTGGATTTAATGCTTTAACTCAACTTCTTCGACAAGCTGTTGATCGTTATCGTTTTGTATAATGACACTTGAGATATAAAAGATTTATTATTAATCAGAATAAACATACGCAAGTTAATTTTAAAGTTAAACAAAAGCTACAAATGTATGCATTCGATCGTCGCTCCACTTATTCAAGAGTTAGGAGCTAATGAAAAACTAGCAGTTCGTCCAATAATATCATCAACACTGGCTGAATCACTTATCGAACTTTGTTGGGACTTGACACTAGAAATTAATTCCCCAATATTGTTTGGACTCATTTCTGAGCCTTCAAATTCATCCTCGAGATCTAGATGTTGAAATTTTGGGGGTGGTCCATCAACAAATGATGGAGTATTGGAGGGGATTCTTTTCCTTTCCCCTCTCCCATGCTTTTGCTTTTGCTTCATTCCTTTTCTAGACAGCAGCTCTTTTAATCCCAAAGATCTAGGATTTTTAAGTCTTAGATGAATGTTTGAACTTCCAGGAGTGGCAGGTAGTCTAAACATTGACCCTTTAGCGGCATCTCTTAATGACATTTTAAGAATTTTATCTCCCATGGCTGCTAGTTTGTACGAATGTGAGTATCTAGATTGGTAAGCGCTTTTATCACAAAAAATGGGGTCTTCAGGGGGTGTTTTCGAACACAAAAGGTTTGGATATTGTTTTTTGTTAGAGGGGCCTGGTGTAGACTCAGGATGAGAATCAGGTTTACATTTTTGAAAAAACATCGAAGACCCTATAGGCTCTTCCCAGGTTCCTGAAAAGTACCTATCTCCAATTTGAAGAACTGGTGAACTGGAATCTAAGTTATGAAACTGAATATTCAAGTTTCTAAATGTAGGCTTTGCTGGCTGCGGCCTATCTTTCTGCCGCTTTGTTTGAAACATTAAAAAGTCATCTGGTCGCACGGCAAACAGTTCTTGAACACTAGGAATGTCCTGTAAGTCTACATAAATTAGGGTCTCTTCCCATTCTTCGTCATCCGTTGTATTGTTCGTGTCCCTTTCATCATCGTGAAGAGGTTCGGTATCATCTGGATATGCAGAGTCCTCCAAGTCAACAGGGACAATGGGCTGAGTGATAGGTAGTTCAAGCTGTACTTCACTTTGACCAACAGGAAACTCAGATGGAAGCTCAAACGTGAAGGTTGAGTCGTGCTCGGTTAATTCAGTAGGCTCGGAATCGGGGTAGAGAGGAAGAATCCTATAAACACCAGGAGATTGGTCTGACCTTAACTCCTCTATTTCCGTAGGGTTGACATCCACACTAGTAACTTGAGCTTGTAGGTCAGTTCGTCTTTTCTTTACATTTTTAGGCATTGCGCACTCCAAGGCAGTAACGAGGGATTATATAGCAATTGAAAACAATGGGTCAAAGACGAAATTTGATTCCGCTCACAACGTCGCAAATTCAAGATGCAAACTGCCGTCGTCAGAGAATTTATAGCTCCTGATGAAGTAAATTTCAATCAATTTCTGTCTTGAAAACATAAAATATCAGGGTTGTTGTTGATAACTCCTTAGAACCAGAGGGCATACCAATAATAATTCTTTTGCTTATTTCAATCATGTAGAACAAATACCCATCGGGAAATCAGCAACCCAAAGGGACTGTCACCAATTTTTCATTAATAATGGATATTATTAATTACTAATCACCATTATCCGACAAAGTTTCATTAATGTTCATTAATGCTTAAAAATTATTACATTTTACTTCCATTGTCAAATCAAAACTTGTTTACAAATCACGTGTCGGTCGGAGCCCACATGTAGAAATATCGCGGCAACATAGCCCAAGCAAATGGTGGGTAGGTTAAGCTGCCCCACTGCGCTCGAGCTTGCTCGAGCATGGTTAAGCTGCCCCATTCCATTTTTCCAAAGGTTAAGCTGCAGCACTTGAGAAATGTATATGTACATACACAACAGCCAAGCATACAATACATACACAAAAACACTAAAAAACAGCCAAAAGTGACTAATAGCCCAAAATAGCCGAAAATAGCCAAAATAGCCAAAATAGCTCAAATCACCGAAAATAGCCCAAATCATCGAAAATAGCCAAAATAGCTCAAATCACCGAAAATGGCCCAAATCACCGAAAATAGCCAAAATAATTCAATTCACCAAAAATGGCCCAAATCACCGAAAATAGCCAAAATAGCTCAAATCACCAAAAAAAGCCCAAATCACCGAAAATAGCCAAAATAGCCCAAATTACCGAAAATAGCCAAAATAGCCCAAATCACAGAAAATAGCCAAAATAGACCAAATCACCAAAAATAGCCAAAATAGCCCAAATCACAGAAAATAGCAAAGATAGCCCAAATCACAGAAAATAGCAAAAATAGCTCAAATCACATAAAATAGCAAAAATAGCCAAAATCACAGAAAATAGCAAAAATAGCTCAAATCATCGAAAATAGCCAAAACCACCAAAAATAGCTAAAATAGCCAAAATAGCCCAAATCACCGAAAATAGCCAAAATAGCCAAAATCACCGAAAATAGCCAAAATAGCCAAAATCACCGAAAATAGCCAAAATAGCCCAAATCACAGAAAATAGCAAAAATAGCCAAAATAGCTCAAATCAGCGAAAATAGCCAAAATAGCCCAAAATAGCTCAAATCATCGAAAATAGCCAAAATAGCCCAAATCCTCCAAAATAGCCAAAATAGCCCAAATCACCGAAAAAAGCCAAAATAACCAAAATAGCTTGAATCACAGAAAATAGCAAAAACAGCTCAAATCATCGAAAATAGCCAAAACCACCAAAAATAGCCAAAATAGCCCAAATCATCGAAAATAGCCAAAATAGCCCAAATCCCCGAAACTAGCCAAAATAACCCAAATCATTAAAAATAGCCAAAATAGCCCAAATCACAGAAAATAGCAAAAATAGCCAAAATAGCTCAAATCATCGAAAATAGCCAAAATAGCCCAAATCATCGAAAATAGCCAAAATAGACCAAATCACCGAAAATAGCAAAAAAAGCCCAAATCACAGAAAATAGCAAAAATAGCTCAAATCATCGAAAATAGCCAAAATCACAGAAAATAGCCCAAATCATCCAAAATAGCCAAAATCACCAAAAATAGCCAAAATAGGCCAAATCATCGAAAATAGCCAAAATAGCCAAAATAGCTCAAATCACTGAAAATAGCCAAAATAGCTTAAAATAGCCCAAAATAGCCGGAAATAGCAGAAATAACTAAAATAGACCTAAACTTTCGAAAATAGACAAAATAGCCCTAAAAAGCCGGAAATAGCCGAAATAACTTAAATAGCCCTAAACTTTCGAAAATAGCCAAAAAAGCCCTAAGTAGCCGAAAATTGTCAAAATAGCCGAAAATAGCTAAAAAATCCTTGTAGCCGAAAATTTCCAAAATAACCGAAAATATCCAAAATAACCGAATTAGCCAAAAAAGCCGAAAAAATCCAAAGTCACTCAAAATAGCCGAGACTGTCCAAAAATGACCAAATGTGCCCGAACGTGACCAATAGCCGAATGTGACAAAAAATTGTATATGTGTGACTAAAAATTTCCAAAAGTGTAGAAAAGTGACCAAAAGTGGCTAACAACCGGAAATAGCGAAAACCGTCCAAAAGTAACTGAAAACAGCTGAAAGCCTAATAAAGCCAAAACCGTCCAAAAATGACCAAAAATGGCTAATAGCCGAAAATTGCCAAAAGGGACCAAAAGTGACCGAAAATTACAAATACTCAAAGTTAGCCAAAACTGTTCTAATGGGTCCAAAAGTGACCCAAAGTAGCTAATAGCCGAAGACAGCCAAACGTGTTTAAATGCGACCAAAAGTGGCTAAAAGCCGGGAATAGCAAAAACTGTTGGAAAGCGACCAAAAGTGGCTAATAGCTAAAAAAAGCCAAAACTGTCCACAAGGGGCTAATAGCCGAAAATAGCGAAAAATGGCGTAGAGTAGCTAACAGCTGAAATTCCCTAAAAGTCGATAAAAGCAGAAATTTTCCAAAAGCGACTGAGCCAATAATAGCGAAAGGTGTAATGTCGCTAAGACAATAATATGGACATAAGAAACTTCAATTTTGAATCAAGTAGCTTAAGCAACAATGTGTACGGATTTTTAAAGAAGAAAAAAGCGTTGCATTTAATACTCAATTCTTAATGTCGAAAAACCCTAAAATCTGCTTTTTCTCCGATTTTTAACAGATTGTTCCACACAAATGATACTCGAATCGAATTAAAATCGGATTTTTCCGTTTTTGACATTAAGAATCATTTTCTACGCTAATAAAAACCTAGCAAATCATGTTTGCATCTATTTCCCACAGAATGTCATTTCATTGTTTTCTGACCTTCAGTGACCTGTAGCGGTTGATTAAAACCAAATTTAAAAGATCTGCTTGCAGATTCAGATTAAGCAGAAAATAATGAACATTAGACGAATTTTTGAATAAATTTCATCTAAATGTCATTATTTTGTGTTACCGGTGCGGGGTCCTTTAAAAACACTTTAAGGGCTATGATTATGGCTTCTGTTTTTTAAAGCATATTTATGAATCCAAATATGCATTGCATTGAATTTAAAGCTTTGCCTTGCAATTTACAATGAGAAATGCGATATTTTTCCCCCCAAAACCGGTTTATGAAGTGCAAAGAAAATGTACAAGCAGAAACCTGACTTACGGAAATCAGTTGCTGCTAACAACATGAACATGATTCATTGTAAAATCTCATGAAAGATTTTTAACGTGAAAAACTATCAAAATTAGTTTTGTTTATGCTTTGCAGCTGGGGGGCCCTTTAAAATAAATAAACCTCAGCAAGAGGGTATTACGACGAAGCCGGTTTATAAGGAATTATTTATATTAATATTTTAAAAAAAACAGTAATAATAATTAGGGGTTTTTATTGTTTTTCGGTAGTCGGATGTTGTAAAACCACTGACTTGCAATCGCACATTCAAAATGAATCAATCACATTTGATTTTCGCGCCAATAATAATGGTACTACAAATTTTTACAATATACTTATCACATGATGAAAA
>Ga0210040_10000369_pt1 | contig 76555 bp, 57 predicted proteins | sample CryGeyCG12114_NA_FD_185462 | JGI IMG/M metagenome (GOLD analysis project Ga0210040, IMG submission 185462) | Groundwater microbial communities from aquifer - Crystal Geyser CG19_WC_8/21/14_NA (SPAdes) (version 2) | ecosystem: Environmental > Aquatic > Deep subsurface > Groundwater | place: USA...
GACGGAAAAGCGAAAACAGTGGCACACCGGATAAATTGAAAAGGATTTTCTTGGAAGCCCAGGAAGTAAACATCAAAATCATTATAATTAATAGCGCCTTTATTTTCCCAGATCATAAAAGTACGCAAGCCTAACTGCTTACTATAACCAAGCAATTCATCCCGTAACTCTCCATCACCTAACAGCACTAATTTAGAAGGCACTTGCTTTACCACCTCCGAAAAAATAAGTAATAAGGGCGCCTGATTTTTTTGTAAAGCCAACCGTCCCGAGGTGATAATAGTTTTATACTGCCGAAAGAGCGGCAGGAAACTTGTTAGTGGTTCCTGCGCACTGGCGGTTATTTGCTCAAAATCAAAAAAGTTATTAATGGTTTTAATTTTATTTGCTTTCACGCCCAAACCCGCGATTAGTTCTGCATTGATATCCCGGCTTACCGTAATAATTTTATCCGGTATATTATACAAGTAAGGCATGAATACTTTCTTCCGCAGCCAGCCGGTAAAACCAGTTATATTTAAATCGTGTAGTTTAGAACCGTGAATGCATAAGATAACTTTTTCCTTTCCTTTACTCAGAATATTTACATAATCGGCCCCTTCTAAATGGCTAATGCAGACATCTATATTATACTTTTGTTTTAGTTTTTTTAACCGGATACACCGTAGCCAAAAGTAATATATTTTAAGAAAAGCATTTTCCCCGCCCGGCACATGCAAGTCTAATAACTCATTATTGGTTGGAAAAGCAACGCCATCTTGTTTATTAAAAACGCATTCGTAAACCTTATATTTTTTGCTTAGCTCAAGACTATGATCATGAAATACCCGCTGCGCTCCCCCAAAGCCAAGATTGGGAATAAGCAATAAAATATTTTTCAAATTACAGGTAAAGTTTCCGTTTAACTTTTTTTAACACTTTGCCGGAAAAGTTATTTATTATAGATCTACTCCAGGTAAAGGTATAGGACTTAAAATTATCTAAAAAGAAGCCGTGCATGGTAAAGTAAAATAAATCTATAACTAATTGAAGGGGCACGTTAAATAACAAACTAGTTTTATAAACCAGGAAATGAAAAATATACAGTTCATGCCCTTCTGTATCTTCTAATCTTCCTTCCTTCCAGATCAGCTTTGCATGATGCGGTATTCGTTCGGTGATGAAGTTAGAAAAATAAGCTTTTATGTTAGTCTTCTTCTTATTCTGAACTAAGTGGGTCATACTTTCGATCTTACTCTCAAAATCAAATATATTATATCCTTCCCATAATTTACTTATTACATCACTGGCTTCATCAAACGATATATAATTTTTATTTAAAACAACTTCTTTCCAATCTTTACTTTGAAAAAACAAATTATTAACTTCTTTTATATTTTTATATAATGAAAATGGGCCGGCCATATACTGGGGATGGCTGGAAATGATTTCATATTTTTCCAGAATCTCATCTGTAAGTATCTTTTTCAAATCTCCAAAGATGATATCCGTGTCGCAGTAGCCCCAAAAGTCATACTCTTTTATATAGTCTTCGTAAATTAAACCATACATCGGTTTGAAATCGCATAACTTATAAGCATTCTTAATATTTACTTCTGCTCCAAGTTTTGTACTCGCAAGTGCGTTGAATTCGGTTAAAGTAGAAGCTAAAAAATAGATGTTTTCTATTTTTGTATATTCTGAAAAGTTATTGTCGGTAAAAACTAAGAAAGTTATATCCTTATTGTAGGCACACGTTTTAAAAAAGAAATGAATATAGTTAGGAAAGTTGCCAAAATAAGGCAGCAGTATAACAATTTTAAAACCGGACATTAATTAAAATTTTATTTTAACAGAAGCATTCATTTGAATAAACAATAGATTATATAATAAAAGATATAATAAAGGATTAAGTCTGTCATATTACTATTTTTAAAGAAATTTAGAGAGTGCAAATAATTTTTAAATTTAAAAATTAAAATTCACAAGGAACTCATAAACCTTCCGAATCCATTTAATTTAATTAATCAATGGAAAAAAACTTAACCTACCATTATATTAATAATATTCTTTGGAATTCTTCTTTTTACAATAGAACTTGTTATAAATAAGTGTAGATAATTTTAATATGGGCTTGAGAACATTAATTAAGAATAGAATAAGTTCATTGACAGGTTTTTGGATATATAAAAAATCTGAGTTACCAACCGGCACCTCTTTATTAGAAGATATCAATTTTAAAATTAATTTACCTCTGCATACAATTATGGATGTAGGCGCTAATATTGGACAAACTGCTTTAAATTTCTCAAAAGATTTTCCCCAAGCAAAAATTCTATCATTCGAACCTTTTAATTCTACCTACCAGGAGTTAAAGAAGAATACTGCCCATCTCAATAATGTTACATGCTTCAATTTAGCTTTTAGTAACAAATCCGAAAGTATTGAGGTTAAATTATTTGATAAGGAGCAGTCGGTATTGAATTCTTTAATAACTGATTCAATGAATAATGCTGTAAATGCTAAAACTGAAACTATCTTAACAGATACGATAGATGAATTCTTAAGTAAAAATGCAGAAATAAATTCAATTGATCTCCTAAAAATAGATACAGAAGGCTTTGAAATTCCAATTCTTGAAGGAGCAAAGAAAAGCCTGCTAAACAAAAAGATAAAGCTTATTTATGTAGAAGTGGGATTTTCCAGAACTAATAATAGAAATTCGTACTTCCTAGATATTCAAAACTATTTAGAACAAAATAACTTTACTTTTTTCGGTTTTTATGAAATCTGCAATATAGATATCAAATATAAAATTCATTTTGGCAATGCTTTATATATCCATAACGATCATTTAAAACATATAAAAGGAGTATATAGTTAAATTACTAAGGGCCTTCTTAAAATTAAACCAAAATCAGCTTACAATTAACTCTTTCTAAATTCAAGGCTTTTTCACTCTTCTTAAATTTAGAAATACTTAACCATTATTCCATCATTTGTTTGATTTTGTCCTGCAATTCGTGGATATCAATAGTAAAACCGCCGCTTAAAACTTCTTTACCCGGCTCACCCTTAACCGCATTGTACTGGAAGTTAAACATAGAAGCCAGCATAATGTAATGGAAAGGCAAGTACGGCATGGGACTAAATAATTCCAGTACTTTCATCTGGCCGCCGTATCGGTACATCATATTCGTTAATCCGGCCCCGTGCACGGCTATTAATAGTTCGGTTTGGGCAAATAAAGTTATTTGTTCCTTAAAGTTTAATGTTGCGGCATCTATAATTTCGAACCCATACGCTTTTACTAGTTTTTCTATTTCTTCCCAGTTCTCAATATACCGTAAGGTACTCTTGGACCGGGTTACGAAAACCCGCCTTTGCCTATGCAAATATTCCTGCTTCAGCGGAAGAAGATTTAACGCTTCTAAATAATATTTTTTGGTGTGGGTAAGTGGTTTACAGAATATAGCGCTTTCCGCTTCAATGTATTCTTCTTCGTTTTGGGCAATCCAATTAAACTTGTTAATTCTGGTGTTTTCTAAATAATACCGGAAGAAAGGTTTTTGGTATAATTTAACACTTATGATTAAAGGCATTCCCGGCGAAACCAGGTTTTGCGCTTCCAGCAAAAAAAGCTTAGACAATACATCATTAAAAAAATGAAAATAATTTTCCTCGCCGGTATCCCGAAAAGACACGATGGAGGTATTTATTTTTTTTACATTCTTTCTTCTTTTAAACGACCAATACTCCGGCTTCTTCAGATAAGGCGCTCTGGAAAACCCCAAAGAAGGATAAATAAGTCTTTCCTCATCGGATAAAGCCCAGCCATATATAGGTTCTATAATTACTTTACTTTTATAAACCAGAATGTATTCATCTTGCGTCCAGTCAGGATTATTCCAGATGGAAAAATCTCTAGCTAGTTCATCAGATAAATAACTGAGGTTTATTTTTAAGGCGGCAAAAGGATTTAATTCTCTTTTAAGCAGAAATCTGTCATCCTTAACTTTCTCTTCGGGGAACAGAAATTTATCTATGGTTTTTGTTTTAAGAACATTTACTTTAAAAGCTATATTTCTTAATAAAACTAAAGGAAAAACTTTCTTTAAAAACTTGTTAAAGCTTTCTGCCATTATAACGCTTTATATGCTGTAGCCTGATCAATCAATTGTTTTAAAGTTTGATTATTTTATTAACTGATGGTAGGTAAAAGTTAAAAGTTATCTGTTTAAGTACTCCACAGCTGTCATTCAGGAGGAAACTATTTTGCAGGTAACCAAATGGTTTCCTCCTGAATGACAGAATTGGGATTAAGAATGTTAACATTACTTATTTATAGTTGCTCTTTGTAACATCAGTTATCTTGAAATGACTCGACCCGCAAGGGAACAGTTTTATTTGTATGAAATAGCTCTATCTGCGAAGGGGAACATTTTCCTTTGCTGTAGATACTAATATGTCTGCTTTATAACAGATGCTTAAGAGAAGCCCAAAAGCGTTTTCTTTTTAATACCCTAGGCTCCGCCATAAAAGCTTTACCAATATATTTTAAAGTTTCTATTCTTCTTTTCTTAGTTAGCGCTAGTATTAAACTAAAGAAAGTATACCTATCGGCAATAAATATAGGAAGATAATTTTTATAAGTTTCTTTAAAAGCATCATCCTGCAGCAAAACCTGTAATAAAAAATTATCTCTTTCTATTATTCTGTCCGGCGATACCGTATTTAAACTTCGCTCCGCATGTTCTACCATGGCAAAGGTAATGGTATTGCAGGATTGTAAAGCGTGCTGGCTACTTATGCGCAGCCATATTTCCCAATCTTCGGCGGTGGTTAGCTTTCTGTCTTCAATAAAAGGAAATTGAAGCGCCAATTCCTGCGTCAGGAAAACGCTGTTGCACGCTAAAAAATTAGATTTAATAAGCTCCTCCCGCCAGTTTTCCAGAAAATCGCAGTATTTAGCTATCAACTTACCATCTTCATTTAGTATCTCGTAGCCAACATTAAAAAAAACGGCCTTATACTCTTTTATAAACTTAGCCGCTGTTTCAAAATGATGGGGGTACAGGAAATCATCCGAATCAAAATAATTGATATAACTGCCTTTGCTGCGTTGCACGCCATAATTACGGGCCGCTCCCCGCTCCCCATTTTGTTTCTTGAAATACCGGAGCTTAGGATGCGAAATTGATTTTATTACTTCTTCCGTGTTGTCGGTACTGCCATCATCTACTATTATAATTTCGAAGTGCGGGTAGGTTTGGTCTAAAATAGAAGCAATTGTTTTGGATATAAAATCTGCGCGGTTGTAAGTGGGAATTATTATAGAAAAAAAAATGGGATTTTGCTCCATTAAGATGCTTTTATTAAAATACGCGGAACAAACTATTAAGTAATAAAATTTAACAAAACTTATTGAGCATCTATCAATGATTCTTTTAGCTTCATCGTATTTCTAAAGATACTTAAAGCTTTTTTTCTCCTGGATAAGGAAGTTTTAAAATTATGAATCATCCGAAGCATATCAAAAGTATCAGTATATCTTTCATCGTTAGCATTAAAAGTATAATGCCATAAAGCTCCGGGCTTTTTTAAAATTTGCAGCATTAACCAAATTAGTCGCTTATTATACAAATATTTAAACTCGTTTTCGCTGATTCCAGGCTCCCGGAAAATAAAGTAATAAACAATTGTTGTCAGACTAGAGGTGGCGGTACTTTTACCTAATTTAGTTAAATACTCCCAGTTCAAGCGTTCTTTATACATGTAATGGATAAAGGTTAACCGTTCATCGTACCATAAATCATAGCCGGCCAGCTGCATTGCGTGGCACAATTCCAAATCTTCACCGCCCGACAGTACTTTTCCCCGCTTGGCACTGGTGGTAAATTCAAAATGATGTTGACGCAGTTTTTCCCAGGCTGATTTTCGCACCACGGAACCCGCTCCGTATACAAACCCGGCATCAACCTTAAGCGGTCCCGAAACCCCATTGTTTTGGGTACCAATGGCATAAACCGCCGCAAATTTTTCAAACCATTCGGGCGGAGTAATTTCAAACTTACCCATGGCGCGGCCTCCCAAAATTCCAATAGAAGCATGCGCCGACATAACTTTAAAAGCAATATTTACATAATCCGGTGCCAACCAGTTATCATCATCCACAATCGCCACAAATTCGTACCGGGCCAGATCAAAACCTTTTATAAGAGCATTTTCCTTTCCGGGCTGGCTTTCATTTTCAACCCGAAAAGGAATTTCCAGTCCTAAATTATTCCAAATTTTCTGCGCGACCAAAAAAGTATTATCAGTAGAAGCATTGCTTATTACCAAAACTTCCCAGAAAATTCCTTCTTTTACGCTCTGCTTAGCTATATAATCTAAGGTGGAAAGTAATTTATCTGAACCATTATGCGTACATACTAAAATGGTAACGCCATTCATTTTACTGTTGTTACTTATTATATTTTAATTAATGTTCTACTTCCTGAAATTACATAAACATGATCGTTAAACCTATTTAAAGATTTCATTCCTGTTGTGCTGTAAATTTAAGAATTCCGAAAAAATAACTATTTAGAAAGTGGCTAAATAATTTTTCTCCTAAATAACAGAATTGGGATTAAAGGAGCTACAATTATTTATAATGGCTCTGTTTTAATTCTATTCTATCATTAGATTTACGATCTTATTTTTGAGAATTGTATGAAGTTGGAGCAACTAAGTAACGGGACAAAAATAAATATACCAAAATCGAATATAGAATATACTGCCCCTCCTAAAACAGGAGGGGAACTTTCGGCACATTTGGAAGTATATACTTTAATGTGTCCCCCTACTTAAAACCAAGAAATAGGTAATACAAAATAATAGATGGCTCTGTTAATCTAATTTTTTTAAAAAGCCTATTTTCTTGATTATTTTAATTAATCTTGATAATTTATAATTAGCTAATTGTTGATAATTTTTCCTGTATTCCTGGTAAATTACATTAGCATACTCATTGGAAATAACTTTAAACTTTTCCTCATCCAATAGCTTCCGATTACTACTTAATCCGTTTACGTCGAAATCAGCTATAAATAATTCAATTTTTTTATAAGTACATTTAAATTTTATAACTGCGTCGGCAAAAAATTTCCAATCAGAACATATTTTAAGCTGTTCACTATATAAGCCTACCCGATCAAATAATTTTTTTTGGATAAAAGCTGCCTGATGCGGGAGAGAATCTTCAACAAAATAATTAAAAGATAAGTTAGCAGGCGGGCACCAGGTAGATTTTACATTACCGCCGGTGAAATTTAAATTACCATAAATAATATCCTCATCATTTTGAAAAGTAGCAAATTTTTCTAAAACGTCATTATCAACAAAGCAATCACCGGAATTCATAAATAAGAGGTACTTACCGGCTGCTTGTAAAATACCTTTATTCATGGCATTAAAAATGCCTTTATCTTTTTCGCTGAGCCACTTATTTATCTTATCCTCATGTTTTTTTATCAATTCTACACTACCATCTGTTGAACCGCCATCTATTACGATATATTCAAAATCTTTATAAGATTGGTTAATAACGCTTAAAACAGTCTTTTCTAACCCTTGACAATTATTTAAATTGATGGTTATAATACTTAGCTTCATTATAATATGCTTAGTTAAAAATACTGCATCTCTTATCTCAGAACAAAATCCTCTGCAGCTATTTACGAAGATGCAGGCTGTTAATGCTATTAAACTTTACCTGTATTGGTGTTTTGGGATAAAGAACCAGGTTTCTTTGTAATAAACTTATATTCTTCTAATCGTTTGAAAGTATTATTTAACTGATCCATAATAACCGACAAATTACTTTTGTTCAGGTAAACATATTGCCAGAATACGGTAAAGTATTTATAGTTCAGGTAATTATTATCACCTACCACCAACTCTTTTTTATTAAAAACATAAGGTAAGTTATTTTTATTTATCAGTCCGCTTGAAGAATATTTAATTAGTAACAAGAGAAATTTATAAAAACTTACGGGCTTTTGGCTAGTGACTCTACTTTCTATATAATCATAAAGCCGAATAAGAACCGAAGTACGGGCAAAACCTTCCACCATGATAATATGATTCTGCCAGGTAAGTCGGCTGGCCGGCATAAAATGATAGAAGATAAGCTTCTCGTCGAAATAATTCCGGTATCCTAAATAATTAACGATTAAAGATAATTCAGAATCTTCTCCTACGGCTTTTCCTCTTCCTTTACTCGTAAAAAAACCATATCCGGTGTTTCTTAAGTTTATCCAAATACTTTTCCTAAAGACCATGCCTGCTCCTGCAACCTGTTTTATTTCCCTTGGAAAGTAACCCGTTTTGGGCAAAGGCGAACCTACTGCATACGACGACTGGGCATAGGCTTCAAACCATTCTGGTTGCTCCCTTTCAAATACTGCAATGCCTTTGCCAACGACCAAGCCAACATCCGGTTTATTATGTATAAGCTCAAATGCTATGCTTAAATAGTTTTTTTCCAGCCAATTATCATCGTCAACGGTAACAATATAACTATAACGAGCGGCATCATATCCAGTTTCTATAGCATGGCCTTTGCCCGGCCTGGGTTCTTCTAAAATTTTTAACTCAAAAGGAGCCCCACAATCCGACCAGATTTTTCTTGCCAACACCACGGTATCGTCGGTAGAATTGTTGTTTACAATCATTAATTCAATCTTTAAATCTTTGATATCAATCTGTTGGGCTAAGTGCGCCAAAGTTTGTGTTAATCTGTCTTCCCCATTGTAAGTACAAATTACAATAGATATCCCTATTGGAATTATATCATTCATACAGAAACCTTAAACTTTTTTAAACATTTTAAGTTGAGGTTAATTCAAACAAAGACTTTTGTTATAAACATTTATTGTCTCTGCTCTGCATTTGTCCCAGCTATATTTTTTAAACTGCTTTTCACCTTCCGCGATTAGATCGCTTCTGGTGGCGTTATCGTAAAGTGCTTTGACCGCAGCATCCTGAATTTGTTTACTGCTTTTCGGATTGAAATAAAGCGCGGCTTTCCCCCCTACTTCGGGCAAAGACCCTCCGGTGCTGGCCACAACCGGGCATTTGCTGGCAAATGCTTCCAACATAGGAAAGCCAAAGCCTTCGTATAAAGAAGGAAAGATAAACACTTTTGCATTTTGATAAGCCCAGGCTAGCTCCTGGTCGTTCTTCAGAAAAATATGATATACCTGTCGGGCTATCCCTAGATCTTTGAAAAACTGAAGTTCGTCATGCGAAAACTCATGGCCGGAGCAAAGTAGTTGTAAATTTTTATCCGCCTTTAAGAGGTCAGCTAAGGCAATTACTGAGTAGTAAAAGTTTTTATAAATGCCCCTTGCTCCGGTAAAAAGAATATAGTTGGTTAGGTTTTCAGAATTTGCCGGTTGAACAGGAATTACCTGATCAAAACTGGAAGCCAATGGTATAGTGTGTACCTTTTCGGTGGGTATTTTAAATAATTCCACTAAGTCTTCCTTTGTCTTTTCTGAAATGGCAATGATTTGGGTAGCTTTCTGACATAATAATCTTTTATTATGGGTGACCCGATCTGACATGGGGAAATATTCTTTGTAGATCTCGTGTATCATGTCGTAAACCGTAAGTACAAAAGGCTTTTTGTTTAATTCTAAAAAGTACGGATCATAATAGGTGGGATGAAAAACATCATACCCATTCTTATTAAACATAATGGCAGCTTCTTCCGGAAATTTTTTAACCTCCTTTCTTTCTAGTCCAGCTTTCCTTTTTACATACCTTACTCCTCTCGATAACAAGTCATACTTAAGTTCTGGCTCATTAGAAATAAATAAATCCGGATTTATTTTTTCAATTAGTACCCCGTCATTTTTAATTTGCATCAGTTCATTAAAATACCGGCTAATACCGCCAAACTTTTGGGCCACAAAAATCTGATGATCATATAAAACTTTCATATTTTGCTTTTCCAATAATTTATGATGTCTTCCAGACTTTGTTCCAACGAAATCTCCTTTTTCCAACCGGTGTCCTGCTTTATCTTGGCACTTGATCCAATTATTATTTTATTATCATTCGGGCGAATTAGTTTCTCGTTTATCCGGGTAGTAACATCAATAGCCAGAATATTTGCCATTTTCCGAATTACTTCATTTAAAGAAACCCCCTGGCCGCCGCAGATATTATACACCTCGCCTTTTTTCCCTTGCTTGAATAACAAGTAATAAGCTCGAACTACATCCCGTACATCTACAAAATCCCGGATAACAGAAGTATCGCCCGTTGTTAATTCTACTTTACCGGCTTCTTTTGATAATTCCACTAACTGCTTCGCAAAAGAAGAAATTACAAAAAAGTCTTTCTGACCCGGACCGATATGATTAAAAGAACGGGTCATTACGATATCCATGCCGTAGCCCTCTACATAAACTTTAGAAAGCATTTCCTGCGATACCCGAGCAACGGCATAAGGACTGATGGGATTAAGAAGGTGCTCTTCGTGCAAGGGCATGTCGGCAGCCTGCACATTTCCATATTCCTCGGAGGAGCCAATAGATAAAATGCGACAATCCAGGTTCATGCCCCGGACTTTCTCTAATAGATTAAGAAAAATATTCGTATTATTTGCAAAACTTGCCCCCGGATTTTTCCAGCTAAAGGCTACACTACTAAACGAGGCTAAATGCAGGATGTAAGCAGGGTGAAACTGGTAAATGATATCATCAACCTGGTCTTTATTTAATAAATCGGTCTGTTCGAAACTACACCTTACATGTTTAAAACCATACATATTAAATTCCGGACGGTGTATATCTACACCTAACACATAGGCTGGTATTTGCTGCTCATCCAAAAAGTCTAAGAAATGCTTAGCTACAAAACCCGAAAACCCGGTAATTAAATATTTTTCCATTCTACTCTTATTTTAAAAATTTGTCAATTTTAAAGTATTTAATGTTTCTATTAAAAATTGACCAAAAGATTATCCTTTACGAAGTGAATAATTAATCTGAAAAATAACTGTAGGTTAACCCTATAATTTCTATCTGATTATTCCTGGGGAATTTACCAGCCTTGTATTTTAAACGTTATTGAATACCCGGTCAAGGTTGGGGAAATTATGCTCAAAAGAAAAGTTATTATTAAAAATTTCTGCAGCCAGTAGGCGTTGTTTTTTAAAATAACTTTCATCTTTTAATACATGAGTTATATGCTCTGCGAAAGCACCCGGCGAATTAGCAATCAAGACTCCTCCCGTTGGATTTCGGTTGAAAAAGCCATCTAAGCCTTTTAAAGTACTTATTACGGGTACACCATATAACAAAGACTCTACTACTTTTATCTTCATTCCTGATCCTTTTTTAAGCGGACAGATGGTAATCCGGGTATCAGAAAAAAGTTGTGCGGCATCTTCCACAAATCCAAGCTTTAAAATATTACTAGCTTCAATCTTTATACTATTACATACATTTCCGGCAATGGCAATCTTAAAATCTTTATCCAGTAAAGGATATACCTCTTCCAAAAACCAATGAATCCCTTCTACATTAAAAGGATTACCACTACCAATAAATAAAATATCGTATTTGTAATTCTCCGGATTACCGATTGGCTGCTTATCAAAAAACTGGGGAATGTAATGATGCCTGGCCTTGGTTATAAAATTTGAAAAGAGCAATAATTCATCGTAAGATATATGAATAATATCATCGAATTGCTGCATCTTATCAATTTCACTGCCAAAAATATTACCAATCTGGCTAGTACTTAAATTGGGGTTGTTATAATATTGCTGCAGGGTAAGAAAATCAGTGGTATCTATTACCTTCTGGCCCTTAAAGTCTGAATTGTTTAAATGTTTAATAATTTCAGCCCAGTAGGAGTAAGTTATCAAAACGCTATCATATTTTTTTTCTGAAGTAAGTTTAAGAAAAATATTAATAAGCGATTGATTTACCCAATTAGGCAATAAGGTTGGTTCTGTTTTTTTTGGCAACAACCGATTATAACCGCTCCGGATCTTACGCTTTAAATAATCTGGCAACCCAGTGGGTTCAACATCATCTGTTTTTTTAGCATAATATATACTTTCTACCAAATTATTTTCTAACACGTAACTGGTGGAAATTTCGGCATTTTCAAAATTAATCATATCCACTAAAAAGCCTTTGCTTTTAAAATACAGCAAAATAGTGACAATACGGGCATGAATACCATCGGTTAATGCAGAAAACTTATGCGGGTAGAAATATAATACTCTTTTCATTTATATTTATGCTAACTACTAACTAACTACCAGAACGTATTAAATGCATTTGCGCAAGCTTCCATTTCACGGAACTTATATTTTTTTGATACGCAAATAATAGCAGCCTTTTGAAACTAAAATCAGAAGTGTTAAAAAAAGTAAAGTAAATTTTCAGAAACAAAGCGGGCGTAATAACCGAGGCATAATTATTTGTTTCACGCAAACAGTAGTTAAGCAGGTTCGCTTTCAGTACAGCTAAATCTTTATGATTTTTAAAATAATGAAGCATCCATTTACAATAAAGCAATAGCGCCTTTAATTTTAATTGCCTGTTTTCCCATCTATTTCCCGAAATATTTATCTCACTAATTCGCCACAGAACGTTTGCGCCCTTTATAATATAAATACCAGTGGCACCGGAAAACTTAACCCAGGTAGCATCATCCGATCCCCAGGCCAAGGGAAAATCTACAAAGCCTCCTGTTTGCTGGTAAGTTTGCCGGGAAAAAATATATTCCACCACCAGCGAATAAATCTGACTGGAAATTTTTTGATTGATTAAAGTGAAATTATCCAATTTACCTGCCTGCGGATTTTCTAAAGCGAAAAGTACTTTATTTTCAGCATTAATGACAGTTGTATTAAATTTATATAGGTTATACTGGCCGTTTGTTTCTGCTAAGGCGCTATAAAAATTGGCTACACAATCATTCTCCATCACATCATCGTCCGAAAATAGCCAAATCCAATTTTCGTTTTGGGTTAAGGCAACGCAGCGTTCCCATTGCTTAACCAAGGAATTTTTCCCTAAATTTTGCGCAAACTTTTGGTAAACAATTTTATCTGCCACCCAATTATTGGTATTTAATTCTTCCAAAACAGGTAGCGGATCGTAGGGGCTGGCATCATCACCTATATAGATCGTAAAATGTTGGTCGGTTTGTCTTTTCAAAGACAGGAGGGCATCTCTAAAAAAATCAAGTTTATAATAAGGAATAACAATAGCTAATTGTTGAGACATATATTCAAAATTATTCCCCGACTTTATACTTCAACAGGCGTCATTAAACCGGCAGTTAAAAATAAAGAATCAAACTAAATAACTGCTGTTACACAAAAAATGAAAGTTGTATGTTCAAGTACTCCATTGCTGTCATTCAGGAGGAAACCATTTAGCAGGTAGTCAAATAGTTTCCTCCTGAATGACAGATGTGGCCACCAGCCAGGAGAACCAAATTATTCTTTACTAAAGCCTGATTTAAATAATTAAAACTACCAACTGACAATTTTCTAGTTAATTAAACTTTTTCTTAAAAATCGCAACAGCAGTACCGGTGTATACAAAATTTGATAAGCTAGCCGAAACCTAAGCAAAAGGTTAAAAGCCATTTTATTCGTTTCTTTAGGTCCTATCGTGCCTTTGGAAAAATTCATAAATTCAGATAATACTTTTATTTCCAGGTCAAACTGGTCTTTTCTATTTAGTTTCATAAGCGAAGCCGGTAATTTAGCCCGCCACTTGTGCTGAAATATTAAAGCATTTTCCAGCCAGCTTTTGTTTATAGATCCCCGGGAGAAATGCTTGATTAAAACATCAAATACCACGTATATCTTATATCCTTTTGCCGCTATTTGCATGCAAATATCCAAATCATAGTAATGAAAACCTTTAAAGGTTACCTCATCAAATTTTACATCCCAAAATAGTTTTTTGGGGATGCAAAACCAAACCCCATCCACCGCCGTAACTTCCGATTTATTCTCCCCGGTTTTTCTTACGGTTTCAACTATTGCGGTATTTTCTACTTTATCGGAATGAATAATATTTAGTTCATAAAAGCCACTACTCCACCAGCCGCCCGGCATATACGACAGGTATTTACAGCCGCCTATACCAATAGCTCCAACGCCTGTATCTTCGAAGTGCCGGCAAACCGCTTTACCCCAATCTGGCGTATGAAACAAAATATCATCGTGCATAAAGCACAAATAAGGATACTTACTTTTACTAACGCCCAGGTTATACGCCTGAAAAATAGTTAATTCGTTTTTAGTATTATCTATTATAATTAGTTCGAAAGGTACGCCAATGGTCTCTTGTATATTGGTTAAGAGCGATTCGGCCAGTTGTTGGGTACGCGCACAGATAATGATGGAAATCATAAATTAAAATTATCTTATGCTTTCTTTATTGATCCACCCAAAATGCTTTATCATGCCTACCGGAGCTTATATTAAAACCCAAAATTACGGATTTTAGATTAGACTTCGTCAATTTATAACAAACTATTAGGCTATCGTAATAACCGAAAAGGCCGCTTAATCGATTCTTTCAGGAGCCATAAATAATCCCGAAAAGAATAAATTTGTAAATACGCCGTGTAAAGCTGTAAATACCGGAGCTGAAATTTCAGAATTACTGTTTTAGGATAGCCAAAACGCTTTAGGGTTTGCAGAAAATCGTTGGCGGTCAAAAATTCAAATCTTTGTAATTCCAGGGGCAGTATGGGACTAACAGATACGGGTAATTTACTTTCCCATTTTTTATGAAAGATAATGGAGCTTTCGGCCCAGGATTTATTTACATTGCCATGCGACCGGTGTTCTATTCGTATATCATAAATAACGCAAACCCGTAGCGTTTGCTTTATTTGCAGCGAAAAATCAAGATCGTAAAAGTGAAATCCTTTAAAAGTCTGTTCGTCAAACTTGTTTTTTTGCCAGGTATCTTGGCGGGTAGCCAGCCATAAACCATCCATTACCACTACATCCGAAATAACTTCCTGCCGGGGGTTTAGGTAATAAATTTCTGGTTTAGTACCGGCGGCATCACTTTGTTCAAAACAAAACCTCCGGTAATGGTCGGGTACGCCCGGTGCTCCCCACCAGGCTGAATTATTGCGGGATTTGTAGGTGCTGCCGGCTACCCCGACCAGCCCAATGGTAAGATCGCTTAAATAGGCTATTAATTTTTTACCCCAATGCTGGGTATGAAAAACCAAATCTTCGTGCATAAAGCACAAATACTGAAACTTGCTTTTTTGGGCTCCTAGATTATAGGCCTCAAAAATGCTATAATCGCCTTTACTATTATCGATGCTGATTATCTCGTAGACTACGCCAATGGTTTCCTGCACCGATTGCGAAACGGTAGCGAGCATTTCTTTATCGCGGGAGCAGATAATAATGGAGATCATAAGTTATTGTTAACAATTCTAAAGTTAACTCCTTAATTATAGTAAAGTATGTAAAATTATGAACCCCTAATTTCTTATAATATATTATGAAAATTATAAGAGAACAGAACTTAGTAATTTAAAAAATAAGGGAGTCTTTATAATACATTTATACCTGACTTCAGAAACCTTAATTTTTATTACGTTTTAACAAACGATATAATATACCAACTTTCACAAGTCTACGCAATCCTTTAAAGTTATTGGGAAGCATATAATTGTTAAACTCTTCTCTGAACCGATACCAAAAATTCTTATCTGATCTATTAAGGGTATTATAAATTGTAAAATGTTTCTTTAACGGAATATCAAATTCAATTATAGCATCAAACCACATTCTGATAATCGTCCTAATCATCTTATCAAAAAAGTAAGTATCCGGTGTCCCGTACTTTTGAATTTCTTCGGTTACACGAGATAGCTCAACTAAATTGGTACCATTTAAAATTGTGGTACTGCGAACATTATTTGTATGCCGTCGAAAATAATTTAATGGTTCAGCAACATAGGCGACTTTTGTTTTTGCCAAAATACTGGCCCAATATAGCCAATCACCATTTATTCTAAAATTTACATTTGCTGTACCAACCTCCTGCACTATTTGCCTACGTAATAAAACGGCACTGGCATTGGGAATTATATTACGATAGGACATAAACTTCTTTACTAAATCAATGCCTTGCCTGTTAAAATCACGGGTCCATAAAACCGGATCTAATTCGGCGTAAAAGTTTATATCGCTTAACCTTATATTATTTTTATCATCTACGTCTAAAGAATTACAATAAGCAATTCCTACTTCGGGATCTGTTTCAAGTTTAGCAACTAACTTTTCTAATAAGTGCGGGTCGGCAAAATCATCGCTTTCTGCTATCCATATATATTTACCTTGGGCTAAAGCAACTCCTTTATTCCATTGTTTAAATGTACTGCCACTGTTTTGTTCATTAAATAACATGTGCGACACTTTTGGATAGTGGCGATATACTTCCAGTACTTCCCGACTGTTATCTGTTGAACAATCATCTAAAATAATAATTTCATAATCTTTAAAGGTTTGGTCTATAACAGAATCTATCCGCTGTTTTAAAAAAGGCGCATGATTATAGTTAGGAATAAGGACAGAAACCGTCATAAAGATTACGTTACTAAAAAATCTAAATAGCCGATTAATCTCGATTGATCTTTAAGCCTGATTTTAAATAGGAAACATGTGTTTTTTTAAAAGATGCTTGTGCTATTAAAAACCGGAATACAGATTATCTAAATTTGATCAGTTTTTTATCAATGCTAGCTTAGGCTTTGCTGTAAGAGGTAATAAACCGGCTGATTAATTTATTTAAGAAAATCTTATTCTTGGAAGTACTTTTTGTTAATTCGTGAGGAGGAGTATAAAACCTATCTAATGCCCGGGCTTTTGCTGGCAATTTAGTAACATCAAAATTACGGCTGCTTATCTGGTACATAAGGGAGGGGCGCAGAAAGCCTCTTTTAATATGATCTTTTACTTCTTCTATTGATATAGCTTTATGGTCAATGGCTTCCACCAGTTCTTTTACCCATATATGCGCTAAGGGGTTTATTCTGGATATCCAGGGCTGCCGGTACATATCAGTATAATGCAGTAAATTTGTTTTACCTTCTTCATAATGCTCCAGTGAGTTCCATTCACCTTCGATAACAGGTCTGATGTTTTGAGCTATTTTAAATTCATACATAAGTTGCTCGTAGTTCAGTTCCCCGCTATCCAGCTTGGCCACTATGGCCTGTATATCCCAGTTTAATTTTTCACAATCAATGAGCATTACAGCAAACTGAGGTTTTCTGGCCGATCCAGATATATCATACGCCGAAAGCACATCGCCTCCTTCAAATGGCATAGCCCACAAGCGGGTAATATCGGTAAACACCTGCATATCCGAATCGAGGTAAATGGCCCTGCCTTTGAAATTCTTTAAGGTAGGAATTAAAAACCGCTGAAAAGAAAATGGTGTTCTTGGCTTGTTTTTAGGATCCTTGGGCATAGGGATAGGAATATTTGCCTGATATAATGGCATTACCTCTACACTCATGCTGGCGTGTTTTTTAATGGAATACTCAAGTACCTTCGTCGGTATTAATTGTGGTTCAGCACTACCTACAAAAATTCTGATAGGATTTTCTAAATTAAGCGGGGCATAATCTATATTTAACTTCATTATTGCTTTAGATATTGATTTAAATTGAAGATCAAAACTAGATTGACCATTTACCAGCAAAGTTTTATCAGTTAAGTTCTTAAAGTCATTACTATACGTTGTTCCGCCATCTACACCCAACGACCGGATTTTTTTAACCCCCGCGATACCTAACAAATTCACGACTGCTTCCGCACTAAAATAAAGCACTGGTACTTCCGGAAACTTTTTGGGGTTTTCCTTGGCAGAATAGACAACATCATTTTCCTCAATTGATCGGGGAACTTTATGATACCATAGCAATCGGCCTTCCTTGTTCAGTTTGCGTATAAATTCGTTTTCTTCTACCAGATCGGCCAGGCTTTTATCAGTAGGACGATGGGCAAAATGTGGATGCCAGGGTAACACTAAGTATTGAGCATTAATATCAATTTCCAGGACGCAGCTTTCTACTACATCAAAATCAATAGCGTGCGCCACCGTTACTTTTTGGTTTTTAACTACATGATTCAGCGATACCGTAAAAAAGTTACTTAAATCATATTGATCAATGCCCGCGTAAGAAGGCCCCTTGCCTAAGATAAGCCAGGGCATTTGGTAATGTTCTTTATTAGCGGCAAACCATTCAAAAAAATTCTGCATAAATTATATGGCTTCAAATAGCTCCGGTGGTAAAGCTTATTTATATTTTTCCTAATACATCATGTAGCCGGAGCAATCCAATACAATTTTTATCATTATCCACTACCGGCAGTACCGATATCTGCGAGTTTCTTTTTTCCATTAACTGCAAAGCATCATACGCCAGCATATCCGGTTTAGCTACTACCGGATTTTTAGTCATCACGGAGGCCGCAGTCAGGGTAGCCGTTTCATCGGAGGTGTTATGTTGCACAATCCTTCTTATGTCGCCGTCCGTAATAATTCCTACTAAGATACCTTCCTTATCCACAACGTTAACTGCCCCCAGCTTACCATCATTAATTTTATTCAATATTTCACTCCAACCGGCTTCCGGAGATACAATTGGGTTTTCGTTACCCAGGTGCATCAGGTGTTTTACTTTAACAGATAACCTTTTACCCAAACCACCGGCCGGGTGGTTAATGGCAAAATCTTCGGAAGTTACGCCTTTGGCTTCCATTAGGGTCATGGCTAAGGCATCGCCGATAGACAGCGCTACCGTGGTACTACAGGTTGGGGCCAGGTTTAAAGGGCAAGCTTCGCTGGTAATGGATGCATCAAATACAACAGTTGCATTGTTAGCTAAAGTAGATTGTGGATTGCCCACAATTGCAATGATGGGAACTTCCCGGCGCAGGATGTGGGGCAACAGAGAGAGAATTTCCGAAGTTTCACCGCTATTGCTTAAGGCAATTACCACATCTTTTAAATCAATATTCCCCAGGTCACCGTGCATGGCATCAGAGGCATGCATGTAAATTGCCGGCGTGCCGGTGCTGGTTAGGGTTGCCGCTATTTTAGCGGCAATAATCCCGGATTTACCTACTCCTATAACTACAATTTTACCTTTAGCACTTAAAATTAAATTAATGGCTTCCTCAACTTTTTCATCACGCAACAACTCAGCACATCTTTCAATTGCTTTGGCTTCTATCAACATTTTAGCCTTGAAAGATGCTAAATATTTGTTTGTCTCGGCTATATGCTGCTCTTCCAAATAGGTATCAATCATAATTGTTTTTATTTTTTCTTAGCCAAATGCAACGATACTCCAGGCCCATTTTAATTTGCTCTTGTCCGAAAACTTAATTTGAATTTTAGCTGAATCAGTAAAAAAAACATGTCTCTATTGTAAATCAAACTAAAAATTTTTAATATTCATGCTAAATTATGAGCAGCATTTTTGTTTTTTTCTGCTGCAATCATCATCTGTATAACTTCCGGCAATAAACTTTTAGCGCTCCAATTTAACTTCTCTTGGGCTTTTTGCGGGTTACCAAGTCCTTTGGCATGGTCTGAGGGTCTTAACAATTTATCATCTATTACTACATGTGCCTCCCAATTAAGATTAAGGTAGGCAAATGTAAGCTCAAGAAATTGCTTAAGGGTATAGGCTTTACCGGTAGCTATTACAAAATCATCAGGCTGTAGTTGTTGTAACATTAAATACATAGCTTCTACATATTCCGGAGCCCACCCCCAATCCCGTGAAATATCAACATTCCCCAGGTAAAGTATTTCTTTACTCCCATCTGCAATACGACAAGCCGTTGCTATAATCTTTTGGGTTACAAACCGGGTCGGGCGCAAAGGTGATTCGTGATTAAATAACAATCCGGAGCAGGCAAATAAACCGTAAGATTCCCGGTAACTACTTACTTCCCAAAAGGCAGCCGCTTTTGCAACCGCATAAGGGCTTTTAGGGCGGAAAGAACTTTCCTCTGTAGCTCCAATATCACCCGTATGCCCAAAACATTCTCCGGAGCAAGCGTTATAAAATTTAATATCTTTATTTATTAATCTGATTGCTTCCAGAAGATTTAATGTTCCTACGGAAATACTTTCCAAAGTCTCAACCGGCTGCTCAAAAGACAAGCCCACGGAAGTTTGCCCAGCCAGGTTATATACTTCATCAGGTTTAACAATCATTAAAACCTGCAGCACACTCCTGAAATCTATGATGGACATGGAAAGCAAAGTTACTCTTTCTTTTATGCCAAGCTTTTTTAAGTTCGAAAAGTTAGCTATTTGGGCATCACGTGAAGTACCATAAACTTCGTACCCTTTTTTTAAAAGCAATTCAGCAAGATAAGCCCCATCCTGACCCGTAATCCCACAAATTAATGCCTTTTTCATAATAGCCGTTGAAAGTTTTTAGAAAAATTTTCCCAGGTAAGATGTTCGACACTACTTCTTATATCTGCTTTGCAATTAAATGCTTTATCAATCAGCAAACAGATTTCTTCTACCGAAGCATCAACATCAAATATGTATCCATTTTCCCCATCCTTTATTATATCCGGGGCAAAACCCGTTTTACTGGCAACTGGCACAACATTAGACATCATGGACTCAATTAAAGGAATGGGGCCACCTTCCAGAACTGCCGGCGATACAAATACATCCATCATGCGGTAATAACCAGGATACTCGTTGTAAGTAGCTGTAACAAATTTAAAATTTGGCTGAGACAAAAGCTCGTTAAACCTGCTATACTTTTCCCAGTTCTTTCCTATTAACAGAAAGTTCCGATTTGGCATGCTGGTAACTATATTTAATATCTTATCCGGATCTTTACGTTCATAAAAAGCTGTAGAGAAGCCAACTAAACCGCCACCTCTTGTATGTGGTAAAAACATCTCTTTATCAGCACCACATATAATATAAGTAACTTTATTTTTGTTAAGACCTTCCTTAACCAATTGCTGAGCAAAAGTAGAATTCATGCATACCACCTTGGTAGCTTTATTAAAAACGGAATTGAACTCTTGTTGGCTTAAACCAATATCTTTAGGATGGGTATGAAAAGGGAAATGCTTACTTCCTAAAACGTGTGGATTGTGCTGCAGGCAAGTTGGGAAATAACTATAATGGGCATAATAATAAGCTTTAGCAGGCGGTAAGTTTTGTAAGTCGTGGGCAAAGCAATAAGTACCTTTAAAATAAGTTGCTATTTCCCTACAGATAGCTTCTAATATCCAACCTTTACTGTCTTCTGTTATCACAAAAGCTAAGTCGAATATTCTTCTGCGTTTCCAGAACATTAATTTACTTAGTACATTCTTAATATATACCCGTTGATAAGCAGTTAAAATATTTTTCATTGATGAATAAATAAAATGCTACTTTTCTGCCACAATCAAAGAGGTAATTTTATAATCATGTATTTCTCTTTTCTTTAAAAGCTTAAGTAAAAGGCTACCTACCATGCCGGATAAATCAAAAGCATCATTTATTAGTGGTTGAATATTTAACCGATTAATTAAATAAGCTTCTTTAACTTTAAAACCTGCTTGTGTAACTTCTTCTTTAATGGTATCCAGGGTGTAAAAATTAACATGGGTATTATCAAACCAATGGGAGTAAATTAAATTGCTTTTCCATAGTTCCATGTTTCTATCACAATTTGGCACGGTTAGAATCAAATTCTTGCGACATACCCGTAAATATTCGGCTAATGCCTTCTCCGGATTTGGCAAATGCTCCAATACTTCAAAAAGGGTTATTGTATCAAAGCTGTTATCTTCAAATGGCAAAGAAAAAGCATCGGCAATTAAAAAATTATCCGGCTTCTCCTTCCATGATTCGAAATATTGATAATCGACACCTTTTATTTGGTACTGCGGATATTCCTGTGCTATTTTTAAAACGTATGCTCCACTACCGCATCCTACATCTAATATTGTTTTACCAGCATGTTTTAATATAGCATCAAATCGCTGTGGATTTACACCTCTTACCTGATAAACAGCATTGTTAGGCTTTTTTAATATATTATCTTCCACCTTTAATCTTCTATATTTTTAATATATTTTGCTGGTACTCCTGCATATAAAGTATTAGCAGGTATATTGCCTTTCACTAAACTACATGCACCAATAACAGAATTTTCACCTATCTCACATGGGCCTATTATTGTTACATTACTTGCTAGCCATACTCCTTTTCTAATTATAATATCTCTTCCCTCCCTAGGCACAGCCAACATTCTTTCTTTACCTTTTTCATTGAAATCATGATTGCCCGTTAGCAAGCAAACATTATGACCAAAAAAAGCATAGTCTTCTATAATAATTTTTCCTGAAGCTAAATTAAAAAGTGCATTATTTACAACAGCATTTTCTGAAATTGATAATTTATTTATATCTCCGTGATAACTGTAAATTTTCATCATTTGCTGTTTAACCTCAAACATATTATTTTTAATTTCTTCCTGAATGAGAGGTGTTAAAATATTTTTCAAATATTTTAATAACATATAATGTTTAATTTATCAAGTTCCAAGCTCGTTGTTGATAATATATTGAATCAATCATATCTTTAGAAGCGGATTTAACATTAAATTTGAATGATTCTACTCCATCAAAAACATAAACACCATCTTTAAACAAGGCGATTTTAGAAATAAATAAACCTCTTTTTAATCCTACAGTAGGGAAGTAAACTTGAATAGAAACAAGACCAGGCTCTAAAGAGAAAATGCTCTCATCATCAAAGGAATTCAGTGATAATAAATAATTATTTTCTTGGGCTAATTCTCTAATAATGATTTTAACTCCTAATGATGGAATACTTTCTCTTACTTTACAATTGATACATAGAAAAGCTGGCTCTCCGCTTATTAATTGAGGCAATATTTCTCCTTCTGCATTTTTAAAACATACTTCTAAAATATCTACTCCTAAACTTTCTTCAGCTACCTTTTCGGGTATTTTTATTCTCCCATCTAATTTCTCCGTTGGATTATCAAATAGGTCTTCTTCATATTTATAAATAACATCTCCTATAAGACCACTCGTAATAAGTTGCCCTTTTTTAAAGTATAGCCCTGAATCACATATAGAAAGTACAGATTGAGAACTATGGGAAACCAAAATAAAGGAAGTACCATTTGCTCTTAATTGAGCTAATTTGCGATAGCACTTCATTCGAAATTTAATATCTCCTACCGCCAGTACTTCATCAATCAATAAAATGTCCGGGTCAGTATGAATGGCACAGGCAAATCCCAAACGGGCACCCATACCGGAACTATAGGTCTTAACCGGAGCATCAATGGCATCTCCTATCTCTGAAAAAGCCAACACCTCTTCAAACCGGTCGGAAATTTCCTGATGAGTAAGCCCCAGGATAGACATGTTTACATAAACATTTTCTCTCCCGGTTAGGATATGATTGAAACCGGCACCTAATCCAATTAAAGGGGCAAGCCTTCCTTTTATAGTTACCTGACCCGCATCTGGTTTAATTAAACCGCTTATTATTTTTAAAAGAGTAGTTTTACCAGCACCGTTAGCACCTATTAAACCTACCGCTTCTCCTCTCTTTAAGGTGAAATTAATATCCTTTAGTGCCCAAAATTCATCCTGCCGTAATGTTTCTTTGTTTTTACTCGTACCGGTAATCTCTGTCACAATATCCTTCAGACCGTAATAAAGAGACCTTTTCAGGTTTCGGCAAAACCTTTTGGAAACTCCCTCTACCGATAAAACAATATCATCTTGCTTGCTAACAGGTGAAATTTTATTAGGAGTAGTTGAAATTAAATCTTTGAGCATGAATTAAGAAGCCCTTTCTATAATAAAAGGCATAGATAAACGATAAAAAAACCAGGAAATAAGCAGAAGAATAATATTAAAAGCTGTTATGCCAAAATATACAGAACTGTTTAACAAAGTGCCATGAAGCGTTAACTCCCGTATGCCTACCAGCAAATAAGTAACCGGATTTAAACGAACTATTTCAGCAAAGAAACCATCACCTTCTGGCATAGGGAAAACTACCGGAGTAAGAAAAAGTCCAAAACCCAATATAATACCTACTCCTCTACTAATATCACTATAAAGTACATTTAGTGGGGCCAACAGCATTCCTATACCAATACCAAATAATATAAGGTTAAGAATTGCTAAAGGGGCAAAAACTATCATTGCGCTTACAGGTAAACCATACCATATAAAAACGGCAATTATTAAAATCAATTTTATTCCAAAATTAAAAATAACTTCGCCTAATCTAGCTAATATAAGAGCCTCTCTGGGGAATTTAATTTTTGCCAAAATATCTTTAGCAGCACCAACGCCATTTATGGGAGCTAATAAGGATTCGGAAAAAGTTTGCCACAAAGAAGTACTAAATATAATATAAGCGGGGTATGGTATATCGGGTGTTCCTAAATTTATCAGTTTCGATTGGCTGGCCAAGGTAAAGGTAGCAGCCGTTACAATAGCTGGTATAAAAGCCCAGATAATACCCAGTAATGACTGACGATATTGTGCTTTTATATCTCTGGTCATTAGAGTATAAGCAAGCTGTCTGGAAGCTATTAAGTCCCTTATCATATTTTTAAATAGATGGGGAAGCCGCTTTACTTCACTTTCAGAAGAATAAACAATTGTTTCTTCTATAGTTTTACTCATTATCTATAATTACAAAAAATTTTAACTTTAATACTACTTTATAAAACTGTTATGGTTTTAACACAAATTAGAATGCATATTTAAACTTAAAATTATATTACAACCATCACCAGAAAAACCTTGTTTCACAGGTCTGTTATTTAAATTTAATCTCGTTCAAAACAAAGTGAAGGCAAAAATTAGTCTCTATAATATCCTTCATTTCTAAAATCAGTTGCAAAGGTAAAACTTTTTATTTAAGAGGAGCGGGTTATGTTAGAATAATTAAATTGCAAAGAATGATTATGTTGTTTGCTAAAATTATTTAAAACTGATTTTCAACTGCTTATCAAATTGATTGACATTAAGGAGATAATATTATTTATAAAATAAACCTATATTACTATATTTTCCAGCTTAACTCCAATGAATTCCATACTAATAGAAGTATCTAACTGGAAGACATTAAAAGTTAATTAACCTTTGATCCCATTTTGGAAATAGGCTTCTTTAAGACCTGAAAACAAAATGTCCCGTTGTTCTACAGAATTTTAAAAATACCAGAACCTTAGTTCCAAAAGAATCATCTGAGTAAAGAGTTTAAACAAGTAATGAATCGAAGTGGTTAATTACTTATAGTACTATTTAAGCAGAAGATTCTTTTGGAATGACAAAGAGGTCAAAAATTCTCTTGTTATTAGAGCAACTTGTAAAGAAGCACCCTAATTGTAGCTTAAAAAATAGAGGCAGCTAAGCCTTTACTTCTGCCAAAGTTTTTCCGACAAGATAGCTCATTATCTGTAATCATTATAATACTATTTATACCTTAGGTTGGGTTAAATTTTATTTTAATAAAAGTCAACTATTCAATTACTGCCTCCCGGATACGAATAAGCTTTTCTAATAATCCTTCCAGCTGGTCTAAGGGCAGCATGTTGGCCGCATCCGATTTGGCCTGGCTCGGGTTGGGGTGGGTCTCAATAAAGATGCCATCAGCTCCTACGGCAATGGCAGCTTTGGCAATAGTTTGTATTAAGGCGGGCTTGCCTCCCGTAACTCCCGATGCCTGATTAGGCTGTTGCAAAGAATGGGTTACATCCATTACCACCGGTACCCCCAAAGATTTCATGGCTACAATATTCCGGTAATCAACTACCAAGTCAGAATAACCAAAAGTATTTCCCCGGTCGGTTAAAATAACATTATTATTGCCCGAGTCTTTAATTTTATCTACGGCAAAGCGCATAGCCTCACCCGAAAGAAATTGGCCTTTTTTAACACTCACGGTTTTACCAGTTTTGGCGGCCGCCACTAACAAATCGGTTTGACGGCACAAAAAAGCCGGTATCTGCAACACATCTACATAAGCCGCAGCCATAGCCGCTTCTTCTGTTTCATGAATATCCGTAATAGTTGGCACATCGAATTCCGTTCCTACTTTTTTCAGAATTTTCAATGCTTTTTCGTCACCAATACCAGTGAAAGAATCTATCCGGGAACGGTTTGCTTTCCGGTAAGAACCTTTAAAGATATATGGGATTTGCAACCGGTCTGTTATTTTAGTAATTTTTTCGGCAATTTCCAGGGCCATATCTTCACCTTCTATGGCACAAGGGCCAGCCATTAGGAAAAAGTTATTAGTACTTTTATGTTTTAATTTAGGGATTGATAACATGTCAGTGTTGTGTATATTTTTAAGTACTATTATCTTTTAATTTCTGGTTTGCTTTTAATGAGATTAAATGTAAAATTAGCTACCTGGTCGCAATAAGGAAAAGGCTCAAGTTGGTTTGTTTCGCTGCGTGTTCAAGAATTGCAAATTCACCAGATCTCCACCTTAATAAGCCTTTAATTCTGCACTTGAAATACGCTTTCCGACGCGTAAATGCTCCGGATACCCGTTTCTAAACCAATGGTATATTGCCAGCCCAAGGCATTCAGCTTCGATACATCCATTAATTTGCGGGGGGTACCGTCTGGTTTAGAGGCATCCCATTTTATTTCTCCTTCGTAGCCCACTATCTTTTGAATCAGTTCAGCCAGTTCCCGGATGGATACATCTTCGCCGGTGCCGATATTTACCAGGCCGGGTTCGTTGTAATTTTCCATGAGGAAGTAACAGGCAGAGGCTAAATCATTGGCGTGTAAGAATTCCCGCTTGGGGGTGCCGGAACCCCATACTTCTACGGCTGGCTGGTTATGGATTTTGGCTTCGTGCATTTTGCGCATTAAGGCCGGCAGTACGTGCGAATTGTTCAGGTCGTAGTTATCGTTGGGCCCGTAAAGGTTAGTAGGCATGACCGAAATAAAATTACAACCGTACTGGTCGCGGTAGGCATCGCACATTTTAATACCGGCAATTTTGGCAATGGCATAGGGTTCATTGGTCGATTCCAGGAGTCCGGTGAGCAAGTATTCTTCTTTTAAAGGCTGAGGAGCCAGTTTGGGGTAAATGCACGACGATCCTAGGAACAATAGTTTCTTCACGCCGTGTACATAACTCTGGTGAATCACGTTACTCTGAATCATCAGGTTATCGTAAATAAATTCGGCCCGGTAAATATTATTGGCGTGAATACCTCCTACTTTAGCGGCGGCTAAAAAAACGTAGTCCGGTTTTTCAGCGGCAAAAAATTCATTTACGGCTACGGTATCCCGTAAATCTAACTCCTGGGAAGTCCGGAAAACAAAATTAGCATAGCCTTCGGCCTCCAATTTTCTTCTCAATGCAAATCCCACCATCCCCCGGTGGCCGGCAATGTATATGCGGGCTTCTTTTTCCATGCTGGAAAGTATATATCTTATTTCAGCTTACGTAACAGCAGTTGCTTTATATTCATTCCCTTCTCTTCTTCAGAACAAGGCTGCTACATCTTTTAAATTATGGCGCGAGGCTCTTGCCTCGTGTCTTTTTATCTATCTGGTCTCTGGCCTGGGTAATTTAATTATATTTTAATTCAGGCCAGAGGCTGAAAATAGTAAGTCCGAGCGAAGACACTCGCACTATAAAGGTGATTTTGCCTACCCCAACCTCCTCCGGATAGAAACTTCAATAAAGCTTTGTTTCTCCTAAGTACTTAGACAAAAATACATTCATTTACCTCTTACAGAAATAATTAATCTTATAAAAGCCATTAAAGATAAAGAGTTGTAAAACATTTTAACTTGATACTTGTGTCCTGATACTTGTATCCAGTTACTACTCTTTGTAATTTAAAACTTTGTGGCCGCCTTCCATTAGGTAAGCATCGCGTTTAAACAAAGTCACATCGGCTTCGATCATATCTTTAACCAGCGCCGGCAAATCGTACTTCGGCTCCCAACCCAGTTTTGTTTTCGATTTAGTCGGGTCGCCAATTAATAAATCTACTTCGGTCGGGCGGAAATACGCGGCATCCACTGCAATTACTTCTTTACCAGTTTCCAACTGGTATTCAGGATTAGAACAACTAACCACGCTGGCCGTTTCGGTGGCTCCTTCGCCGGCAAAAGCCAGCTCTATGCCTAGTTCTGCAAAAGACATGCGCACAAAGTCGCGGACGGTTGTGGTAATACCGGTAGCAATCACGTAATCTTCCGGTTCGTCCTGCTGCAGAATAAGCCACATGGCTTCTACGTAATCTTTGGCGTGGCCCCAGTCGCGCTGGGCATCCAGGTTGCCCAGGTAAATTTTGTCCTGTAAACCCAGGGCAATACGGGCAGCACCGCGGGTAATTTTACGGGTTACAAAGGTTTCGCCGCGCAACGGCGATTCGTGGTTAAACAAGATCCCGTTGCAGGCAAACATGTTGTACGCTTCGCGGTAATTTACCGTAATCCAGTAACCGTATATTTTAGCCACCGCGTACGGCGAACGCGGATAGAATGGGGTAGTTTCGGATTGGGGCACGGCCTGCACCAGGCCGTACAACTCGGAAGTAGAAGCCTGGTAAATCTTGGTTTTACCGCAAAGCCCCAGAATACGTACTGCCTCCAAAATCCGCAACGTTCCCAAGCCATCGACGTTGGCCGTATATTCCGGGGTATCGAAACTTACTTTTACGTGCGACATGGCGCCCAGATTATAAATCTCGTCGGGCTGTACTTCCTGGATAATCCGGATAATATTCGTAGAATCGGTCAGGTCGCCGTAATGTAACCGGAAATGCACATTTTGTTCGTGTAAGTCCTGGTACAAATGATCGATGCGATCGGTATTAAACAAGGAGGTTCTTCTTTTGATACCGTGTACTTCATAGTCTTTTTCCAGTAATAATTCTGATAAATAAGCGCCATCCTGCCCCGTAATACCCGTAATTAACGCAACTTTTCTTTTCATGAACCTTGTAATATTTTTTTATTTTTATTTTTTTTCAATTAGACAATTAAAGATTTCATTTACCCGATTGGTGCACACGTAAAAAATCTATTTGTGAAGTTTTAAAATAAAGAATCCGTCCGTGCTGTCTACCTAATCTAACCTATGTGTCTGAAAAACTTAAGCAAAATAACAATTTAAAAACTGCATTAAAAAGTTAGGCCATTTAAAATATGGCATTTAAAGACTTAATTAGAGCAACTTAGAAATTAAATCCTAAAAAAACCTGTCTAAATCCAGCACCAGTTATTTTGTTCAGTTAGGCCCTTGCTGTTACCTTTAGTATTGGCGGGTAATAAGAACCTTAACCGCTCATCTTTTTAAAAAATCACGGATGCAGGCGCACACGTACTCTATTTGGTCCTCCCTTAAACCGGGCCACAAAGGCAAACTTAAACCGCTGGCGGTTATTTCTTCGGTAATGGGAAAAGTACCCGGTGTAAAATGGAGTGGTGCATAGGCTTTTTGTAAATGCGGAGGTACCGGGTAATGGATTTGGGTTTCGATGCCTTTCTGGAGCAGATACTTTTGTAAATCGTCCCGGCGACGGGTGCGCACCTGGTAAATATGGTATACGTGGGTTGCTCCCAGAGCTGTTTTGGGCAAAATTAGTTCTGCCAGGTTCGGCAAGGTTGAATCGTATAAAGCAGCCAGGTGCTGCCGCTCCGTTGTCCACTGGTTTATATAGGGCAGCTTAACTTGGAGCAAGGCCGCTTGTAGTTCGTCTAAACGGGAATTAATGCCTATTTGGTCGTGCTGGTATTTTACCGTTGAGCCGTAGTTGCGAAAGGCCCGCACAGCTTCTGCTAAGTCTTCCTGATCCGTTGTAAGGGCACCGCCATCGCCCAGAGCGCCCAAGTTTTTGGTGGGGTAAAAGCTGGTGGCATTCAGGTGTCCGAAACTACCGGTTAATTTCCCGTGGTAGGTAGCTCCCTGGGCCTGGGCATTATCTTCTACCACGTACAATTGGTGCTTTTGGGCGATCACCATGATAGCGTCCATTTCGGAGGCTTGTCCGTACAGGTGTACCGGCACGATGGCTTTGGTACGCGGTGTTATGGCGGCTTCAATCTTAGCCGGATCGATATTATAGGTGTCTAAGTTTGGTTCTACCGGAATGGGCGTGGCGCCCGCTTGGGTTATGGCTAGCCAAGTAGCTATAAACGTATGCGCCGGTACAATCACTTCGTCGCCCGGTTCAATGCCGAGCACTTTTAACGCCATATACAAGGCATCGAACCCATTCCCTACCCCACAACAATACTTAGTACCAGAAAAAGCGGCATATGCTTTTTCAAAAGCATTTAACTGATCACCTAAAATATACCAGTTGGCATCAAAAACTACCGCCATGGCCGCTAAAGCCTTCTCCCGGATTAGCTTATTTTGGTATTCCAGCGATAGATAAGGTATTTTCATTTCCATAACGGCACAAAAATAAAAAGACCGCTGCAATTACAGCGGTCTGGTACAAATCAGCAAAGCTAATTACGGAAACTAAAAAGTAAGATGGGCTTTTTCGGCGGTATCTACGTTGGCTTTAAAATATTCCAGTGTCCGTTTTAATCCTTCGGACCGGGAAACCTGCGGCTCCCAACCTAAAATTTCTCTGGCTTTGGTAATATCGGGACGGCGTTTCTGCGGATCATTTTCCGGTAAGGGCTGGTAACCCAGGTTTAGCGGCGAACCGGTAAGTTTACAAATTTCTTCGGCAAATTCTTTAATGGTTATCTCGGAAGGATTACCAATGTTTACTGGCAAGGCATAATCACTGAATAACAACCGGTAAATACCTTCTACTAAATCATCGACGTAGCAGAACGAACGGGTTTGCGAACCATCGCCGAAAATACTCAATTCTTCGCCCCGCAAAGCCTGGCCCAGGAAAGCCGGTAATACCCGACCGTCGTTCAGGCGCATGCGCGGCCCGTAGGTATTAAATATCCGGACAATGCGGGTTTCCACGCCGTGGTGCATGTGATACGCCATAGTTATCGCTTCCTGGAAACGCTTCGCTTCGTCGTAGCAACCGCGCGGACCAACCGGGTTTACGTTGCCCCAATACTCTTCTACCTGCGGGTGTATTTCCGGATCGCCGTATACTTCCGAAGTAGAAGCAATTAACATCCGGGCATTTTTAGCCCGGGCCAAACCCAACAAATTATGCGTACCCAACGAACCTACTTTGAGGGTCTGAATCGGAATTTTTAAATAATCGATGGGGCTGGCAGGCGAGGCAAAATGTAAAATATAATCCAGGTGGCCCGGCACGTGCACGTACTTGGATACATCGTGGTGATAAAACTCAAAGTTAGGCAGCTTAAACAAGTGCTCAATATTCTGCAGATCGCCGGTAATCAGATTATCCATGGCAATAACGTGGTAATCTTCCCGCACGAAACGATCGCAGAGGTGCGAGCCCAAAAAGCCCGCACCACCGGTTATCAGAATTCTTTTTCTTTCCATTTAGGGTTAAGCTATATCAATAGTGGAATGATAATGCGGTTTCACACCAATGCCGTAGTAAGTAAATCCTACTTCTTTCATTTCCTTGCTGTCGTAAATATTACGGCCGTCAAAAATAACTTTTTCTTTCATCAGGCGACCTAATACTTTAAAGTTAGGCGAACGGAATTCTGGCCACTCCGTGATAATTAATAAAGCATCGGCATCCAAAACGGCATCGTGCTGGTCGTTGGCATAGCTGATATCATCACCCAAAATGTGTTTCGCCTCTTTTGCTGCTACCGGATCGTACGCTTTTACCTGACAACCCGCCGCCAATAATTTTTCAATAATCACCAAAGAAGGCGCTTCGCGCATGTCGTCGGTTTTAGGTTTAAAGGATAAACCCCATAAAGCAAACGTTTTGCCGGCTAATCCTTCTTCTTTGTAATGCTCCTGAATTTTATTAAATAAAACCGATTTCTGCGCTTCGTTTACATCTTCCACCGATTTTAAAATTTTCATTTCGTAACCGTTATCTTCTGCGGTCCGGATCAAGGCTTTTACGTCTTTCGGGAAGCAGGAACCGCCGTAACCGATACCGGGGTAAATAAATTTATTGCCAATGCGGCCATCGGTACCAATGCCTTTCCGCACCATGTTTACGTCGGCGCCCATAATTTCGCACAGATTTGCAATATCGTTCATGAAACTGATTTTGGTAGCCAACATAGAATTAGCGGCGTACTTGGTCATTTCGGCGGAAGGAATATCCATGAAAATAATAGGGTGGCCGTTTAACAGGAATGGCTTATATACCTTTTGCATAATATCTTCGGCACGCTCCGATTCTACGCCCACTACAATCCGGTCTGGTTTCAGGAAATCGTCTATGGCGGCGCCTTCTTTCAGGAATTCCGGGTTGGAAGCTACGTCAAACTCCAGATCCGATTCGCGCATGCGGAGTTCTTCTTCTACCGCGGCTCTAACTTTTTTAGCGGTACCTACCGGCACTGTGCTTTTAGTTACCACCACCAAGTATTTGTTCATGTGGCGGCCAATGCTGCGGGCTACGGCTAATACGTATTTCAGGTCGGCGCTACCATCTTCTCCCGGAGGCGTACCTACGGCAATAAAAGCAACATCGGCATCCTGCATGCTTTCTTCGATGCTGGTAGAGAAATTAAGTCGCTCTTTTTGGCTATTGCGTAACACCATTTCTTCTAAACCCGGCTCATATATGGGCAGAATACCCTGGCGCAGGTTTTCAATTTTTTTGGTGTCGATGTCGATGCAAGTTACATCCATGCCGACTTCTGCTAAACAGGTACCGGTTACCAAACCTACGTATCCTGTTCCTACTACCGCTATTTTCATAATGCGTAAAGGTTAAATTATATTGGTTGAATTATTTTTAATATCTATGGTTAATTTATAAAAAATTTTTTAATTAACTACTTATTTCATCCATTTTTTCCACCAATGCTGGAAAACAATTAAGGCCCAAATACGGGCATGTACATCTTCCGGGTTTTTGGAAAACAGTTTTTCCTTTAAAGCCCGAATACCAGCGACCTCAAAAATACCTTGCGCCTCTATAAAATCGTCCGCGAGCAATTCATCGGTAATTAAGGGTTGCAGTTCGTTTTGAAACCATTTGAGCAAGGGAACTTCAAATCCTTTTTTGGGCCGCTTGTACAACTCTTCGGGGAGCATGGGCCGGAAAGCGTCCTGCACAATTTTCTTTTTTATTTCTTTGTCGATTTTAGAAGATTCGGGCAAGGAAAACGCAAAATTAACCACTTTATAATCCAGAAAAGGGGTACGTACTTCCAAACTATTCGCCATCGACATTAAATCTACTTTCACGAGCATGTCGTTTTGCAACACCAACTGCATATCGGTATAAAGTACCTCGTTCATGTCGCCGTCCGGGTGAATGTGCTCCAAAATGCGGCGTTTCCGCTTTTTATAGATGTTGCGGGCTACTTGTTGGCGGCTCTTTTTACTCAGGATCGATTTTGCTTCTTCTTCATCGGCCAGCGAAGCCCAGTTGTAATACCGGTCTTTCGGCGAAGCGGTCATGCCCTCGGCAAATCGCTGAAACTGCCGTATTTTATTGCCAAAAGCTGAATTTCGGGATTTAGGTAATACTTGCCACAGCGGACCTAAAGCCGTAACGGCTTCAGCCGCCACCCCACCCTGCCGCACTTTAAAATCGCCGAGGTGTTTGTTGTAACCGGCAAATAATTCGTCGGCCCCATCGCCCGATAAAGCCACCGTTACTTTTTCGCGGGTATGCTTGCTCAGAATATAAAGGGCCAGCGCCGAGGAATCAGCAAAAGGTTCATCAATGTAATCGAGCACGTCGAATAAGTGCGCGTACAAATCCTGGTTAGTGAGAGAAAATACCGTATGGTTCGTATTATATTTCTTCGCTACCATTTCGGCGTAGCGGGTTTCATCAAAAAACGGTTCGTCTTTATACCCAATCGAAAAGGTATTTAGCTTTTCGGTATGCCGCGCGGCCAACGCCACAATAACCGACGAATCGATACCGCCGCTCAAGAAAGCTCCCAGGGGTACATCCGAAATCATGCGCCGTTGCACGGCCGCATCCATTAAGGCAACTAGTTTCTCTTTTTGCTGCTCGTAATTCAGCGAATTGGTTCTAACTTTTTTCTTGTCGTAGGGAATGCGGTACCAAGCTTTTTTTAGTACGCGGTTTTTCTTGATGTATAAATAATGCCCGGGCTCCAGTTTGCGTACGCCTTTAAAAATAGAGGCCGGAGCAGGTATATAATTAAATTGTAAATACTGGTAGAGCGAGGTATAATCTATTTTGCGGGGAATACCAAATGCCAGCATCGACTTCATTTCCGAAGCGAACAAGAGTTTATCCTCGTCTTTGTAAACCAATAAAGGTTTTACCCCCATGCGGTCGCGGGCTACAAACAGCGAATCTTCTTCTTTGTCGTAAATAGCAAAGGCAAAAAAGCCGTTTAGTTTTTTCAGAAAACCCCGGCCTTCTTTTATATAAAGCTTCAGCAATACTTCAGTATCGGAGGTAGAGAAAAAGGTATAGCCATTTTGCACCAGATTTTGCTTGAGCTCCGGGAAATTAAAAATCTCGCCGTTAAAAACAATGGTATACCGGCCCGATTCGTCGGTCATGGGTTGCGCGCCATCGGCCGTTAAATCCAGAATAGCCAATCTCCGGTGGCCCAGGCCACATTTTTCAAAATAAAAATGACCTTGCGAGTCCGGCCCGCGCTTCGCAATGGCATCGGTTGATGCTTTTAATTTATCAAGAAAATCGCGCCCTACGTCGCTAAAGGCATAAACACCAGAAATTCCACACATATCAGGATCAAAATTACTATTTCTTTAAACTTGAACAAACAAAAAATTAAATTTCATTAATAAAATGATAATCAACCGTTTAATCAATATATAAAATGTATATAATACAATAACTCTGCAAATACCAACCGAGTGAACGAAGTAAATAGGTTAATAAAATATTTAAAGCCTAATCAACACTCCTACTATTCAGGTGTTTCCGACTATTGTACAGTAAGCAGACGCATTTTAGATTGATAAATTATTAGTACTGGTAGCGGTCTGTGAGCTGCAAAGTTAAAAGGTAAATGTAATGGAAATTTTTTTTCAAATTTACCCGGTAACAGTCCTGTTCTAACCAGCAGCTAACAGCCACAGAAGAGATTAAAATCTACTTCTGCTCCTTACCAGTCGCTTTTTTACCCTAAATTTTTATTTATTCTAATGCCAACTTTCAAAATTATAAATCTTGTAAAAACACCCCAATAAACACTTATATATTTGATTAATAGATAGTTACACATAAAAAATTAAAATTTAAAACTTCATTTTTTTACTTAAACTCTTTCTCTTAACTTTATACCGGTCTAAAATCCGCATGATTTTATGGTTTGGCGTACGTTGGCAACTAAAGCAAAGTATGGGCTGATTGGGCTTACTTTAGCATTTACTTTTTCTTGTAGAAATTCGAGTACCGGTTTCAAATCTTCTTCCGAGTCGTCGTATGCCAATACGGACCAGCGAAAACTGGAATGGGAATACAAAAAGCGGGAAAAGCAGTTTAACCGACAGGAACGCCAGGCGGCCCGGCTCGCCAACACGCGTAGCAGTAAAGACATTGCGCGGGTTATCCAAACGGCCCGGTCGTACCGGGGCACACCTTATCGCTTTGGCGGCACCACGCGTATTGGTATGGATTGTTCGGGTTTGTTATGTACCTCTTTTAAAGCCATTGATGTAACCTTGCCCCGCAATTCCACCGAGCAAAGCCGGTACGGCAAAGAAATCCGCCCGATGGACTTACGCGCCGGTGATTTGGTTTTCTTCAGTTCATCGGGTAATCCCCGGCAAATTACCCACGTAGGTTTGGTAACCGATGTAAAAGGTAAAGAAGAAATTTTCTTTATTCATGCCTCTACCCGTTTGGGAGTTGTGGAAGATAACTTATATGCTGCTTATTACCAGAAAATATTCGTGAAAGCAGTACGTCCTTTTATTTAAAAATCTTCTATCTTTGCCGGAAAATATTAGATAATATTTATACACTTGTCTATATCCTTAACAATTACTTAACATTCCACGCCTAAACACTCATTAACTTTGCATATGGAAAAACGTATGCTCTATTACACAATGCCATAAAAATCAAATATTTATCAGAAAAACACATTAAAACCAGTATTACTAAATTTTTAATCTTTATATCAATCCACTTTTTACTAATCAAATACTAATACCAATTTAAACCATTTATGAAGAAGTACATACTTTTTACACTTCTCCTGTTATTTTGTGCAGTCGATTTATTTGCCCAAGTAACAACGAGTAGTCTTACAGGTTCTGTCAGGGATCCGGCTGGTGAAGCGCTAATTGGTGCAACTGTTCGAGCTGTACATCAACCATCGGGCACAGTATATGGTGCAGCTACTAATACAGAAGGACTTTTCAACGTACCTAACGTCAGAATTGGTGGCCCCTATTCCATTGAGGTTAGTTATATTGGCTATCAGACCCAAACTTACAATAATATTCAATTTCAGTTGGGGCAGCCTTATATCTTAAACGCAACCATAAACTCGTCGGGAACGCAATTACAAGAGGTAATTGTTAATGCCGATCGTTCTGAAACTTTTAATGCAAACAGAACAGGTGCTGCCACTAACGTAAATAGCCGCCAGATTGCTACCTTACCAACTATTTCCAGAAGTATTACCGATTTCACCCGTTTAACGCCTCAGGCGAGCGGTAATAGCTTTGCCGGCCGGGATGCACGTTATAATAATATTCAGGTAGATGGGGCTAACTTAAATAATAACTTTGGCTTAAGTAGTGATCCGCTCCCAGGAGGCGGTTCTCAGCCTATATCATTGGATGCTTACGACCAGATTTCGGTTAACATTGCCCCATTTGATGTACGTCAGTCGGGTTTTACCGGAGCCGGTATTAATGCGGTAACCAAAAGTGGTACTAATACCTTTCATGGCTCAGCTTACGGCTTTTACAGAGACCAAAGCTTTAACGGTACCCGTGTGGGTAGCAACGATATCAGCAATCAGATAATAAATTCTAAAAATCAGATTTATGGAGCAACTTTAGGTGGGCCCATTATTAAGAATAAATTATTCTTTTTTGTTAATGCTGAATTTGAGAAAGGCTCCCGACCAGGCATTACCTTCTACCCAACCGGTGGCACTGGTTCAGGTAACGTTTCATCTACCCCCATTGATTCTCTTCAGCGATTTTCTAATATTTTGCGGGAAAGATATGGGTACGAAACGGGTTCCTTCGACAACTTTCCTAATTTCGAAAATCAAAACCGCAAATTATTAGGCAAACTGGACTGGAACATTGCTACTGGACATCGATTTACCATAAAATACAGCGATTTTGAAAGCACCAATGACCAGCAACTAAATAATACGAGTGTACCAAATGGGGGCGGATTTACCGTAACTGGTAGATCTGGTACACAAAGCCGACTACCATTTAATCGCTTTAGCAACACTTCTATAGCTTTTGCTAATTCTAACTACATGTTTAAAGACGTAACCAGAACCGGTACCGCCGAATTGAACAGTACTTTCGGTAGTAAAATGTCTAACCAGCTCCTGGGTACTATAACCAAAATCCAGACAACCAGAGATTACCCGGGTCAGTTATTTCCTTCTATTGATATATTCGATGGAGAGGGGAATAACTACATGAGCGCTGGTATGGACCCCTATACTTATAATAATGATGTTATTAATGACATTTATAGCATTACGGATAACTTTACTTATTATGCTGGTAAACATACTTTAACTGCCGGTGCCTCTTACGAATACCAACGAGTGGGAAACATGTTTATGGCTGGTTCTAATGGTTATTACGTCTACAACTCTTTGAATGACTTTATCAAAGACAGAAATCCGGTATACTACGCATATACTTACTCTTTAGTACCAGGCCAAAGTGCCGTATATTCTGCAGAGTTAAAAGTAGGTCAGCTTGGTATTTATGCCCAAGATGAAATTAATCTCACACCTGGCCTAAGGGTTACAGTTGGTTTACGCGCTGATAAAGCTATCTATCATGAACAACCTATAGAAAATCCGGCCGTCAGTGCTTTACAATTCTATAATCAGGACGGGGAGCTTACTTCTTATACTACGGGAGCCTGGCCAAAGAGCCCTATGTTACTTTCTCCCCGGGTTGGTGTAAGATGGGATGCATTTAACAACAACTCTTTAGTAATACGCGGTGGAACGGGTATATTTACCGGAAGAATACCTTTTGTTTTCCTTACGAATATGCCTACTAACTCCGGTATGTATCAGTTTGGTGGTGCTATTAGCAATGGAAGTCCTGCTGGTGCTGCTCAGTTAGCCAACATCACTTTTAATCCTAATCCGGATGCTTATGCTAATTTGTTTCCAAGAACTGCCGGAACAGCGGTACCGAGCAACTTGGTTTTTATGGACCGAAATTTTAAGTTTCCGCAAGTATTCAGAACTAATTTAGCTGCAGATAAAGATCTTGGAAATGGTTTCATATTAACCTTGGAAGGTTTGTATACCAAAGATATCAATGCCGTAATGATGCGTAATGCCAACCAAAGAGAAGCAACGGGCACTATTGTGGAGGGTGGATTAACCAGAGAGCGGTTTATAGGAACCGGCGCTAACGGAGCGGTTACGAACGCTAACAGAAGATTAAATGCCGGAGTTACCTCCGCTATTGTTTTGGAAAATACAAATCAAGGCTATTCTTCTTCCTTAACCGCCCAACTAAGCAAATCTTTTACCAGTGGTTTTTATGGCTCTGCTGCTTATACTTATACCATTGCCAAAGAAGTTACTGGCAATCCAGGTTCACAAGCATCTTCCGTATGGAATACAAACCCGAATATTGGTACTTCAAACGCTTTTGAATTAGGTTATTCTCAATATGCCATTCCTCACCGGGTGGTGGCTAATTTATCTTACCGAAAAGAATATGCCAATAACTTTGCCTCTACTCTTTCTTTATTTTACGAAGGAACCAACCAGGCTAATTACAGCTTCCTAGTAAATGGTGACCTTAATGGAGACGGCAACAGTGCAGACTTGATGTATATCCCGAACAACGATTCCGAAATTAATTTTGAGCCTTATACCACTACAGTTGGTAATCAAACAATAGCTTATACTGTTCAACAACAAGTAGATGCTTTTAACGCATTTATTGATAATACACCTTATCTGAAAAACAATCGCGGTCAATTTGCTGAACGAAATGGGGCTATGACACCCTGGTTCAACCGGTTAGATGTACGTTTCTTACAAGATTTCTTTGTAGAAACTGGAGCTAAAGATACCAGACACACCTTACAGTTTAGTGCCGACGTATTAAATTTCACCAACCTAATTAATAAAAATTGGGGAATCCGGGACAGATTTGTTACGAATCAGCCTTTAGTTTTCAGAAGTATTAATGGTGAAAATGAGCCAGTGTACCGTTTGCAAAACATTAACGGCAATTTAGTTACTAACCCGTTTGAACAAAATATAAGTACTACAAGTACCTGGAGCTTACAGTTAGGTTTACGTTATAGCTTCTAATAATCAAAATAAAAAAGGCGAGCCATTTGGTTCGCCTTTTTTATTTACCATAAATTTTGGGTATCTATTTTGGAATAAGGAATTTTGTTCTAATTTTGCATCACTTTAGCAAACGGGGGATTAGCTCAGCTGGCTAGAGCGCTTGCATGGCATGCAAGAGGTCATCGGTTCGACTCCGATATTCTCCACTCCTTACGAAGCACTTACGGTATAAAACTGTAAGTGCTTTTTTGTTTGCACACAAACTGCAAACAACTTTCTGCTATTATATGATCAACCTGTTTTCTTATCCTTTCAAAAAGATGCTTTTCACTTTTTAAATAAGTGCTTGTTTGCTTTAGAATACCCTTTCTTTTTTATATATCCATGTGTCAGAGATCAGTTTTGTTATTTATTTAGCCGATCATACAATTCAGTTAGTCCATACTATTACAATGTTTATATATGGTATTGATCGATGCTGAAAACACTTATGATCAGTCCAGGTTTAGCTTAAATCAATAAATTATAAACTTCAATGTACATTTTCGCATACAGAGTACTGAAGAAGCATATTGTTTCTTATTATTGTAAAAGCATTAAGTTGTAAATTATTGTAATTGAAGCTGTTTAGAGTTTTTCAGTCTATAAGAAAATCCCCCTTAGCAGGAAGCACGGGGATGTTTAGAAATAGCAGAATTATATTTTCAACCCCCTATGAGTTTCACTCACAAGTTTCGAACTTTTGTTCTCACTTGTCCTCTAAGGAATAGTGATTAGTCATCAAAAAGTGTTCTTATTAAAATATGAAACAAGTTCTTTATTAAAATTAAATGCCTTTATTTAATAAAGCTTTAAAGTTTACTCCTGCTAACCTACAAAGCATGACTTTTGATGAGTGTTATGAGTTATTGCTTTGCTTCCGCTACCTCCATTTTCGCCGTGATTCAACTATTAGCCTAGAGGTGATGGATAGCCACATGAAAGCAATAGAAAACCGAATGGTAGAACTGAAAAGAATAAGTGACTTTCCAAAAATCTAAGCTGATAACAAAAATTCACAAGATTAAATTAATTAATATTCAATCAATTATAAATTTTCTTTCGTAACAGGTTTTTATTTAAATAATAAAGGCACAATAAATTAATTACTAATAGCCTGCATACCCGAACCCCAACCGCGATAAACACATCTATTGAATTTGCTTTAAACGAAGCCAGCAAGTACAACTTAGCTATTTATGACGCCAAAGGTATTTTAGTTACAACAGTAGCGGCCGGCAATGCAGCTGGTACTAGTTTACTTTCTTTTACCTTCGATGCCAAGCAACACGCCGCCGGTATCTATGAAATAAAATTAGTTACAGATTCTGGTGTTTATACAAAGCGAATTGTTGTTAAATAAAGGTCTGAAACTTCTATTTGAACAAAAGTAGGCCTTAGCCGGGGCTTTTATCTTATCCTAACCTGGTTGTGAAACATTTTTTGTAAGCAACACTCCTCCATTAAATTAAGAGGTTTATTATTTGAATATCGTTTTGAAGAGTAGATAAAAATACAGCTCTTAGTTTTTCAGGTTTATACATTTGCAGTCTTTTTTTGTATAACCAGTTAGGCCAACCATTTACATTCTTTAGCAGTTTAAATCTATATATGGCAAAACGACCCGGTATTTTTCCTACTTTTTTTATTTCTGGTTTTGAGTGTTCTACTTTTTTGTGGAAGGATAAAAAACGACGTAATCTGGTGGCGGAAACCCAGCACGACCGCTTTGCCAAAACAGATTACGAAATGTCGCGGCATTTAGGCATTGCCGTTGCCCGCGAAGGCATTCCCTGGCCAATAGTTGATACCGCAGGAACTTACGATTTCTCCGCTATTGACCCCATGATTGCGGCTATGCAGGAGCAACGCATTCTCCCTATCTGGGACCTTTGCCATTATGGCTATCCCGATGATTTGGACCCTTTTACTAATGCTTTCACGGAGCGCTTTGTGGCTTATTGCCGGGCGGCAGCCACTTACGTGTCGGCCCAGCTTCCCGGACCTTATTATTTTACGCCCATCAACGAAATTACATTCTTTTCATTTTGCGGAGGCGAATGGGGCTGGATAGCACCATATAAAAATACCAAAGACGACCGGTTCCGGCTGCGAATGGCTTTGTGCAAAGCTGCCATTGCCGGAGTAAAAGCCATCCGGGAAGTACTACCGGAAGCCCGCATGATTCATATTGATCCCTTGGTGCAGGTAGTGGCTCCCCGCGACCGGCCGAACTTACAAGAAGCGGCCCATCATGAAACTTACGTGGATACCTTTTTAGCTTGGGATATTATCTCGGGCAAGAAACATTCGGAACTAGGCGGCTCGTTCGAAATATTAGATATTGTAGGCGCCAATAACTATTCTTTTGGGCAAATGGAATACCGGGAAAGTGGTCCGCACAAAGCCCTGGAACCGGGCGACGACCGGATTAAACCTCTATGTGAGCTGCTGCATTTGGTTTGGGATAGGTATAAACGGCCTTTAATTATTGGCGAAACCAGCGGCTTAGAAGCTGGTAGGGAAGATTGGCTGCGCGATGTAATGGACGAATCATTAGCGGCCGTGGAAGCCGGGATTGATTTGCACGGCGTTTGCCTTTTCCCGGCCGTTGACATGCCCGACTGGCATACCGGCGAATGGCTGCACAACGGACTTTATGACTTAGAGCTGGAAGGCGAAGCATTGAAACGCCTAGAATGTGAGCCTTATGTTGCCGAGCTTCGTCGCTGGCAAAAAGAATTAAACCGCGTAACCAAGTTGGATGAAGACCCTTTCAGCGACCCGGTAGAACTACAAGATGTGGTAGATGCCGCTAAGCGCTTAAAGAAACAACCCGACAAAAACTGGCATTAGTCTGTTTAAAACTTAATTGTGTCCCTACTCATTTTTACTGATTGGTTGGCCTTGGGCTGTTTATAAAATAGGGAGACTTTATTAATAGTACTTATACCAAAATGGCTAAACGAGTTACCAGCACGAAAAGCATTAAATCCGGCTGGTTTGTTTAACTTTTTGAGACGACTCGTTTTGGCGATTTGGTATTAGTAAAGCAGAAACGCATAAGTCTCTTTAATTTTAAGGTTACTAAAAAGATAAAATCCCAGCTACTAGTGTAACCGGGATTTTATTTAAGATTTATTTATATTGAAACTATAGTACTAAACTTTACCATCCAGGATTTTGCTGGGCAGCTAATACCGGATTTGAACTTACTTCAGTTGAAGGAAATGGCCAAACAAATTTAAAGTTATCGTAAGGAATTGCTGGAACTCCCAAAATAGCCGGTCTCACTACCCCGCTGGCAGCATTATAGTCGGCAGTAGTAACTGCGGTTTTAGGACCTACTTTTTGCGGTATTCCTTTGTAAGCATATTTCCCTTCCACAGCTAAGCGGTGGATATCGGCCCAACGGCGTCCTTCGGCTAAAAACTCAATTCTCCGTTCATTTACAATGGCCTGAATAAAGGCATCATTGTTAGCCATACTGGCTAAAGTATAAGGCTCAGTAGCTCTTCCTCTTAGCGCATTTAGTAAGTCCAGAGCCCGAACACTCAAAGGACTGGTACGGGCTAGAGCTTCCGACAAATTCAACAAGACCTCTGCATACCTGACAAGCGGTGTATTGTCGGTAAGTGTGGCTACGTCTTTATATTTGGTTGTATAAAAAAATCCGGTTCCAGCACCTTTGGCGGTAAGCAACGTTCTTCGGGTATCATTAGCCGGCCAAAAAGTAGCGTTATAAATAATAGGGCTAATAGCTACGAGAAAACGACCGTTAGGCGCATACATAGAAGGCAAAGCACCATTTACGCCAGGTGTATCACCAGTAGAATTATCAATCGAGAAAATTGATTCGGAATTTCCTTTATTACCAGCGGTCGTAAATGGGCCATCGGGTGAAGCCGTTAAAGTATAGCCACCAATTGGACTAACGAAAGGAGCATTTAATGGTACAATCTTATTTCCCTCGGTAATAACCCCAGCATAATCATTTTTGTGTAACAGAACCCGGGTTTTTAAAGCAATAGCGGCCCCTTTGGTTGCCCGGGTTATTTTTAAGGCGGCGTTTGCGCGAGTGGCAGGAAGGTTTAACTCGGCATTATTTAAATCTTCTAACATTTTATCGTAACATTCTTTAACAGTATTACGACCTTGCGCCTGTGCTTCATCTACGCCAGCCCCGGTATTTATTGCTGTTTCCCGATAAGGCACCCCGGCGTGCGAGGCATCAGCGGTATGATCATAAGGCCGGGCAAAGTGAACTAATAATTCATGGTGCGCCAAGGCTCTCAAGAATAACAATTCGCCCTGGTATTCTTTTAGTTGCACCTCCGTAATAACACCACTGGTACTAGCGGCCGGTAAGGCTTCCAATACCACATTCGCCCGATTAATTAAAGCATACAGTGTTTCCCACATGTGCTGGTTATTAGCCGTTGATGGATTATATTGGTTTTCGTAAGTAAGGGCATAAAATGCTTCATGGTTAAACATGTCCTCGCCCCGCACATCACCTTGTTCAATTGAGGCCGAACCAAAAGGATACCCCCGGTTATTTACAAAACTACCTAAATAAAATCCGCTTTGGGCAGCATCATACACACCAGCTACCGCTAATTCTACCCGGGCGGCATTTTCAAAGGCGGCCACTTCGGTAATTCTATCAACCGGAGTAAGTTCTAAAACTTCTTTATCACAAGAGGTGGTTAGTAACAAAGAAAATGTAAGCGCCGGAACCGTAATAGCCAGTCTGGCTTTACTTTTTAATCTATTTATATTTTTCATTTTAAATCTTAATAATTAAAAGCCTAAGTTTAAACCAAAGGTCATTACTCGTTGCTGCGGATTAGAATTATAATCTACGCCAATACCGGTATAGTTTTCCGGATCCAAACCAGTATAATTAGTCAATGTCCAGATATTCTGAGCTTGCGCAAAAATACGTAAACGGTTAATATTAACCCGATTAGTTAAAGTGTTAGGTAAAGTATAACCCAGTGTGATATTGTTCAGCTTTAAAAAATTTCCACTCTCTACAAACCGGCTGGATGCTTCACTTTCCAGGTTAGTAAAGGAGTTTCTATTCGTGAATAGCCGGGGCGTTACTCCGTCACCCGGCATTTCCGGACTTTGCCATCTGCCTAAAATTTCAGTGCTGTTGTTCTCGAATAAGGAAGTTAATAAATCTGCGCGGGTCCGGTTAAATACTTTATTACCTCCGGAAAAACGGAAAAATATATTTAAATCGAAGTTGCTATAATTGAAGGTGTTATCAAAGCCGCCGAACCAAGTTGGTAAACTATTTCCTAAAATTACTTTATCTTCTGATGCTGATAATGCGGCAGGAGCACCTAGTACACTCGGATTAGCCGGATCGTAGCCTACGTAAGTACTATTCGTGATATTCCCCTGGATTAAGGTACCATTTCCTTTCCTGTAGATAGGATTACCATTAGCCGGATTTACTCCTTCATACTGATACCCATAAATAGCATTTACCGGTTCTCCTACCCGCATAACGGTATAAATACCGGAAGTTGTAGTTAAAAATATATCCTGATTGTTAACCAATCCGGTTACTTCATTGTTTTGCGTAGAGAAATTTACGCTCGTATTCCATTTAAATCTTTCGCCATTCAATACTGCTCCGTTAATGGAAAACTCTAACCCATTATTAGAAACCCCGCCAATGTTGCGGTAAATAAGGTTGCTTGGAACACCCAAGGAAGGAGGAGTTGGTGCACCTAAAACAATATCATTGTTATCTTTTTTCCAATAAGCAAATTCTAAGTTAAACCGTCCGTCTAAAATGCCCAGGTCCACTCCTACATCAAATGACTTTTGGGTTTCCCATTTTAAAACGGGATTACCGGTGTTGCTGAAGCCAATACCTGCTTGCGAACCGTACTGCGCCGGACCGTAAGAACCTAAATAAGGATAATTACCGCCTACAATGTTGCTGTTTCCTACTTCACCGTAGCTACCTCTTAACCGTAAATCGCTTAAGTACTTATTAACGCCACCTAAACTTTTGAAAAAAGGCTCTTCGGATACTCGATAAGCAGCGGAAACACCGGGAAAATAACCCCAGCGGTTTTCCGGGGATAGTTTAGATAAGCCGTCGGCCCGAATAGAAGCACCTACATAGTATTTATTCTTAAAATTATAATTAAAACGTGCCAAGTAGGATGACAGACCATTTTCTTCCTGATCGCCGTAAATATTTTGCGTAGTAATGGTATTACTAATAATATTTTCTTTGTACAGCCGATCTGAAATTCCGGAACCTGAGGCTTGGAAGTAAGAAGTTTTGTATTTGGTATATTCAGCTACTAAAGTCGCATCTAAATTATGCGTACTATTAAAACTTTTATTGTAGGATAATATATTTTGCCAGTTCCAACGGGAGGTAGGCGAATATATCTGATTTAAAATACCGTTAGCATTTTGTCCGTCGCCATGACGCGGATCTAAGAAAGAAAAGTCATCGGAGAAACTTAAATCAATGCCGCCCAAAGTCTGAAACTTCAGATTATCAATTAATTTAAAATCCAGGAAAGTATTACCAATTACCCGATGAGTTATTGCTCTCCGCACGTTGTTTTCCAGGCCAAAAACTAAATTAGGAATATTATTAGCAATGGTGGTCAGGTTTGAACCTCTGCCCAAAGTCCGGGGGTTTAAATCATCTAAATTGTAGCCCGTTGGGTCGTTTTCGTCATAAACGGCTACGTTTGGCAGCATCCGGATAACTGAGAAAGTATTACCGGATAAGGAGTTAGCATCAGTTAAGGTCCCATTGTTTTCCTGCCGGGATAAACCAGCTTGTAAACCAAAATTCAACCATTTGGTTACTTTCTGATCTAGATTGGAACGAAGCGTATAACGTTTTAAATCATTCGCCACTGCTATTCCTTCCTGATCAGTATAACCCAAGGAAACGTAATATTTTGTATTTTCAGTGCCCGCAGTAGCCGAGAAGCTGTGGTTTTGTTGAAATCCAGTCCGATATACATAGTCGTTCCAATTAGTATCGTCTGTGCCTAATACCGCCGGAAGTGGGGCCGTTGGGTTAGCATTCCGGGACATTTCGTTTTTAATCTCAACAAACTGAGCTGCGTTCAGCAAATCATGTAACTTAGTTGCCAGGGCAGTACCCGCATAACCATCATAACTGAATTTTACCTGGCCAGCTCTACCTCTTTTGGTGGTAATTAAAATAACGCCGTTGGATGCCCGCGAACCATAAATAGCAGTAGCGGCACCATCTTTCAAAATTTCAAAAGATTCAATATCATTGGGGTTAATATCGGCTAAAGGGTTTGCTGGGGTATAAGCGCCTAGGTTGGAACTTCCTGCAGTAGTTAAACCATTACCTGTAGAAGAAGGCACTCCATCTATTACAATAAGAGGAGTATTATTTCCTCCAGCTGCCGTACTAATGGAGTTAACACCCCTAATTCTGATATTGGGGGCCGCTCCTAAAATACCGCTGGCAGTTTGCACCTGCACGCCGGATGCACGACCGGCTAATTGCTGATCAAAGCTAGGAGTTGCCAAATTAGCAATTGATTCGCCTTTTACCTGGGAAATAGAGCCGGTAACATCCCGCTTTTGCTGCGTACCATAACCCACTACTACTACTTCACTCAGTTGTTTGGTATCTACCCCCATAACTACATTTAAGGTAGTAGCATTGCCAACTGCTCGTTCAATAGTAGTGTAACCAATAAAGCTAAAAACAAGCGTATTGGCATTTTCGGGTAATGCCAAAGTGAAATTACCATTCACATCGGTGGAAGTACCAACCTGGGTACCTTTAGCAATTATAGTAACTCCAGGAAGCACTTGAGTACTCGCTCCATCTGTAACTTTCCCGGTAACTGTCCTACTCTGGGCAAATGCTTCCTGACAAAGCGTTGCTACCAGAAAAAGACTCATAAGTAAGAGTTTTTTCATTTGATTTTTGTTTGTTTGTTAGTTTGATAACCAAATGTAATTTCTACTTTGTTATATACCAAATGTTTTTTTTAAATTCTAATAGAACACATAAAATTTTTGATTTTATCTAAAACAAAATCGATAACGATAAATTTTACTTAATAAATTTTATTAATTATTTAAAAATTTAATGCATTTAGATATGCTCAAAATAAAAATATTTTTATAATTATATTAAGTAGTTAATTGCAAGTTATATGAAAATGATGCAATAATAATATTATTATTGTAACAAAAAACAACAGGAAGAAGCCCAACTATAATCTTCTAAAAAGCAGACACTTTCCAATAAAATTGGTTAGAATTTGTAAACCTGGTTTTAATAAAAACTCTTTTTTATTAATAGTAAAGACAGCTCTAACTGTCTGTTATGAAGGCTTTATATAAAAGAAGGTTTTAGTCTTTTGAAATAAAAGGCAGACCAATGCTGACGTAAGGAAAACTTATGAGTCTATAAGCTAACGCTGCATTTATTATATTACAGAAAATTCAAAGTTGGTTATTTAAACCGAAAAACAAACAAGAAGCATTACCTATATAGTTTTAGGATGCTTACCTTGAGGAACTACTTATTCATTTTTGCTTCGGAAACAAAAATGACAATCCCGGTTTAGGAAAAATTGTGCTAACGAATTAACCTAATGTTATTTTCTAAGAAACCAATTCTTCGGCATAATCCAGTAGTTGTCGGCTAACAAACTCTTTTTTGTCATAGAATACAAAACCCTGCCCCCGATGTATTTTGCAAGGATAACACGGAAAAGTATCGCCCGGCTGGTTAACCTCAAAAAGCAACTTGTAAATGTTATATATTACGTAAATGGTGCCATTATTAATATCGCCCACCAGAAAGTAATCAGAAGAATCGTAACGTTTTTGCATTTATTGGATTTAAATAATATAATAGTAACGAAACAATATTTAAACTTATCTATAATGTAAATATAAGAAGACTTTACAATTCTACTTATATTTTTCAAAATTTATTTTTTTATTTTTTTACTAAACAAACAAATATATACCACTCGGAATATTTAAATTTTAAGCTATACTAGTAAAAGTGATTTAGAAGTACTACTAAATGGGTTTGAGCAATTCTTCTTTTTCCCATGTTAAGGATACCCAGCCTTTTGGCTATTGAATTACCATAGCTTGTAATGCACGCTTAGTCGGTATTGGGATGGAAAAGTAGTTGCCAGTCTTTGGCTTAGGAGAAATTAAAAATTCCTGCTTTGCCGCCAGGTATAAACCGGTTCGGTAGCAATACCGGAATATATATGTTCCAGCAAATTAAGGCTGCCGGTAAAAGAAAATATGGCGTAAAGAAAAACCCGGCACTAACGAAGTTGCCGGGTTTAAGAATAACTAATCTTTAGTAAAACCAAAAGTGAACTTACCGGTACGATTTAAACGAATAAACCTTCTACTGATAAATACCTTTCGCCGGTATCGTAACAAAAAGTCAGGATGCGGGAGCCGGCCGGGATTTCCGGCAGCTTTTTATTTACCGCCGCCAAAGACGCGCCCGACGAAATACCGATAAATATACCTTCTTCCTGGGCGGCCCGCCGGGCAAACTCAAAGGCTTCTTGCTGGGTAACTTGTATGGTACCAGTTAATAAGCTGGTATCCAAAATAGTTGGTATAAAACCTGCCCCAATGCCTTGAATTGGATGCGGACCAGGCGCTCCTCCACTTATAACCGGCGATAAAGCAGGCTCCACGGCAAAGGTTTGCAGGTCAGGAAATTTATCTTTCAATACCCGCGTAACCGCTGTAATATGGCCACCGGTTCCTACACCAGTAATATGGTAATCAAACCCTTCCGGAAAATCTGTTAGTATTTCTTGAGCCGTCGTTTCCAGGTGAATCTGTACATTAGCTTGGTTTTCGAATTGCATCGGCATCCAGGCATTAGTATTAGCCGCTACAATTTCGTGGGCTCGCTCAATGGCACCTTTCATGCCTTTTTCCCGAGGCGTCAGTTCTAGTTTTGCGCCGTAAGCCGCCATGAGTCTTCGCCGTTCAATGGTCATGGATTCCGGCATTACCAAGGTTAAGGCATACCCTTTTACAGCAGCCACCATGGCTAATCCCACGCCGGTATTGCCGGAAGTGGGTTCCACAACTATGCTATCCGGGCGGAGCAACCCTTTTTTCTCGGCATCCTCAATCATCGATAAAGCAATGCGGTCTTTAATACTTCCGGCGGGATTAGCACGTTCCAGTTTCATCCAAACTTCTATATCTGGTCCAAAAAGCCGATTAATGCGGACAGTTGGGGTATTACCAATTTGTTCTAATATATTATTTATTTTCATGTTGCTGGGTTTTAGGCATCCTTAAATTCTTATGTGTTCTATTTATAGTCTATATATTATAATCAGAACTATATATTCTATCTGCCCGAATTTGGGAGATTAATTAATTTTATTCAAATTCTGTTACTTGATTTCCCTAACACCAAACCGCTTATTTAAACTTCAAAGTTTAGCCTTCATCCAGCAACTTTTAATAGTTCCGGTATTATCTTAATCTACTAAATGTTTTAACCTCCAATCAAAATTTTTAATATAATGCGGCATCTGAAAGGTTCTTACGAGTTGATACTCAAAATGAAGCAGTAAATGAAAGCTAGACTATACCATTAAATCGAAAATATGATACTGTCTTCGGGATCTTCGCTGCGGCTTACTTTTATTTGCGCTTTGTGGTATAGCCGCGAATAAGGCGGTACGCTTTCGGTTAACCAGACATTTCCACCAATTACGCTGTTGCTGCCCACTACCGTATTACCACCTAAAATAGTAGCGCCGGCATATATTACTACGTGGTCTTCGATGGTGGGATGCCGTTTAATATTGGCCATTTCTTTCGCCACACTCATGGCCCCTAAGGTTACGCCCTGGTATATTTTTACGTAGTTGCCAATGCGCGTGGTTTCGCCAATTACAATGCCGGTGCCGTGGTCGATGCAAAAGTAAGCCCCAATTTGGGCGCCCGGATGAATATCAATACCGGTTTTAGCGTGGGCCGACTCGGCCAGAATACGCGGTAGTAAGGGCACCTGCAAGCGGTGGAGCGCATGGGCCAAGCGGTGCACCGCAATGGCTAAAAAGCCCGGATACGTCCGGATTACTTCTTCTACGTTTAAAGCCGCCGGATCTTCGTTCGCAATAGCCTCGGCATCTTTTAACAACAACTCATATATACCGGGCAACTCACTTACAAACGTTGTAGCCAGCAACTCGGGTAGAGCACCGGCTGGCAAAGGCATACCTTGTAATATTTTTCGTAAGTTTTGCCCCACTAAATCCAAATGAAGCAAAATATCTTTTTCCGATGAAAACTGCTGCTCCGATAATTGCGGAAAAAATAATTGCAAAATATCGTCCGTCAATTGGCAAATGGCCGATTTGGGAATAGCCGCACCCGCCTGGGCATGCGCCGCAAACAACTGCTGGGCAAATTGCTTTTTTATAGTATGAGACATATCGCAAATAAAAAGTAATACTAACTTTATGGTCGCAAAGTTAAATACCTTACGTATTATATAATTTCTGTTCTGCTATTTATATTTTAACCTATAAATAAGTAGCACCTGTAGTTCCGCTTCCGGAATTGTTTTACGTTTCATTTATAATTCAACCCGAAAATTATACCATGTCCTTTTGGTCCCGCTTACTCCAACTAACAAAACCTAACAACAGAACCGACAAACCAATTACTTCTTTAAAAGACCGGGTTTCGGCGTTGCGTAACATTCCTGCTTTTTTAAAGCTTATTTGGCACACCAGTCCCGCCATGACGGCCGGTAATATTTTTATTCGGATTGTACGAGCCGCTATTCCGCTGGCCGTTTTGCAAGTTGCCCGCCTCATTATTGATGAAGTAATTCTGTTATCGCAGGCGCCCGGTCCCGATGATTATACGCGTTTGTTTACTTTAGTGGCGTTGGAATTTGGGTTGGCTATTTTATCGGATTTGCTTAACCGGGCAGGTGCTTTACTCGATAGCTTACTCGGCGATTTGCTGGCGAACAACACGTCGGTACAACTCATGGAACATGCGGCTACGCTGGATTTGGATCAGTTTGAAGATGCCACTTTTTACGATAAGTTGGAGCGGGCGCGCCGCCAAACCCTGAGCCGGACTGTGTTAATGGCACAAGTACTAGGACAAATGCAGGACGCCATAACGTTGGGGTTCCTAGCCGTTGGATTGCTTACTTTTAATCCCTGGTTAATATTATTGTTGTTTTTAGCCGTAATTCCCGCCTTTTTAGGAGAATCGCATTTTAATGAACGGAGTTACTCGCTCGTACACGGCTGGACGCCCGAACGCCGAGAACTGGATTATCTGCGGCTAACCGGCGCCAGCGACGAAACAGCCAAGGAAATAAAAATCTTCGGTTTATCCGGTTTCCTGATTGACCGCTTTAAAGAATTATCCGATAAATTTTACGCGGATAACCGCAAGTTAGCCATCCGGCGGGCATCCTGGGGCACTTTATTTGCAGCGCTGGGCAGTGCCGGTTATTACAGTGCTTACGTTATTATTATTGTTCGGGCCGTAAACGGACAAATAAGCATTGGGGATTTAACTTTTTATGCCGGTTCGTTTGCCCGGATGCGCGGCTTGCTCGAAAGCATATTAAACCGTTTTTCCGGCATTGCGGAAGGAGCGCTTTATTTACAGGATTTCTTTGATTTCTTTCGGATTAAACCCCATATTTTACCACTGACTAATGCCCGACCCTTTCCTAATCCAATCCGGGAAGGTTTTGTTTTTGATAAGGTAGGTTTTAAATACCTGAACGCCGAAAAATGGGCCATCCGGAACCTGAGCTTTACGTTGCAAGCCGGCGAAAAAATGGCCTTAGTGGGCGAAAATGGCGCCGGTAAAACCACCTTGGTTAAACTTTTGGCGCGCCTTTACGACCCTTCCGAAGGCCGGATTTTACTCGATGGCTACGATTTACGGGAATACAATCCCGCGGATTTGCGCAAAGAAATTGGCGTTATTTTCCAGGATTTTGTCCGGTTTCAGATGACGGCTTCGCATAACATTGCCGTGGGCCGGATTGAGGAAAAGCAAAACGAAACCCGCATACGGGGTTCGGCCGCGCAAAGTTTAGCCGATACCGTTATTGAAAAATTACCCGAAGGTTATAACCAGATGATTGGTCGGCGTTTCTCCAAAGGCGTGGATTTATCGGGTGGTGAATGGCAAAAAATAGCTTTAGGACGGGCCTACATGCGGGACGCGCAATTATTAATTTTGGATGAACCCACGGCCGCTCTGGACGCACGGGCCGAACACGAAGTATTTCAACGCTTTGCCGAATTAACCCATGGGAAAACCGCTGTTCTAATCTCACACCGATTTTCTACAGTCCGGATGGCCGATCGGATTTTGGTAATTGAGAACGGTACTTTGCTCGAAATTGGCTCGCACCAGGAGCTCTTAGCAAAAAATGGGCGTTACGCCGAATTGTTCCGGTTACAAGCAAAAGGCTATCAATAAAGAAAAAGTTTATGTTAGTAATTTTTTTCTGATTTAGGCTATTTTATGAAGTTGTTTAGGATTTTGCGAAAGGCTACATAAGCTATCCCTTTGAGGGGATTATAGGGGTGTGAATCCGTTAAAATGAAAAGTATCATGCATCTTTTAACATCCCCCTACCCCCTTCAAAGGGGGAATTGATAACTTATTTAAAATCCTAAACAGGTTCTATGTCGAAAGACTACTTGTAGATACAAGTCTCCTGCCGAAAAGTCCGAAGAAAAGCCCACGTTACGGGAAGGCTAACTAGCATTCTTACTATTCGCTCCTAATTACCAAACCGTTATTTTGTGTATATTCGGGTTTTAACGCCATCCAGTGAAATATTTCGTATTCCTTCTGTTTTTATTTCTGGCAGCAGCTTGCCAGAGACCATTCCAAAAGAATGAATCAGCCCCCGTAAACAAATTTTCTGATCCGGAAATCCGGGCCATTTACACGTTGCAGGATGAGCGAAAAGCCACGGCTTTATTACCGTATCTATCCCACAAAAAGCCGGGTTACCGCGCCGAAGCGGCTCTGGCTTTTGCTTCTGTTCAGGATATAAAGGCTACTCCGGCTTTAATTAAACTTTTGAAAGATAAAGATTTATCCGTCAGGAAAGCGGCGGCATTTGCCTTAGGCCAACTAAATGATGCTGCCGCCGAACTTGGTTTACTGGAAGCGTTGCCCTTAGAAACAAACCCGACGGTTAAGGCCGAAATGTTGGAGGCTTTAGGTAAATGTGCTACGCAAAAAGGGTTGGATTTTTTAACCAGCTTTATTACCACCGATCAGGTTGTAAAAGCCGGGCAGGCTTGGGGCTTGTACCGGACAAATGCCAAAAAACTTGATTATAGTAAAACGGTTGCGGTAGCCACTCAAATGCTGGCTGCCGTTAATAGTCCAGCGGTGCGCCTGGGAGCGGGGCATTTCTTGGCTCGTACTCCGGCCTTATCGCTCCAGCAGTACACTAGTCTACTACAAATATCTGCTCAATCCGATGAATTAGCAGACGTACGCATGGCTACCGTCCAAGCTTTAGGCAAAATTAAAAGCGACCAAACAACGCCTACCCTCTTGCACTTGGTCGCGCAAGACCCGGACTACCGGGTACAAATAAACGCCATGCGGGCTTTAAATTATGCCGACTTTTCCAAGACGAAAGAAGTTATCTATAAAAACCTGCTGCACAACAACCCGAATACAGCCTTAGCGGCCGCTGATTTCCTGTTGGCTAACGCTCCGGATGAAGAAGCAAACCAGTTATTGGCAGAAGCAAAAAAAATAACCAAATGGCGGGTACGGGCTACCTTATTGGGGGCAGCGTTAAAGCTCCATCCGCAAAAACAGCAAGTGCAGCAAACTATCCGGAAAATATATATCCAAACCGCCAATGTTTACGAAAAAGCCGCTTTACTTTCCGCTCTGAGTAATCATACGGAAGCGTATTTGTTTATTCAAAAAGAAGCTTTTTCGGGTGCTTCGCCGGTTTTAGTTTCTGCTGGCATGCAGGCCCTGGTCGATATCAGAACGAACAAAACCTTTCCAGCTGCCCTAATAAGTACGTTTACGACCTTGTTCCGGAAAGCAATTGAATCGGGAGATAGGGCCATGATCGGGATTGCTGCCGGCGCGTTACAAAATCCGGAGTTAAATTTTCGGGAAGCTTACCCGGATTATACCTTCCTGAAAACCGTGCGGGATAAACTAACTTTGCCGCAGGATATGGAAACGTATCTGCAACTGGAGAAGGCCATTCATTTTTTTCAAGGCACCGCTGCTGCTCCGCCCCAAAATCCGTTCAACCATCCCATCGACTGGAACCTGGTACAAAAGCTCCCCCGAAATCAACAAGTACGTCTTATTACCAATAAAGGCCCTATAACGCTGCAATTATTGGTAGAGGACGCGCCAGGCTCGGTGGCTAATTTTGTGGACTTAGCTCAATCTGGTTTTTTTAATAATAAATATTTTCACCGGGTTGTGCCAAATTTCGTGGTACAAGGCGGCGATCCCCGCGGCGACGGCTACGGCGGTACCGATTATTCTTTGCGCTCGGAGTTTGCCAACCTTCGGTATGCAACGGGTTCGATGGGCATGGCTTCGGCAGGCAAAGATACCGAAAGCTGCCAATGGTTTATTACGCACTCTCCTACCCCCCATTTAGATGGCCGCTACACCCTATTTGCCCAGGTTACCGCCGGCATGGAAGTGGTGCATCAACTAGAAGTGGGAGATAAAATCTTAGAAGTTGAATTAAAATACTAAGTACTTATATAAAGATAAAAGCTAGCGCTTTGTTCAGCGCTTGAGGTGGCAAATATCAACGTTCCGGCATTAAGTTTAATCAGAGCTAAACAAAAGAATGCCTGAACTTTTCCCATGAATTATCTTCTGTTCTTTCGGAAAAAATTTTTATTTCAGTAATAACTATTTAAAAGTAAGGCTTATTCTTTCAGAGAAACGATATCAGATTTTCATCATTATCAATTTTAATCTTATGTAAAACTATAATTATGCAGGCACGCATAATTATAATATTTTAATAAAATTTATAAATATTTAATGTATTTATTAAACTAAATTGAATGATAAATATAAAAACTTACAATATATATAATTCGTAAAATATTTGACACTAGACTCTTTGGAATAAAGAATAAATTACTCATATTTAGCACCTTAACACTAATCTAAATATGAGAAAGCTTTACGGAACCAGCTTATTTTTCTGTTTATTTACTATTTTGCTCCCGGCCTTAGCCCAGCAAAAATCCGGACAAACCTTTATGAAGATGGGGAACGTCTCGATGGAGGAATTAAAGATGAACCGCTACGAGAATGATACCAGCGCCAGTGCGGTAGTTCTTTATGATGCCGGTAAGTCTTATTTTTCTATGAGTGCCGGATCAGGTTTGGTGTTAAACTTTGACCGGCACGTAAAAATCAAAATCTTAAAAAAATCAGGTTATACCTGGGCCGATGTTTCGGTGCCCCTTTACCGCACCAATAATTCCGACAAAGAATTGCTGATGAATTTAAAAGGGTCTACTTTTAATTTAGTAGATGGTAAAATGGAAAGTCATAAGCTTACGAAGGAATCGGTTTTTGAAGAAAAAAATACCGATAACTGGACTACGCAAAAATTTACCATGCCTAATGTGAAAGAGGGCTCCGTAATTGAATTCTCCTACCGGGTGCAGTCCAACTTTTTCTTTAACCTCCGCGATTGGACTTTTCAAAAAACCATACCAGTACTCTGGAGCGAATACACCACCACCATTCCGGAATATTTTTATTACAAAAAGTTATCGCAAGGCTACGAACAATTTCTGGTAAGCGAGGAAAAACCTGTTAATATTAATTTAGGCGCTGAAGTTGGTAATATTTCCGGCACCGAGTACCATTGGATACTAAAAGATGTGCCCGCTATCCGCCGCGAACCTTATATGACTTCCGTTAATAATTACGTGTCTAAAATTGAGTTTGAGTTAGGCCGCTTCCAGGTACCCGGCCGGGTATATGAAACTTACAATAACTCCTGGCTAAAAGTGAGCAGCAACCTACTGGCAAGTGAACGCTTTGGCACCCAGTTGAGCCGCACCAATTTTGTAAAAGAAACGATTGCGCCCATTATTGCCAACCAGCAGGAGCCGGAAAAGAAAATGGCCGCTATTTACGACTACGTGAAGAATAATATTGCATACAACAACCGGGAAAAACTTTACACCGAAAATAACCTGCGGAAAGTACTGGATACCAAAACGGGCAATTCTGCCGAAATAAATTTACTTTTAATTGCCATGCTGAAAGAAGCAGGTTTGGAAGCCAATCCGGTTATATTAAGCACCCGGGATAACGGTTATGTGGGCAGCACTTCCTTTCCTAATATTTCCCGGTTCGATTATGTAATCGGGCACGTGCAACTAGGCGAAAAAGTATATTTACTCGATGCTACCGAGCCGCTGGCTTTGCCCAATATACTGCCGGTAAAATGCCTGAACGGCGAAGGTTTATTAGTAAATGCCCAGGAAGCACGTTGGGTGCCGCTAGTTGCAGGTGCCAAAGCCAGCCAAATATCCCAGTGCAACCTCACCATTGGTAGCGATAATTCCTTAAAAGGTAAAATTGAAACGATAAGTAACGGCTACACGGCTTTACAGTACCGCAGAAATATTAAAACCGAAGGCGAAAAAAAATACATTGAGAGCTATCGGAATAAATTAACGGATTGGGAAATTGATAAATTCTCTATTCAGCACGCTAATGCTCCTACCGAAGCTTTGAAAATAAATTACGATGTAAACCTGGCCGGCCAATCGCAACCGGTAAACGCCATTTATCTGCACCCGATGCAAAATCAAGGCGAAAAAGAAAATCCATTTAAATTGGAATCGCGCAAATTTCCGATTGATTTTGCTACGCCCATTGAGGAAACCTATTTATTTTCGTACACCATACCGGAAGGATTTAAAGTAGAAGAGCAGCCGAAAAATACCCTGATTACCTTACCGGAAAATGGCGGCAAGTTTACGTATAGCGTTTCTAACCTTGGCAATACCATTAGTGTCGTGAGCAAGCTCTCTATTAACCGGCCTAACTTTTCGGCCGACGAATACCAATACCTAAAGGAGTTTTATAACCTGGTTATTGCCAAACACGCCGAGCAGATTGTGCTGAAAAAAGCCAATTAAACGGAACGGCCAGTTTTTATCTCTTTCGCAGTAAGCTGCCCGTCTATCTTATTTATAAGTTTAAAATACCCCAGAAATACATCAAAGTATGTTCATTCAATTTATAGCCCTTATTTATATTTTCACCAATATTAGCTTTTACCCGGGAGCTGAACAGTACGAAACCGCGGCTTTGCCCGATGTCTTAAAAGAAAATGCCCATGCCGTCGTGCGTACCCACGAAACTACTTTCACGATTAAATCCATTAGCTCGGCCGTTAAAAGAGTACAGTATGCGGTTACTATTCTGGATGAGAATGCGGCGCGTAACGCTACTATTTATGTACCCTACGACAAATTAATCAAGGTTAATTACCTCAAAGGTACTTTGTACGACAAGTCCGGCAAAGAACTTAAATCGCTCAAAAAAACCGATATTCAGGATATGAGCGCCATTTCAGACTTTTCTATTTATGAAGACAACCGCGTAAAAGCGGCTCGCCTTACCCATGTGCAATATCCGTACACGGTAGAATACGAGTACGAAGTAACGTATAACGGTTTGTTATATTATCCGGTTTGGCATCCGCAAGACGAGACCTATTTATCGGTAGAAAAAGCAACTTTCCGAGTGGTGGTGCCGCCCGGTTTAAAATTCCGGCATAAAACCATTAACCTGGCGGCTAAACCCGAAATAACTACAGTCGATAAAATCGAAACGTATACTTGGCAGGCCACTAATTTAGCTGCGTTGGAAGAAATTCCTTATCAGCCCGCTTTAGCCGAAATTTTACCGGCCGTGTATACTGCTCCCGTTGATTTTGAATTTGAAGGCTATAAAGGCAACATGAATAGTTGGGCTTCTTTCGGACAGTGGTTTAACCAATTAAACGCCGGTAAAGAAAAGCTGCCCGAAGCCACCGTAACCAAATTAAAAGCATTGGTAGCCGATGCACCCGACGACCTGGCCAAAATTCAGAAGTTGTATGCGTACCTGCAAGCAAATACCCGGTACGTCAGTATTCAGTTAGGTATTGGTGGCTTCCAGCCCTTCGAGGCCAGTTTTGTGGATAGCAAAGGGTACGGCGATTGCAAAGCTTTATCTAATTACATGCACGCTATGCTCAAAGCAGTGGGCATAAATTCCTTATATACTCTTATCCGGGCCGGCGAAGACGAAAACGATATTCAATTAGATTTTCCCAGCTTCCAATTTAACCACGCCGTTTTATGTGTGCCACAGGCCAAAGATTCTTTGTGGTTAGAATGCACGAGCCAAACCCAATCGTTGGGGTATGCGGGCAATTTTACCGGCAATCGCCACGCGTTAATGATTACGCCGGATGGCGGAAAAATTGTAAAAACGCCCGTTTATAACGCTACCGATAATCTCCAAAAAAGAAAAGCTATGGTGCAATTAGATGCCGCCGGCAATGCGGCCGCTACCGTGGAAACCATTTATACCGGTTTGCAGCAGGAAGATGTCAGCGGGCTCCTGACGGCCGGCACCGAAGACCAGAAAAAATACCTCTATAACCACATTCGTATACCTACTTTCGATATTAAAAAGTTTGAGTTTATGCAACAGAAAGGCCGCTTGCCGGAGGTTACCGAAAATTTAACGTTAAATATAAATAAATGCGGTGCTCTCAGCGGCAAACGGCTTTTTCTGACGCCAAACCTGATGAACCAAATCAGCTCTATTCCGCCAAAAGTTGAAAACCGGAAACTGGAAGTAGTTACGGGCTGGGCTTACGTGGATACCGATATAATTGAATATAAACTACCAACCGGCGTTTTCCAGGTGGAAGCGTTGCCGGAAACCCAAACGGTTAAATCTGGTTTTGGCGAATATACCGCCTCTTTTAAAATGGAGAACGATGTATTAACGTATACCCGCACGTTTACCCGCCATAAAGGCCGTTACCCCAGCACCTCTTATCCGGAACTACAGGATTTTTATAGAAAAATTAGCAAGGCCGATAAAATGCAGGTGGTGCTTGTAACTAAATAAACCTATTTAGCAGTATATATAACCTCACCTATTTAGTAGGTGAGGTTATTTTTTTATACCACAATAACTATGTCGATGTTTGATACTTCTGAACTACTTGCCGCGATAAAAGCCGGTGATACTGCCCGCGTTAAAACCAAGCTGGACGCTCAGCCCGATCTGCTCCAAAATTTATCCGGCTCTAATGGGGAATCTTTGTTAATGCTGGCCGTGCAGGCGGGTAACCCGGAAACAATAAAATATTTACTGGAACATGGCGCTGATGTAAATGCAGCGGGCCCTACTGGTATGACTCCTTTGCATGTAGCTGCCCAGCAGGGTGAAGAGGAGATTATATTACTGCTTTTAAAAAACAAGGCCGATATAAATGCCGTTACTGCAGATGGGCAATCGCCGATGGAATTAGCTATTAAAAACGGTCATGATGCCGCGAAATGGTTTTCCCTTTAGCAATTTTCTGATATTTTTTCTCAGGTTTAGCTTTTAGGGATGTTATTAAGTAATAAGACAAATTAAACTTCCATTCGGACCGATTAAAATAGCTCAGAAAGCTCCCCTCCTGTTTTAGGAGGGGCAGTGAATCTTAACAAACTTAAAATCTACATCTAATTAAGTCCCGTTACTTACTTTAGAAATGAGGCTTTCAATTAATTATCAAACTAAAGACCCAACTCTAAACTTTAGCTAAATTCAATCTTTAATGTCCACGAACTAAATGACGAACTTTAGTTGAACCGGTAGCGCAACTGACACCGAATATCCGTCCGATTGGGGCCGGCTATTTCTTCCAGTCCGGAACCAATGGTTTTCTGGTGGCGGTATTGGGTTTGCGTAATTTTAAACCAACCATCTAGCTGCGGCAGAATAGGATAATGCCAAAGAATATACATCCGGGTTCCTGTGCCGCTGAGGGCCGGTACCGAAAAGGCGTACAAAACATCGTGTTCGGGCACGTATAAACGGGTATTATAATCATCCGTATCGAACAAAGCATAACTAACAGCTACCTTGTTTTTTCGAAAGCTGGTATTTATTTCCTGCCCGATGTAATACCCCTTGGTAACCGGAGCGGCGTGCTCGTATTGGCTGAGTTGTATCCGAGACCGTAAATTCAACGTTGGGCTTGGGCTGTGGTCCAGATAAAGTAAATACTGGTGCCGGGTAGTCGGTAAAACCAAATGCAGTTTACTTTCGCCGGTGGTGTTCAGGCTTTTGGTTTCTCCGCGTAGTTGACCATAAAATTGGGTCGATTTTGTTGGTTTATAAAGTACCCGAACCAAATACTCGTCTCCCGCAGAAGGCGCATCTACCCGGTATTTCAGCCAGGGAAAGCGAAATAAATCATAGTAAGCTGTTACTTCCCATTTCGGAAAAGGCTTTATCTTAATGCCGGTATACAAACCTTTTTCGTTGCTGTTACGCGTATTTTCGCCAAAAGCCTGGCCGTAGAAAGAATGAAATGATTTACCATAATTCCGGTAAACCAATGATAAATCTATGTTCTTGGTTAGGCTGGCCAATAAGCCATTAATGCTGCCCCAGCCGCCGCCACCGGATATACCAGTTTCCCCGAATACATTTATATTCTGCCAGGAATAACTGTAATTCATACTGCCGGCTACATTATCCTGACCAGTAAATTCAAAGTAGTTGTAAAGTGCCGGCCGCCGTTGCAGGCGGCGGGTAAAGTGGGTATACACCAGCGTAAGCCCCGCGGAGAAATTCTGATTTGGCGCTTTAAACGTAATATTGTTACCCATCACCTGTTCTCCTACTTGGTGTTTGTTTCCCAATTCGGTGGGCGTGCGATGAAAACCAGAAGCCTGAATTCCGGAGAAGAAATCATTTTCATTCGTAAGGGTATCGAGCGTACTTCTTAGGGCGGCATCTACTTTCTTCCGGGAGTAAAAGGTGGTACTTTCCAAGTGCGGACGGATGCTGTACGTGATAGCGGCTCCACGAAAAAAAGCACTCTCCAGTACCGACGTAAAGGGCCGGATACCAATGTTACTGCGCCGAATGGTGGTAATGGTTTCGCTGCCTTTGCCCACAAAAAAGCCCGCTGATAATAATAAACCCTGTCCGAACTGCAATTGATAATCGCCCAAAGCTAAGGCTTTAAACTTTCCCTGGTTGTATACCTGCACGTGGGCCGAGTAAAAATCGGCGCCGTATTGCCGCTGCGCCGGGTTCCAGGCCATTTGTTCCCCGGCATCTTTCTCGATGGTAAAACCCACGCTAAAATCTTGGGCGTGGCTATTGCGGTAACGCAGCACATATTTATTCGGAGAACCCAGGTAGCGCGAGGTTAATCGGGTACCAATCGAATCCGGCGGCGTATAGCCTTTTCGTTTTTGCAATGTACGGTCGTAGCGGAGCAGAAAAGCTTGGTTTTTATTTTCGCTGATTCGCTGGCGTAGGGCCCGCCGGTCCTGAAGCAATGACATATCCTGCACCGTTACAAAAGGCACAATTTTATAGATGGTGGACAAATCAAAACCCGGCACCGCCTGCAATTCATAGATACTGAGCAAAGGCCCGTTTTCGCTTTTATACGTTAACAAAGCCGTAATTTGCTGAGGCGTCAATAAAAACAGGGCCGTTAATTCATCGGCGGTGGCTTGGTTCAGGTTAATGGGATGTTGGTAATATTGGAACAGGTTCTCGTAAATATCTTCGTAATTCAGGTTTTCTTCTTCCTGCTGCGCAACCAGTTCTTGCAATAATAAATCGAAATTGATATTCTGCCGCGGAAAATCCTGACCATTAACGAAATGCCCTACGCCAATTATTAATAAGATAACAAAGAACCATTTCTGCATAGGCGTTTATTCAAACTGATAAGACGCCGATACATGATTACTTACCCCCAGCACCGCATGACCACCCAATGCATAATCTACTTGGAACGATTTTGCCTTAAAACCAAAGCCACCCGTTGCTGATTGTGTGGCCGAAGAAATGCCGGTGCGGAAACCTAATTTCGGGATAACAAAATACTCTATGCCGGCTTTAAAATCGGCAGCAGCCGTTAAACTTTTATCGGTTTGTAAGCTTACTAAAACCTTTTGGTTGGGCTTATACGTCAGGCCGGCCGTCATGCGGGTGGGTAAGCGCTCGTTTTGGTAAGCAGCTAGTTTTGCTTGGTTTAGGTTAAACAAATGTGCGCCTACTATCAGGTTTGGTATGATTTCGGACTGGCCGCCCAGCGAAAAAGCGACCGTGCGTTTGCTGCCGAGTTCTTCCAGATGGACTTGCCAAAGCGTTGCTTTAATGCCCAGACTAACAGTACCCAGTTGATGCGCAAATCCCAACCCTACTTGTTGTTCATTATATAACTTATCGCCAAACCGGGAAAACTCCACCCCCAATGCCCCCACTTTGGCCAACGGGTAAACACCTTGCAGGGAAACAGTGCTTAAAGCTTTTAAATTAAACCGATTTTGAGCATAAACACCCACCGCCATTTTCTTTAAACCAGTAATGCCGGCAATATTATTCGTTACGGCAAATACATCTTTTAAATTTACGCCCGCGCCGGCCATGGCAGCCGTCCTGCCTCCGGCTATCATGGAGCCGCTCTGGGAGAAGCTCGTTACCGGATGCTGCCAGCATAACAACAGGAAAAGCAACCAGAAATAATTATTCATGCAGGTAGCTGTTTTTCTATATGGAGATAAATAATTTTACGTTTTAGTATTGATTTCATACGTATTTTTACCGGGACCGATACATTTCATGCAGCAGCTGATTAAATATATTTTACTAGCTATCATTTGGTTATACCAGCGACTTATTTCTCCGCTCACGCCGGGTAGCTGCCGGTTTGTGCCAACCTGCTCGCATTACGCGGCAGAAGCCCTAACTAAATACGGCCCGATAAAAGGCGGGCGATTGGCATTAAAGCGGTTGGTGCGGTGTCATCCGTGGGGAGGCAGCGGCTACGATCCGGTTCCCTAATAAACCTACTTAAGAATATAGCAAGCAAAAAACTTCCCGACTATATTTACGTTTGGTTCATTCAAAGAAAATAAAACAGAAGCTTCCTTTACCCCGGCAATTGTTACGATGCATTTACCTATAAAACTAACCATTCTATTCTTGTTTTTTTCCCTAGTGCTGTTTGGCTACGTTTATCAGGCAGATATCCCCGGAAAAGAACCCCAATTTACCGTAGCGAAACCCGAAATACCGCATGCAAAAGTAATCAGGCTGGGCTCCTTGCCGCCAGAAATAAACGAAAGTTCCGGCCTGGAAATAGGGAATAAACCCGGCACGTATTTTACCCACAACGATGCAGGCAATGCGCCCGAACTTTTTCTAATAGATGCGAAGGGCAAATTATTAGCTACATTACCGGTAGCCGGTGCCGACAACATTGATTGGGAAGATCTTACAAAAGATACTCAGGGAAATATTTATATTAGCGATACCGGCAACAATTCGAATAAGCGTACGCACCTGAAAATTTATAAACTCCGCCAGGGAAATCCAACGCAGGTAAGCACCATCAATTTTGAATACGCCGATCGGAAAGCCGGCACTGCCGACAAGAGCAATTTCGAATTTGACTGTGAAGCTTTGTTCTGGTACCGATCTAAACTTTACCTGGTTACCAAAGACCGTTCTAGTGGTATTACGGCCAAATTATACGAACTCTCCGATCAACCCGGAACCCATGAAGCCAAATTCATTAGTAAGTACGAGGTGCAGGCGCCCATTACGGGTGCCGATGTAAGTCCGGACGGAAAGATGCTTTTATTATTGAGTAAAGGAGCTATTCACCTATTTCCGATCAATGGCAACCTTAACTTTTTCAAGTCCGGCATGAAAACGTATGCTTTAGGTAAAGTAGGCCAAACGGAAGGTGCCGTTTTTACCGATAACCACACAGTTTTGATCACGAATGAAAACGGCGATCTGTATCAATATAAATTATAACCCATACCTCTGCCCTGCGCTAAAGATTAACCAGGCAATTATCCTGAACCAAACGAAAGTTTTGGTATTTACCGCAAGGTTTGGTTCGGCATAGGTTTTTCGACCAGCTCGAAAGGAAAAGTTTACTTATAGCCCGGAAATTATATTGCTATCATCTATTCTAAATCCGCAGAACCTAAATTATTAAATTTGAGTCTTAATCAAAATAGAAAATCCTGCTTTTTGCGAGCAGGATTTTTATATTAAAGCTATTTTATTTGGCTGATTTTTTATTTGGTACCGCATCCGGGTCGATAGGATCGGTAACCGGAATTACCGGGTGGGTATAGGATCGAATTAAAATATACAAGCCCACCAGAATAAGCGGAATACTTAGTATTTGGCCAATGTTCATCCCAAACGTTTGCAGCAGGTAATCTTCTTTATCTACCTGGTTTTCTTTTAAAAACTCGTACAAAAAGCGCAGGGTAAATAATATTACCACAAAAAGGCCAAATATGCGTCCCCGCGGGGTAAGCTCTTTCCGAAGGCTCCACAGGAACAATAAGCCTAAAAATAAAAGAAAGGTGGAAATAGATTCGTAAAGCTGCGCCGGATGCCGGGGCGCGACGGACGCCAATACACCATTTATAATTTCGCGGTTTCTTTCAAATTTAAAAGCCCAGGGCACATCCGTCGGTTTCCCGATTATTTCGGAATTAAACAAATTACCCAACCGGATTAAAGCTCCGCCCAAAGCCACCACAATTACAATGCGATCTAAAACCCATAAATAGTCGAACCGGTATTTCCGGCTGTACAGATACAACCCTAATAAAATACCTACCGTAGCGCCGTGGCTGGCTAAACCGCCTTCCCACACCTTTAAAATGCGGATCGGATCTTTCAGGTAAACTTCGGGCTCGTAAAACAAACAATGGCCCAAACGTGCTCCTACTACGGTACCAATAATCATATAAAGCGTTATCATATCCACCCATTTTTCCGATACGCGCTCCGCTTTATACATACGTGTTAAAATAATTTGTCCGAAAACAAAGCCGGAAGCAAAGAGTAAACCGTACCAGCGCAAGGCAAAACTGCCCACAATCGGTAAGTTTACACGAAATATTTCGTCCGATACATTCCAGGTAATATAATTAAGAATAGACATATAAAGGGTTCATTAAGCTCCAAAAATACGACATTGTGATTACTTTGCAAGTTACTCACCTATTCTTGCTTTTAAATGCTACTTATAAACCTTAATTTGTTTGTTTTATTTTATATAATTATGTCTTTGATTTTATTTGTGTAAAACTTTATCTTCCTTATTTTTCTGGCAAACCACTTTTTGCTAAAACTAAAGTCTTTCTTACCTTTAAGTGCTTTTTAGCATCTATTTAAAACACCTTTCATGAGAGCGGCCTTTTTTCTTACAATTGCACTATTTTTACTTTGTTTCCAACTATTTGCGCAGGATACCAGTGCTCCCGCCGACTCGGCAGCTCCCATAACTAATACAAATCCTTACAAAATTTCTTTTCCGGATCAGCCGGGTTGGAATGTAGTAAAAGAAGGCCAAAAACTGGAATTTACGGTAAATACAATGGGCGGTACGGGCACCAGATCTATCTTCGCCCTAATCCAGGGCCGGGAAGATGGCATTAAATTCGATTCATTGGGCCGCTTCTCCTGGACCCCGGCTTATGATTTTGTGGACCGTCTGAGCAATAGCCGCCCCATTCAGTTTATTTTTGAGGCGACCAACGAGAAAAACGAGCGCGTGAATCAAGCTGTGGAGTTTAAAGTAGAACATGTAAACCGCCCGCCGGTGGTGGGGGAACTCAAACCTTTCTACGTGCGGTATAATACCCAGAATACGTACACCATCGAATCATCAGTTATTAAGGATGAAGACGGCGATCCGGTAGTAATTGTCCCGATCTCGGATGAGCTGCCCGAAGGCGCTAAGTTATCGGCCCAAGGCGAATTTACCTGGAAACCCTCCTATACTCAATTTAATCGCTTAAGTAATAATCCCATAATGCTGGAATTTTACGCCGAGGATCAACCGGCAAAAACCCGGACCAAGGGTCATTTTAAAATAGAAGTAACCCGCCAGGATTTGCCGCCGAGTATTCTGATGATTCCTTCGCAAACCCGCTTTCAATATAAAGAAGACGCCACGGTTAATTTAAAGTTTCAGTTAGTTGATCCGAACGGGGAAAGTGATATTGCCTCTTTTTCATTTCTGTCGGGCAACACCAAAATTCCCGCTGGCGCCCTCGTTAAAAACACGGCCTCCCAATACGAATTAATCTGGAAACCCGGTTATGATTTTGTAAAAGACCCGCTGGATTCTCTTTCTTTTGACCTTACTTTTTTTGTACTGGATAAATCGAATAAACGAGATGAACGCACCGTAAAATTCACGATTTTGAATGCTGTAAACGAAGACGAAAAAGATCGGAAACTTTTTACAGAATACCGCTCCTCGATGGTGCGCGCCTGGGATTTAATGGAGCAGCTGAAGGTGGCGGAGAAAGATCTGAAGAAAAAATATAATCGCGCCCGGAAGGGCAAAAAAAGCCGGTCGATTACCAATGCCTCGTTGGGTGCCGTAACGGGCGTAACGCCCGTAGTAGTAGATTTGCCGGAAACCACGAAAAAAATAACGGTTATTAGCGGTACGGTAGTCATGACGATTGGTACCCTGGAAGCCACCGAAGTTATTGGCCGCTCGACGAAAGATTTAATAGAACGCTTGAATTATATTATTGAAAAGCGAAACGAACTGCAAACCAAAGGCGATATTTTTGCGCGCAAATACGCGCTTAAGTCGTCGCGCCGTCGGCCGGAGTTTATGAAAGATGTGGATGATTTTGTAATCGTATTGAACTTGCGGGGCGTAGTGGCGCTCGAACTAGATGCCGGTTGGCAAAATAAAGCAAAAGCAACCAACGAGAATATTGCTAAAACTTTTAAAGATTTTAATTCGGCCGATTGATACTGCATTTACTTAAAGTAGATATGCATATTGATTTAAGTATATACTAAATTCGTTAGTACGGTTACATATAACATACCTCATTGGAGTGATAACCGGCACGAACTCCGTTTAGCTACAAGTTGGTGGTAACAGTAAATAGTATACTAATTTAATATGCTAAATACTAAATAGAGCAAGAAAGATAACCGCTAATTATAAATCATTAATTTAAGTTCCTGAATGAAATACCTCTATTCCCTTTTTGTTTACCTATCATTACTATCAACTTGTATTGCCCAGAAAGCTGAATATCATGTTTCTATAGGCCCTAATATTTCATTTTCTACATTCAGCGATGAAATTCACACCTATCCTACTATCTCACCAAATTCTGGTTACTATAGTTATAAACCGCTTCCCGCGAATATTTACCGGAAAACTATACCTAAATTAGGATTACAAGTACAGGGCGACATTCTTCATAAACTTAATCATAAATTTTACATAGGAACTGGTTTAAAATATCTTTTATATAGACATGCCTATGATCAGGATTTTAAAGAAAATTCATTTGATCCATTTGGGAGAAGATAGGATTCAGAACCTGGCTATCAACCTCCTACAATCCTTGCCAGTACTTCTGATAATATTAAACATACCAGGATCATATACTTATCAATACCTATTCAGTTTCATTATCAAATGAATAGTAAGATATATGCCTATTCGGGAATAATTATTTCAACTCCTCTGCTCGTAGCACAAAAACAGAAGTCCCTTTCGTTTAAAGGAGGTAGTTACCCAAACTTAACCTTTTCAGAAAATGTTTTAACTGATAAACGTAAAGCTGCTTTTGACAAAGTTAATTATGGTTTGCAATTAGGCTTTGGTTTTAAAACTTCTACTTACACCTCAATCAAGATAGATTTTAATCACAGTATCAGTAATACATATAGCGGTATAGACGAAAATAATGAGATTAAATCTATTATCAGAACCTTAAATCTCAGTTACGATTGTTTGTTAGACTTATAAAACAGCAACCACCAACACCTCCTAAAAAGCACTTAAGCGCATTTTAGCCTAGACCGTTGTAAGTAATCCCTAACTGAATGAAAAAACTGTACATCACTTTTTTACTTCTTACTGGACTATTTATAGGCATCTCTTACAAAATTAAAGATGATTATTTTCATTTACCTTACCCAAATGCCATTGAGTATGTATTGGTTTTGCTAATACTGCTATTCACAGCAGTAGTTTTAATTTGGAAGCAGCATCGGCGAAAGAAATTGTTTCTTGGCTTAGCATCAGCAGCCACTTTATTGATAGTAGTCAATAGTATGAATTACTTCTTGGAATGGCATCCGCTCAATCTTTCACTGCCCTTTACAAATTCACAGTCTTTTGAAGTCAGCCATGAGCCTTACAAATGGCAAAGGGCCACACTAGTAAGTGTAGGATATAATCAGGAAGAAATAGAGCAATATCTTAAGGAAATTAGAGGCTGGGAAAGGCTAAGGGGGCTAATAGTAATCAAAGATGGTAAGTTAATGGTAGAGAAGTATCAGAAAGGTGCTACCAGGTTTAGCGCATTCAATGTTCATTCTGTTACTAAAAGCATCACATCAGCCCTGACTGGCTTATCAATCCAGAAGGGTTATCTTGAATCCGAAAACGATTATGTTATGCCATTCTTCCCAGAGTACCGGAAGGGGGAACAGAATCTGCATAAGGAAAGATTAACAGTAGCTCATTTGCTGTCCATGCGGGGTGGGTTTACAGGTTGGGACGGCCCACAGAATGTAGAGCAAGTAATACTGAATGAAGAAGTTTCTGAGAATAAATTGGGTCAGGAATTCAAATACTTCACAGGCTCTCAGATGGTTCTTTCTGCTTTAATCACGAAGGCTTCTAAAACAACTACAAAGGAATTTGCCCAAGAGAAGCTGTTCAAACCACTTGGTATCCAATGTGGCTTCTGGCGGAAAGTAGACGGCTACTATGCTGGCGGAGATGAGACTTATTTTACGGCAAGAGACCTTGCCAGATTCGGAGAATTATACCTTAACAAAGGAAAAGTTAATGGGGTACAGCTTCTGGATTCTTCATGGGTGAATAAGAGCTTCACCAACTATACAAGTGAAAGTAAAGCTTTCCGAACCTTAGACTGTTATCAGGAAATTGGATATGGCTACTCATGGTGGCTTCTAAACTATAACGATAAACCTGTATACACAGCGAGAGGTAAAGGGGGGCAATACATTCTGATTCTGCCTGAAGAAAAAGTTGTAGCTATTATTTTGCAGGAATGGAATCTGCAGAAAGACTTTGAAAAGGAAAATGCATATTTATGCAAGTTGCTCTCTATTTTAACTAAAGAAAATAAAAGAACTACTTACAACACGGCACATGAATAAAGCTAAGGCTACGCCTTGCACACCTCATGTACGAGACCGTTATATGCTATTAATAAATTTAGAATTTGTTTGGAGCTTCTGTGTATAATAATAATAACATGAAAAAAATTTTACTACTCAAGGCCTTATTATGTACTTTAATTGTACAGGTGTTTGGCCAGGATTCACTTGTAATCAGTAGCCTAGCGTCCAATAAATATGCGTTTGATTATAATGAGTCAAAAGGGTTTAGCGGCATAGGCTGGGATTCAATTGTAACAAGAGCGACTAAAAATCAATACACCTTAATAGGCGAAATTCACGGTACTAAAGAGGTCCCCTTGTTTCTGAACGCTTTGGTAAAGCAGGTAAAGTTCGAGACGTTTGTGGCCGAGATAGATCCTTACCTGAGTACTATAATGCAAGAAAAGCTGAAGAGCCTGTCGAGTACCCAATTGCAAAAATGGCAGAAAGAAACAGCGGGAAATTTGTCCTTCTACTCGTATCAGAATGACTTCGAGCTACTAAAGACATTGCAGGCAAGCGGCATTGCTATAAGAGGGATTGACCAAATCACCGCACTGAATGATGCCCCAATCTATCTTCACTTATCGGAGCTGACCAAAGACAGAAAAAAGAAGCAAATATATTTAAAAATGGCAAAAAATGCTCAACAAATGCTTTCCAGCCTAACAACAGATCCCAAAAAGCTACCTTATCTTATGTCGGCTCAGTTTGAGTCGGATTTAAAGGAGCTCAAAGCATTTAAGCTTTCTTCACAGGAGCAAGATATTGTGGAGAAATTAGAATACAGTCGGGGAATCTATACATCCAGAAGCGGGCATCAAAAGCGGATCAAGCTCATGAAAAACCAGTTAATGAACCAATATAGTAATTCTCTTAAAGGCAAAAAGGCCTTGTTTCGCCTAGGAGCTAATCATTCCACTAAAGGAGAGAGCCTGTTAACTATATTTGACATAGGTAACCTAGCGCATAATTTGGCCGAAAGCCAGTTTAACTCTTCCTACCATTTAGCCATATATGCCAACTCTGGTGAGGCAGGCAATCCATTCAAAGGAAATCCGAATACGGAAGTTAAGTTGCCGAAAGAATTAACATTTATAACAACATTGACCTATGATGGTAAATGGACCTATTTCGATCTGAAACCACTGAGAAAGCAAATAGAGAGCGGAAAACTTAAAGTAGAAAATGAATTTATAAAAAGAATTATTAAAGGCTACGATGGATTGGTTGTAATTCCTAAAGCTACAGCTGGAGAGCACTTTTAACAAAAACTGTATATAACGGATAGTATATACATAATCCTTGCTCCGCTACGAGCTTTGCATATACTATCCGTTAAGTACAATAAATCTCATTAACTATATTATTTCATAATAAAAGTCAGCATTGCTTTTTTCACAGTACTATTTACATTGATTTTTAACTTCCCAGCTTAAAGCCCAAAGACAGATATTATGCTATTGGGTTTGGACTACCTTGCTCTAAAATTATTTAAAGACAATCTAAATACTAATATATTATGGCCTAAGCGTCAAAATAAGATTAAGTAGTTTCTTTCATTAGTCAGGAATTATAAACCCAACATAATCATGGTTGACCTTAACTCGTATTAAATATGCCCAACGAACATCCTTCAATTTACTTTTCGCTTTTTGGGCTTAAATCCACAGAACTGATTTTTAAAGTATTGATCATACTTAAAAATCTATCCGGTAAATTATCAGCATACGAGGTTCAACCGGTATTTAGAAAATAGAAATTTAATTACGATAGCAAAAAGGCTCACACAGGATTGCATTACTTTTTAGAAATCAAGCTCATCAACATAGCCACCACTTAAAATAGGGAAGCGCAACCAGCTCCGCGGATCTACATTGTAGTCATCCATGTGAAAAGCTGGCGCGTAACGTTCGCGTTTCCATTGGTTCCGGCTCCAGAGGGTAAAGAAACGCTTGATGTAAAGTTTCAATAAATCATCGTCGGTTTGGCCTTGCATTTTTTCGTAAACCTGGCGGGGCGATAACCGTTCGTAAAAGGCTAAACGTTCGATCTGGTTTAAAATAGGATACGGCATTAAATCTTTTTCGTCGGTTTGGGCCTGGTCGGAGGGCCGCAACTCGGCGGTAGGTTGCAAATTATTAACGTACTGCAACCCTTCGTACCCCAATTCCTGTTGGGCCCATACGAGCCATTGCCGCAGAAAAGCCTTATCTACGCCCGCCAGCGGGGAAATACTACCTGCCGTATCCCCATCCATGGTGGCATACCCCACCGAGGCTTCGCTGCGGTTGGAAGTTGCCATTAATAAAGAACCACTAAGGTTAGTGAGCATCCAAATAACCGGGGCGCGCACCCGGGCTTGAATATTCTGCAGGGTAACATCGTCCGTTTCCCAGGTTAGTTTCCGGCCAATAGCTTTTTCAATCTTATCTGTATACCCGGCTACTTCATCATCAATAAACCAATTGTAAAAAGTAGCGCCAATAGATTCGGCCAAACTGGCGGCCGAATGGAAAGTATCGTCCGATGAATTCCGGGAAGCTTGGTAGGCACATATTAAAAAGTATTGACAAATTGCTTTTACCTGCTCTTTTTCTCCTGCGGGTAATTTTTTTAATGCCGCCAGAACTTCGGGCTTTAAAACCTGCGTACGCGCGGCAAAATCGTCTAAACCTACTTCGCAAACTGCCCGACGGATCATTTCTGCCACCGCCACCGCACACACCGAGGAATCAGCGCCACCACTCAACGAAAGTACATACCCTTTACTCCTACTCTTTCGGAGATAATCGAACAAGGCCAAACTAATAGCCGAAATAAACTCTTTATTCTCATCGGGCGGAGCTAAATCCGCAATCATTTCGACGGTTGGTAACGGCTGGGAGAAAGAAACCTCAGCAGCTTCAAAATCAACTTGCTTAAAGCTTAGCAAATTATTACGACTGATTAGATTACCATTTTGGGCAATTAGTATTTCGCCGTCGTAAATCATTTTACCGGCTTCGTTGCCTAATAAATTGCAATAAAGGTAAGTACAATTAAAATTTTTAGAGGCATTTAGCACCAGTTTGTACCGCAAGTCGGTTTTACTCATGGCAAAATGGCTCGCGCTCGGATTAATAATGAGCTGTACGCCTTTCTCCAGGTGACGCGCGGCCGGGCGCACGTTATCAGGTCGCCAAGCATCTTCACATATCTCAAATGCATATTTAATGCCTTGCTCTTCGTAAATAATATCCCCGATCTGATACGTTTGGCCCAGCATTTCGAAATTACGGATTTCGTTGGCCGGCCAGGAAGAAAACCACCGGGGCTCGTAATGCACGCCATCATTCGCCAGAAATTGCTTGGCCGTGAAACCCACTATTTCTCTATTCTTGATGACGCAAGCGGTATTAAATACCTGTCCGAATACTCGCACCGGCAAACCCACACAAACAGTAAGGTTATGGCACCAGTCTTTTATTTCCAGGAGTTTTTCAAAAGCAAATTCCGGCAGCCAGGGACTCAAAAATAAATCTTCGCAGCCGTAACCCGTAATACTCAGTTCGGGCAAGCATAACAGGTCTACTCCCTGCGCTTGCGCCAGCCGAATGGCTTCATGTATGTTCTGGAGATTATTAGCCCAATCGATGGGTGTTTGGTTGAGGGCAGCACCGGCAATTTTAAGAGTATTTTGCATAAATTAGCGTTCAGGATAATCTTACTTAAAAGTACGATAACAGTTTTAACATCATTCGGAAATATATGTTTACTTCCCAGTATAAAAAAAGAAAAGGCTATAGAAATTACCTTCTATAGCCTTTTACTCATTCTGCTTAAAACTTAATTTATACAAACTAAATGGCCTTCCCAATTAGCCGGGATGTTTTCTTTTAAATATATATTTAGAGAAGGCTCTTTCCGAGAAGCGGTAGATTCTGCCAAATTCTCATTAATTACAGTATTATCGAGCTTGTACATGGCTCCTGTTGCTGGATCAACAATTAAAAAACCTATCAATCCGCCAATGACTAAGTTTCCGAAGTACCAGCCATTTATCCTGGAAGTTACCTGTACTGTACGCATATCAAAGCCGTCTTTTTCAATTTTAATGGTATAAGTAGCTCCTTTAAAAAAGCCAGCTCCCGATTTTAATTTCGTAGTGGCTGGCGAATTACCCCGATAAATTTCGGTTCCTTGGCGATCTAATACGAGAACACTGGCTCCCGGTGGATTAGTAGTTACCACCAACGGGTAGCTAGTTTTACTTACAATGCTGGCGCAACCAGGGGCAATTAAACTTAAAATAGCAAAACTTAAAGGAGTAAAAATTTTTTTCATGCAATAAAAGATTAGAGTTATAAATATAAATGAACTGACCTTCAAAAAAATAATAATCTAAAGTACAGCTATTTTATAAATTAAAAAATATAAATATAACAATATTTGCTCCTTATTGATAAAATTTAAAACTAACCAACATTCAGAAGTGCCAAGCTTTTTTCAGCGGCCATTTGCTCGGCTTTCTTTTTAGAATAGCCATTGCCGGTAGCCAGGGGCTTATTGTCTATAATGACTTCGGCTTTAAACTCGGTTACGTTACCCGACTGCTTTTGCTCCACAATCTCGAACCGGATGGATTTGTTTTGCCCCTGCGCCCACTCTATGAGTTTACTTTTAAAATTAGAAGTCGTATTAACGAGGGTATTAATATCGAAGTGCGGCTTGATGAGTTTATCCAACACAAACTTTTTGGTGGTCTTGTAACCCTTATCCAGGTATATAGCCCCTACTAATGCTTCCAGCGCATTGCCGTTAATAGATTTGTACCGGGCATTAGAGTTATTCTGGTCAATTTTAACCAAGGCATTTAAGCCAATGCGCACCGCAATATGGTTCAGGGATTCGCGGTTAACAATCCGGGAACGGATTTCGGTTAAGAAGCCTTCGTCTTTATACGGAAACTTTTTAAATAGGAATTCGGCAATAACAGCGCCCAGAATAGAATCGCCCAGAAACTCCAAGCGCTCGTTTGTTTCCTGTTTGCCGCTGGTATTTTGTTTTGCGAAAGACGTATGGGTAAGCGCCAGCGTGTAAAGATACACGTTATCCGGCGCAATGTTGGTTACATTGGTTATAGCTTTTACAAAAGCCCGGTCTTTTCGAATTAAATTATGAAAAAGTCTGAACACCAAATTTAAACCAGGTATTTTCCTAAATCCCGTTATTGCACTATTTTCCGGAAAATAACCGTTGTATTGTGCCCGCCAAAACCAAAAGTATTACTTAAAGCTATATTCACTTCCCGGCTTTGGGCTTTATTAAAAGTAAAGTTTAGCTTTGGATCAATGGTTTCGTCATCGGTGAAATGATTGATGGTAGGCGGCACGATACCGTGCTGAATGGCTAAAATGGCCGCCACGGCTTCAATGCCGCCGGCTCCTCCTAAAAGGTGCCCGGTCATGGATTTGGTAGAGCTAATATTTAAATTATAGGCATGTTCTCCAAATACTTTCTGAATAGCTGTTACCTCCGCGCCATCACCTAAAGGTGTACTAGTACCGTGGGTATTTATATAATCTACTGCGCCCGGTTCTATACCGGCATCGCGTAAAGCATTTTGCATCACCAGTACCACTCCTTCTCCGTTCGGATCGGGTGCTGTAATATGATAAGCGTCCGAGGATAAACCGCCACCAATTATTTCGGCGTAAATTTTAGCGCCTCGGGCTTTAGCATGTTCGTATTCTTCTAAAATGATAGCCCCGGCACCTTCGCCCAAAACAAACCCGTCCCGGTCTTTGTCGTACGGCCGGGAAGCAGTCGTGGGATCGTCGTTGCGTTCGCTCATGGCTTTTAGGGCATTAAATCCACCTACGCCGGCGGCCGTGATTGCGGCTTCCGATCCACCCGTTACAATAACCGAGGCCATACCCAAGCGGATATAGTTGAAGGAAGTTACAATAGAGTCGGAAGACGAAGCACAAGCCGAAGTAGTAACAAAATTGGGTCCGCGAAAGCCATTTTTAATGGAAATATTGCCCGACGAGCTATCGGCAATCATTTTGGGAATAAAAAAAGGATTAAACCGCGGAGTACCATCGCCCGTTCCAAACTGAATACACTCGTCCTGAAAGGTTTTTAAGCCCCCAATGCCCGATCCCCAGATAACGCCCACCTGATCTTTGTTCACGTTATCCAGCAGCGCCGCATCCGCAATGGCTTCATTGCTGGCAACAATCGCAAACTGGGTAAACGCATCCATCTTCCGCGCTT